>Ga0207813_100214_pt1 | contig 40188 bp, 36 predicted proteins | sample A23E3SouthBayCA_2_FD_187730 | JGI IMG/M metagenome (GOLD analysis project Ga0207813, IMG submission 187730) | Aerobic enrichment media microbial communities from Eden Landing Ponds, California, USA - A23 E3 (4) (SPAdes) | ecosystem: Environmental > Aquatic > Marine > Unclassified | place... | reverse complement strand
GAGCCCGCCTCACGGGTCGTCCCTCCCCGTTCGGCCAGTGGCGCGTGGCGCCACGCACGCCTCGCCCTTCCAGTCCGCCAGGGACACTGTCTGTGGGGACGGCCATCGACCGTTCCACGTTGTGACGGCCTGTGCGACGTACATTTTCCTGGCGGACTGAAAGGGCGAGGGCCGCTGGCGGGCCGGAGGCTCGTGGTCGCCTGAGCGGGCCCTATTCTCGCGAGCGCGGTGCAGTGCGGTTGGTCGAGCGAGAATATCCCGCTCAGCGACCGCCAGCGGCCCGAGGGCTTTCAACTCACGACATCGAGTGCGGTGCTGTCGGAAGCGAGTTTCTTGACACGCTCGCGTTGGACTATCTGGACCTCCGGACAGCGAGGTGCCACAGTCGAGGTGCGTGGCGACACGGCCGATAGCGTGGTCTTACCCCGGCAGTAACGAGCGGATCGTCGTCCGCGTCTTTCGCGCGCGTGACGCGTGCGTGGTGTTTAAATGCCCCCGTCGTGTACGGGTAATCATATTGTATGTCAGGGGAGCCTGATGAGTACGGCGCAAACCAGATACAGGCCCTCGAAGGGCTCGAGGCCGTTCGCAAGCGGCCGGCCATGTACGTCGGTTCGACCGACGACCGGGGACTCCACCACCTGGTCTACGAGGTCGTCGACAACGCCATCGACGAGGCACTGGCCGGTCACTGCGATACGATCTCCGTAACGATCCACGAGGACGGGTCGGTGTCCGTGGCCGACGACGGTCGCGGGATCCCCGTCGACACCCACGAGAAGTACGACCGCCCCGCCGTCGAGGTGGTGATGACGAAACTCCACGCCGGCGGCAAGTTCGACAACAAGTCCTACCAGGTGTCCGGTGGGCTCCACGGCGTCGGCGTCTCCGTCGTCAACGCCCTCTCGGAGCGACTCACCGTCGAAGTGAACCGCGAGGGGTACGTCTACCGCCAGGGCTTCGAGGCGGGCGTCCCGCAGGGTGAACTCGACCGCGTCCGCGAGATGGAGGCCGACGAGGAAACCGGAACGGAGGTGCGCTTCTGGCCCGACACGGATATCTTCGAGACGACGGACTTCGCGTTCTCGACGCTGGAATCCCGGTTGCGGGAACTCGCCTTCCTCAACTCCGGCGTGGAGATCACCATCGCCGACGAGCGCGACGGCGAATCGAGCACGTTCCGCTACGAGGGCGGGATCCGCGAGTTCGTCGAGTACCTCAACGAGACCAAGGAGGCGCTCCACCCCGACGTCATCTACTTCGAGGACGAAGACAAGGGGATCCACGTCGAGGTGGCGATGCAGGGCACCCACGAACTCCAGGGGTCGATCCACGCCTTCGCCAACAACATCAACACACGCGAGGGCGGCACGCACCTGACGGGGTTCAAGACCGCTCTGACCCGGGTCGTCAACGACTACGCACAGGACAACGGGCTGCTGGGCGACATCGACGGCACCCTCAAGGGCGAGGACATCCGCGAGGGGCTCACGGCCGTCATCTCGGTCAAACACCCCGACCCGCAGTTCGAGGGCCAGACGAAGACGAAACTCGGAAATTCGGAAGTGCGGGGCATCGTCGAGTCAGCCGTCCACGAGCAACTCGGGACGTTCTTCGAGGAGAACCCCGATACCGCGGAGATGCTGGTTCAGAAGGCCGCCGAGGCCGCAAAGGCCCGTCAGGCCGCGAAGAAGGCAAAGGAGCTGACTCGGCGCAAGTCGGCACTGGATTCGACGGCCCTGCCCGGCAAACTCGCGGACTGTCAGACCCGCGACCCCGAGAAAGCCGAGCTGTTCATCACGGAGGGTGACTCGGCAGGGGGCAGTGCCAAGCAGGGTCGCAATCCCGAGTTCCAGGCCATCCTCCCCATCCGCGGGAAGATCCTCAACGTCGAGAAACACCGGCTCGACCGGATCCTCGAAAACGAGGAGATCCGCGCGATGATCACGGCCATCGGCACCGGGATCGGCGACGAGTTCGACATCGAGGAGGCAAGATACCAGAAAATCGTCCTCTTCACGGACGCCGACGTCGACGGCGCGCACATCCGCACGCTCCTCCTGACGTTCTTCTACCGGCACATGCGGCCGCTGCTCGAAGCGGGATACGTCTACGCCGCGCAACCGCCGCTCTATCGGATCCGGTATCGGGGTGAAACGTACGATGCGATGAGTGACGCAGAGCGCGATCGCATCGTCGAAGAGGAGTGTGACGGCAACCCGACGCAGGTCCAGCGGTTCAAGGGGCTGGGCGAGATGAACCCCCAGCAGCTCTGGGAGTCGACGATGGACCCCGAACAGCGGATACTCAAACAGATCACCATCGAGGACGCCGCGGCGGCGGACAAGATGTTCTCGGTGCTGATGGGTGACGCCGTCGAACCGCGCAAGCAGTTTATCAAAGACCACGCGCCCGAGGCGGAGTGGGTCGACATATGATTCCGGAGGAAACACGATGAGTTCGGACGTACCGGGCCCGGAGGACGTGGCACCCGCAGCGAACGTCGACCGGGTCCGCGTCGAAGACGAGATGGAGCAGAGCTACATCGACTACGCGATGAGCGTCATCGCTGGGCGTGCGCTCCCGGACGTCCGCGACGGGCTCAAGCCGGTCCACCGACGCATCCTCTACGCGATGCACGAACTCGGCGTGACGTCGGGTTCGAGTCACCGCAAGTGCTCGTCGATCGTCGGCGAGACGATGGGTGACTACCATCCGCACGGCGACTCGCCCATCTACGACACGCTCGTGCGGATGGCCCAGGACTTCTCGATGCGCTATCCCCTGGTCGACGGCCAGGGTAACTTCGGCTCGATGGACGGCGACCCCCCAGCCGCCATGCGCTACACGGAGGCCCGCATGGCACCCATCGCCGAGGAACTCCTCGAAGACATCGAGAAAGACACCGTCGACTTCCAGGCCAACTACGACGACCGTCTCACGGAACCGGCGGTCCTCCCCGCGAAGGTCCCCAACCTGCTCGTCAACGGTTCGTCGGGGATCGCGGTCGGCATGTCGACGAACATCCCGCCGCACAACCTGACCGAGGTCGTCGACGCCGTCGTGCACCTGATCGACAACCCGGACTGTGACGTGGACGACCTCGTCGACACCCGGGACAACCGCGGCAACGGTACGCCCGGCCCGATCAAGGGCCCCGACTTCCCGACGGGTGGCACCATCGTCGGCAAGGAGGCCGTCTACTCGGCGTACTCGACGGGACGGGGACGAGTGACCGTCCGCGCGTCCTACGAACTCGACCGCGAGGAAGGACGGATCGTCGTCACCGAAATTCCGTTCCAGGAGAACAAGGCACGGATGGTCGAGCGCATCGCCGAGGACGTCAACGAGGGGAAGATCGAGGGCGTCTCGGACCTGCGCGACGAGTCCGACCGGAACGGCGTCCGCGTCGTCATCGAACTCAAACGCGGCGCGAACATCGACGTCGTCGAGAATCAACTGACGAAACACCACCTCGAATCGACCTTCGGCGTCATCAACCTCGCCCTGGTCGACGGCCAGCCCCAGGTGCTGACGCTCAAGGAGACCCTCCAGGAGTACCTCGACCACCGCAAGGAAGTGGTGCGGCGGCGCTCCGAGTTCGAACTCGGGGAGGCCGAGGACCGCGCGCACATCCTCGAAGGCCGCCTGAAGGCCCTCGAGAACGTCGACAGCGTCGTGGCGGTCATCCGCAACAGCGAGGACCGCGACGAGGCCAAGGCCGCACTGCGGGGTGAGATCGACCCCGCCGACCTCGACGGCGACCACGAGATCGACCCGGAGGTCACGTTCGACTTCTCGGGTGACCAGGCCGACCACGTCGTCCGGATGCAACTGGGCTCGCTCACCTCCATGGAGTCCGCGGAGATCGAAGCGGAGTACGAGGAGGTCCAGGCCGAGATCGACCGGTTAGAGACGATTCTGGAGGACGAGTCCGAACTGCTGGCGGTCATCAAAGACGAGCTGCGCGAGGTCCAGGACGAGTACGGCGACGAGCGAAAGACCACCTTCGTCGAGTCGGACGAGATCACCAACGAGGACCTCATCCCCGAGGAGGACGTCCTGGTCGTGGTCACCGAAGACGACTACATTAAACGGATGCCCGTCGACCGGTTCGACCCGCAGAACCGCGGCGGCAAGGGCATCATCGGCTCCGACCCCAAGGAGGGCGACCGTGTCTCGAAGGTCTTCCGCGCGAACACCCACGACTACCTGCTCTGTTTCACCAACCAGGGGCAGGTCTACCGGCTGAAGACCTACGAGGTACCCGAGATGTCCCGGACCGCCCGCGGGAAATCGGCGGTGAACCTGCTCAAACTCGACGACGGCGAGGAGATCACGGCCGTGGTCAACACGGACGACTTCGAGGCCGACGAGTGCATCACGATGGTCACCCGCAACGGGTACGTCAAGCGCACCTGCGCCGAGGAGTTCGACAACATCCTCTCGACGGGGATCATCGCCGCGAAACTCGAGGAGGGCGACGAACTCGTCGACGTCGAGGTCACGGACCACGAGTCCGACCTCGTCATCGCCACCGAGCAGGGGATGACGATCCGCTTCGACGAGAGCGAGGCCCGCGAGATGGGCCGGAACACCCGCGGCGTGCGGGGTATCGACCTGCGAGAGGGCGACCGCGTCGCCGGCCTCGTCGCCACCGACGAGACGGACGACCGTGACCTGCTGACCGTGACGAAAAACGGCTACGGCAAGCGCACACCCCTCTCGGAGTACCGCGCCCAGTCCCGGTACGGCATGGGGCTCATCGACATCAAGACCGACGAGCGCAACGGCTCTGTCTCCACCGTCAAGGCCGTCACGCCCGAGGACCACCTCGTCATCATGAGCGAGGGCGGCCAGATCATGCGCATCCGCGCGGGCGACGTGAGCGAAGTCGGCCGCAACACGAAAGGCGTCATCGTGATGCGCCTCGAATCCGAGGACCGCGTCGCCAGCGTCGACGTCGTGCCGGCCGCCACCGGGGACGAAGACGAGGGCGAAGCCGAAGTCGATGACGCGGTCGAAGCGCACGAAACAGAGAAAGCAGAGGAATAGACGAGAGCGTCGAGTCGTACCCACTCCGATTTCGCGCTCTGATCGCCCCCCGATCGACGACGAACAACACCTGCTGTGGACGCTGGTCCGGGGCAGACTGAACCACTATCACGACCCTCGGCGGTGATCTCGCCGCCGTTATTTAAAGGGAAAATGGTTATGTTTACTCAGGTTGATTTGGTAATTCATGGCACGCCATCCCAGAGCCAGGCGAAACACGCGTCTGGAGTGTGACTGCGGGGCGCCAGTCGTCAAACGGGGGAGCGACTACGTCTGTACCGGCTGTGGGGAACGCGTCGCCGAGGACGACGACGGACGGGGCAAGCGCGTCGATCCGACGGCGTAGGGACGAGCGTCGATTCGCCATCGTCGCGACCCGGTAACATCCGTGTCAGCGCGTACTCAAGTAGGAGGAGTACCTACTACGGACAATGGCAGACCCGAACCCGACGCCGGGCATCCACCACGTAACGTGCATCGCGGGCGACCCGCAGGAAAACCTCGACTTCTGGGTCGAGACGCTGGGACTCCGCCTCGTCAAGCGCTCGATCAACCAGGACGACCCCGGGACGTACCACTTCTTCTACGCCGACACCCAGGGCACGCCGGGGACGAGTATGACCTTCTTCCCGTGGGAGGGCATGTCCCAGGGGAAAGTCGGCTCCGGACAGGTCTCCCGGACTGCGTTCCGGGTCCCCGAGGGCAGCCTCGACTACTGGGAGGAGCGCTTCGACGAGTACGACGTCGACTACGACGACCGGGTCGAGCGCTTCGGCGAGACAGTACTCCCCTTCCGCGACCCCGACGGCCTCCCGGTCGAACTCGTCGCAGTCGAGATCCCCGACGACGACCCCGTCGATCCCTGGACGGAGTTCGTCCCCGGGGAGTTCGCCGTTCGCGGGTTCCACTCGGTGACGCTCTGGCTCGCAGACCCCCAGCCCTCCGAAGAACTCCTGCGGACGATGGGCTTCGAGGAGGTCGGGACCGAGGAGTCCCAGGGAGACACGCCGGGCGACGAGCGAACCAGATTCGCCGCGACGGGCCAGGTCGGCAAGTACGTCGACGTCCTCCCCACCATCGAGGGTGGCCGGCAGGGCCACGGGACCGTCCATCACGTCGCCTTCCAGACGCCGACCGACGAGGACCAGGACGCGATGCGTTCGGCCGTCCGGCGCGAGGGACTGCGCCCGACCCAGCAGATAAACCGCCACTGGTTCCGCTCGGTCTACTTCCGGGAGCACGGTGGCGTGTTGTTCGAACTCGCGACGAAGGATCCCGGATACACCAGCGACGAGCCCCTGGACGACCTCGGGGGGCGGCTCGTCTTACCCGGTGAATTCGAAGACCGCCGCGCCGAGATCGAGGCACAACTGGCCGACGTGACGATCCCGCGCGCCGGGACTGCCGAAGCCGACGATTGAACGTCTGTCGAAAGCGTGAATGGGCACCGCGAGGGCAGTGATCCGTGGTCGCAACGTCGTGACTGGTGGACGAAAAGTATTCCCTGTCGTGTCAGTAAGTCACACGCATGACGCCCGAAGATGACAGTGAATCGACTGGCGATACGGGCGATTCGAGACAGGCGTCCCACGTCTACTGTCCAGAATGCGGGACGAAAGCATCGGCAGACTGGTCGTTTTGCAGGCGCTGTCGGGCGTCACTCGGTGATGCGGAGCCAGCCGACGAGACACGGGTCGTGGGAGACGACGGAGCGGAGGTCCCCCTCTCGGAACTGGTCGACGGCGAGACGGGCTGTCCGAAGTGTGGACACACGGAGGCTGACGTCGACGACATCGCGACGACAGGCGACGGGCTAAGCCGGCTGTTCGACATCCAGAACAGGCGATTCAGGGCCGTCTCCTGCACCAGATGTGGCTACACGGAGTTTTACAAGGGCCGGCGTCCGAACGAGGTCATCGACCTGTTCATCGGGTGAGTCGCACTCGCACTCCCACGCCCACCCCACTCTCACTCCCCCTCTCACACTTGGGGTGCGGAAAGTCCCAGTTCCCCCACGTCGAGTGTGTCGTCGGCGGCGACGGCGTTCGCCACGGCGCGACCCTGCGTGTCGCTGAGTCGGTCGTGAGCGGCGGCGGGCGAGCGCCACTCGAACTCGGTGTGTTCGTGCGAGAGCGAGACCGACCGGTCCTCCGTTCGGCAGTGATAGTAGACGGCGAAGCGGCCGTCCTCAGCGTCGTTGAGCCATGAGACGGCGTGGACGGGGTGGCCGAGGTCGGGGTCGAGCCCGGTCTCCTCGACGATTTCCCGGCGGACGCCGGCCCGTGCGTCCTCGTCACGGTCGAGGCGACCACCGGGGAGTTCCCACCCGCCGTCGGTCCGCCGGCGGACGAGCAACACGTCGTCGTTCGGCGCGAAGACAACGCCACGCTGGGACACCGTCGCCCGGAGCGGTCGCTCCGTCATACCCCGGGTGTCGCGCCAGACCGACATGAATGTAGGGGACGCCGCGTCGAATGGGGACGGTCCGCGACGAGGGGCGGGAGCCCTTTGTACCAGTAGCCCTCAGGGAGTGACGTGGACCGAGTCGAGGTCAGCACGGTCGTCTACCTGCCGCCCGAAGAGGTCTACGAGTTCCTCGTCGACTTCCCGGGGTACGCCAACTACTCGAAGTACCTCGAACGGGTGAAAAGCGACGGTGACGGCTCGCCGGGAACCCGCTACGCCCTCCGGTTTTCCTGGTGGAAGGTCACCTACACCGCCCACACCCGGGTCACGGACGCCGACCCCCCCAACCGCATCGACTGGGAGGTCATCAAGGACATGAACGCCCACGGGCACTGGCTCATCGAGGAGGAACCCGACCTCGCACCCGAGGACGCCGAGACGGCCTGTCGGGTCACCCTCCGCGTCGAGTTCGAACCCGGGTCGGTGAAGGTCGGGAACATCGGTCTCCCGTCGTTCGTCTCGCTGTCCTGGCTCGTCGAGAAGGTCAAACCCCTCATCCAGGAGGAGGCCGAACGGGTCGTCGAGCGCATCGTCGCCGACATCGAGGGCGAGTCACGCCCCGTGGAGTTGACCGTCCACGCGAAACCCGACTCGATATAGGCGACGAACTTAACGCTCGCTTGCGAGCGTTGCGTTCGTCGGGCAGCAGGGGCTGGCGCCGGCCACGTCGCTCGTGCTCTGCTGAGACCTGGCGGTCTCAGCGCCGCACTCACTCGTAGGTGGCGTCGAAGAACGCGACTTCTAGCGCGACCGTCCGCTCGAAGAGGCGAGCGACGCGACGCTGTCGACGGGGTGAGAGCGTCGGCCCGACTGCGTCGAACTGCCCGCGTAGCCAGTCGACGAACTCCCGGAAAGCAGGGATTGCGTGGAGGTCGATCCACTCGTCGAGGTAGAAGCGGTCGGGGCGCTCCCCCTCGGCGGCGCGGGTCGCCCAGATCAGATACACCCACTCGGCCGGGACGAAGACAGCGAGGGATTCGGCGTATCCGCCCTCGTGACTCGCCCGCCGGAGCAGGTCGTCGAACTCGCGGGCGACCGGCGACTGGGGCGGTCCGCCCCGCTCGGATTCCGGTACGTCGAGAGCGTCGAACGAGCGCTCGAAGTAATCGGTCTCGTCGGTGCCGACGGTCGTCAGAAACTCCGCGAAACGCACACGCTCGTCGACACCGGGGGCCTGTGCCGCGGCGTAGGCGATCGTGCTCGTCAGCGTCTCGACGAACCGGTAGTCGGCGACGAGATACCGGCGGAAGACGTCGTCGTCGAGGGTGTCGGCCCCCAGTTCTGCCGTGAAGCGGTGTTCGGTCGCCGCGGTCCAGTCCGGTTCCGATTGCTCGCGGAGCCACTCGGTGAACCGGTCGTGGTCGCTGTCGGCGAACGAGCCGTGACTGGTGGCTGCCTCGTCGGCCGCGGGGTCGGTAGCGGTGTCCGAGTCGGCGTCAGTCATACCGGCCACTCCTCCTGGCGCCAGGCGGCGTCCCAGAACATGTACTCGTAGCGCGAGGAGGTGAGAAACAGGTCGCGGTAGCGCTCGCGGTCGGCGGCAGTCGACGACGCGGCGACGTCGTCCATCAGGCCCTTGCACCACTCGGCGAGCTCCGTGAACTCCTCGCTGGAGTACATCTCGATCCAGTCGGCGTACTGCTCGTGGTCGGGGACGCCCCGCTCGGCGAGGCGCCTGCCGGTCACGTTGAATCCCCACATACATGGCAGAAGAGCTGCCACGAGGTCGCCGAACGTCCCCTCGGCTGCCACGCGAACGAGAAAGTCCGTGTACGCCCGCGTCGTCGGGGAAGGGTCGGTCGCTTCGAGTTCCGCCTCCGAGATGCCGAACTCCGCCGCGTAGGAGCGATGGAGGTCCATCTCCGTGTTGATCGTCTCGTCGAGCAACTCCGCGAAGGTGCCCATCCGCTCCAGATCCGGCGCGGCGGCCGCACCGAGTGCGAAGACGCGACTGTACTCCACCAGGTAGACGTAATCCTGGCGCACCCAGTAGCGGAACGGGTCCTCGTCCAGTGTCCCGTCGCCCAGTCCCTCGACCATCGGGTGATCCAGCGTGGCCTCCCACACCGGTTCAGCCGTCTCGCGTAATTCGTCGGTGAAGCTCATAGACGACGCTCCCGTCGCTGGACTAAAGTATTCTTCGATTGTACAACTAAATGGTAACACTCGGCTCCGCGTTCGTCGTCGATGGTCGTCGCCCCGTCGTCGTCGCACGAACGTGTCGGTCGAGGAATTGTTCGATTCGACAGATTTAATGATTAGATCAGTCTAGCCCCTCGCGAACGTGAACTCGGACGAGGTGACCGTCGCGTGAGCGAGTTCCTGGCCGTCGTCGTCACGGCGCTGGTCGCCCAGCTTCTCGTGTTGCCGGGCGAGAAGGTCCAGTTCATCATCGCGGGGCTGTCGACGCGCTACCGGCCGTGGGTCGTCGTGAGCGCGGCCGGGCTGGCGTTCGCGGGCTGGACGGCCCTGGAGATCTTGCTCGGCGAGGCGCTCCGGGGTGCCCTGCCCGAAGTGTACCTCGACGTCTTCTCGGGGGCGCTCTTTCTCGTCTTCGGGGTGTTGCTCGTCCGGTCGATGCCCAACGGACCGTCGTTGCAGTCGCCGGTCGAGACCGACGGCGGCGTCTCGGTGACTGAGCGAGTTCCGGTCCCCTACGCCGACCGGTTCCCCGAGAGCGTGCGGAGTTTCCTCGCCATCTTCGCGATGATGGCCGCCGGCGAGTTCGGCGACAAGACCCAGATCGTGACGATCGGGCTCGCGGTCCAGTACGGGGCACATCCCGGCATCTGGGTCGGCGAGATGCTCGCGATCATCCCGGTGAGTATCGCCAACGCCTATTTCTTCCACACCTTCTCCGAGGGGTTCGACGCCCGGAAGGCCCACCTCGCGGGTGCGACGATATTCTTCTTCTTCGGTTTCGATACGTTCCTCGCCGTCCTGACCGGCTTCTCGGTCTGGGAGACGGTCGTGAACGCGGTCGCGGCGACTCTCCAGTCCGTCGTCGGCTCGGTCGCGGCCGCCGTGCCGGCGCTCGCCCCCGTCTGACCCCACGGGAGTGGACTGAGAAGCCGGAGCCGCCGTTCGCCTCGATACGTGACCTCGTGACGGCGGTCGCTACGGCCCCGAAGCCTCCTCGGTCTCGGCTCGTTCGGCCATCATCGAAGCAGCGGTACCGGCCCAGTCGCCCCAGACGAACCCCGCGGTGACGACGACGGCCCAGCACACGTACGAGAGGATGGTGCCGGCGTAGACGCCGGGGAGTCCGAACCCGAGCGTGACCCCGAGGAGATACGAGACGCCGACCATGAACGCGAACGCCCCGAGCAACCGGGCGTAGAAGGGAGTTCGAGTGTCTCCCGCCCCCCGGAGCGCGCCAGCGAGCGGGAAGAAGATCCCGAAACAGAGCATGGAGACGCCGAAGACGCGCGTGAACTGCACCGCGTAGCCCGCGGTGGTCCGGTCGTCGGTGAACACCGATACGAGCAACTCGGCACCGGCGACGAGTATCACACCCGCACAGCCGAGCGTGACGACGCTGAATCCGAGGATCGCTTTCGCGGCGTATCGCGCCTCGCCGGGGTCGCCGTCCCCCAGTCGCTGACCGACGACGATGCTCGTGACGGTGCTGAAAGAGCGGTAGAGCGGGCCCGTGAGTTGCTGGTAGATCCGCCGGCCGATGTGGTAGGCGGCGGTGGCCTCGGTCCCGAAGACGAGCAGGAGTGCGTTGAACGGGAAGTTCGCCAGCGAGGTGCTCATCCCCTCGGCAAAGGTGGGCGTGCTCACCGCGACGAGCTGGCGCGTGATCGTGAGCGAGCGGGGCCGGGACAGCGAGACCGAGGTGCGACGACTCGCGATCGCCCCCACGATGGCAAGAGCCTCGAACAGGCGGCTGACCGCGGTGGCGACGCCGACGCCGACGATACTCAGTTCCGGTGCAGGACCGAGGCCGAGTCCGAGCGTCAGCGTGAGTACGATGTTGAGCGCGTTGGCGCCCCCGTTGACGAACATCGGCGTCCGCGTGTCGCCGGCACCCTGGAGCGACCGGGCACCGACGAGGCCGACGACCCGCATCGGCGAGGCGGCGAAGACGAGCGCGAGGTAGGTCCCGCCCAGCTGGACAACCGCCCGTTCGGCACCCAGGAGAGCGATCAGCGAGTGACTGAACAGGAGTCCGACGGCGACGAGCGGGAGGCCACAGAGCGCACCGATGAGTAGCGCCTGCGTGATCGCGCGGTCGCGGGTGAAGTCCGCACCCCGACCGGTATCCTGGCTGGAGAGGGCGATCGCGCCGGCTCCCAGCCCGAGGCCGACTCGGAGCGGGACCTGCGCGTAGAGGTCGGCGAGACCGATCGCGGCGACGGCAGCCGGCGAGAACAGACCCGTGACGACGATGTCGACGGTCCGCATCAGCGTCGTCAGCGTCTGCTGGACGGCGATCGGCCACCCCAGTTCGGCCATCCGGCGCCAGACCGACGTGAGTCGAGCGGGGAGCCAGCCCATCTACCGCACTGAACGGGCGAATCCCCTAACAACGCGTGGGTAGGAGCAACCGGGCCCGGTGAGTCGAACTCGATCTTCGAACGCCAGCTTCGAACGTCACCCCTCGAACGCCTGACTCGCGGGCGTGAAGTCGATCTCGGTGCCCAGCCCCCGCTCGCGGGCCCGCTCGTAGAGCATGTGCGCGGCGGCGACCGTCTCGATGGCGGTGCCGCCGCTGTCGAACAGCGTCACCTCGTCGGGGTCGGTGCGACCCGGTGCCGCGCCGGCGACGACCTCGCCGAGCTCGGCGTGGACGTGGTCGTCGTCGATGGCCCCCTCCTCGCGGGCGAGGATGAACGCACCGGCGTCTATCGTGACCCGCTCGCGCAGGTCCGGGACGTAGGTCGACCGCGCGACGGTCTCGGCGTCGACTTCGCGTTTCTCGGGGTCGTACTGGCCCATACAGGTGACGTGGGCGCCATCGGGCAGGTCCGCGCCGTCGAAGACCGGTTCCGATGCCGTGGTCGCCGTTATCACGACGTCGGCGTCGGCGACTGCTTCGGTACTGGAGTCGACTGCGCGAACCCCGGGTGCGAGCTCGGCGTCCATCGCCTCGGCGAACGACTCGCGTGACTCGCGCGTAGGTGAGAAGACACGCACCGTCTCGAAGTCACGGACGGTGACGGCCGCGCGCAACTGCCCGCGACCCTGTGACCCGCTTCCGATAATCGCGAGTTCGGTTGCGTCCTCGCGGGCGAGCACGTCGGTCCCGACGGCGCCGGTCGCACCGGTCTTGTAGGGGTTCATGTACGCGCCGTCGAGGACCGCCAGCGGCGCGCCCGAGTCGGCGTCGAAGAGTGGGAGCACGAAGTGCGCGTCGGCGCCACCGAACCCGGCGGCGTACATGTAGCCGCCCATCGCGCCGGTCTCGGGGAGGATCGCGGTGTAGCCGGTCAGCATCCCCGGTGGGTCGCCGCCAGTGATCCGCGTCCGGGGGCGAGCGGGTGCGCCCTCGCCGCGCTGTCGGTATCCATCGCGAACGGCCTCGACGTACGCCGCGGGCGTGGCGAGTCCCGCGAGGTCGTCGCTGGAGAGGAACAGAGCCATAGCGCCTGTTGGGCGGCGACCGGCTTGAAAGTACTCAGTCGGCGGACTGGAAACCGGCTTCGCCGGCGGCGTGTCCGTCAGTCGGCGGTGTGTCGGCGGCCGGCGCACTGGTGGTCGGTGCGTCGACGGGTGCGTTGACGAACATGGCGTGGCCGATCACCCCGACCGAGAGCCCGCCCGCGAGCCCCACGGACGTCGTGAGCGGAATCCCGAGAACGGTCAGCAGCGCCGCGACACCCCCGAGTGCGAGCGGAATCGCCCCGAGAACGAGGTCGTAATAATTAGTCATGATCTATCAAACGTTATCGACTGGGGATACTAAAGTATTTCTAATAGCCACTGTCAAATAGACGTATCGCCACTGGATTGCCAACGAGTTGGGTCCCCAGTGGCCTTTCAATGCATATTTGTAACTTATGAGAATACAGAAATCGAGAAAACCGTCCAATATCAGGCAGGTGGAGCGACGAGACAGGCGGATCTCGGCGGAGTACGAGCGACGTGGCCGGCACCAGCCACTGCTGTCCGACGACTGTAACGCTCACGGAACGAGGGGGTTTTCACCGGCCGCGCCGACCGGGACCCATGGAGGTGCTGGACCGTTACGAACCGCTGGTGGACGACTTCGCGGCGTTCCGGGCGACCTGCGAGCGGCCGCTCCCCTCGGCCGTCCGCGTCAACACGATAAAAGCGACCGTCGAGCGCGCGAAGCGAGCCCTGGCCGACGAGGACATCGCGTTCGAGTCGACGTGGCACGACGAACTGCTCGCGCTCCCGGACGCCCAGCCGGGCGCCAACTGGCCGTACGTCCACGGCTGGCTCCACGGCCAGGAGGAAGTGTCGGCGGTTCCCGCGGAGGTACTCGACCCCGACCCGGGCGAGCGCGTCTGGGACGCCTGCGCCGCGCCGGGGAGCAAGACCACGCAACTCGCCGCACTGATGGACGACTCGGGGACGCTCGTCGCGACCGACAGCAACCTCGGGCGGGTCTCGGCGCTCCGCACGAACGCCGAACGACTCGGGGTGACGAACGTCGCCATCACGAACGAGGACGCCCGCAACCACTCGCTGAAACCCTTCGACGGGACGGAGTACGACCACGCGCTCGTCGACGTGCCCTGTTCCTGTGAGGGAACGGTCCGGAAGAACCCGGACACCCTCGACGAGTGGACGCTCGACCACGTCGAGGGCATCGCGAGCGTCCAGAAGGGTATCCTACGCCGTGCCGTTCAGGCGACACGTCCCGGTGGAACGGTGGTCTACTCGACGTGTACGTTCGCCCCCGAGGAGAACGAGGCGGTCCTCGACCACGTGCTCACTACCGAATCCTGTGATCTGGTCGAGTTCGACCTGCCCCTGGCGTACGCGCCGGGTGTCACCGAGTGGGAGGACGAGTCGTTCGACCCCGCCGTCGCGACGGCAAAACGCATCTACCCGCACCACAACGACACCGGCGGGTTCTTCGTTGCGAAGCTGGTGGTGGGGGAAACATGAGCGGCGACGACTCGGGGGCAGAGACAGACCGCGAGCAGGCCACTGCCGAGAACCGGAGCCATCGCTTCGACCGCCTCCCGGCGACGGCCGAGCAGCGCCGCGTCGAGGGGCGGCCGACCCGGACCGAGGTACTCGACTGGTGGGAGGAACGGTTCGGCGTCGACCCGGACGTCTTCGCGGACCACACGTTCTGGGAACACGGGTCGGGCAAGATCTGGGCGTTTGCGGGAGAGGCGCCGACGCCCGTCGAGATCGAAGGACTCGGCATGGTCTTCCTGCGGACGCGTCGCGAACACTGGAAGCCGACGCTGGAGGCCGTCCAGCGCTTCGGCGGGCACGCGACGGAGAACGTGGTCGACCTCTCACGGGCCGAGGCCGCGACGTTCCTCGCCGGCGAGGACCAGGAACGCGACTGGGACGGCGACTGGGGCTACCTGATCGTCACGAACGAGATCGCGGGGGAACGCGAACCGCTCGGCGTCGCTCTCTACGTCCACGGCGAACTCCGATCGCAGGTGCCCAAGGGTCGGCGGCGGGAGTTCCGCGAGGACTGATACGCTCGGTTCCACGTCGTTTCCGTGGCCCGACCCGTAGCGCTTGTCGTCGAAAGCCGACGTAGCGTTCCCGAACAGGCCGGGCAGTTCGGCCAGCCACTCGGAGATGTCTTCCCGTCCGGGGCGCGACGATTCAGCCACTGATACTCGGGACCGAGACGTTATATCGACCGTTCGACGGACTCACACATATGGACCGGGTCCGCGCCGGCTGGTTCGCAGCGGCCGCCGTAGCCATCGCGGTGGTCGTCGCCGTCGTCGCCGGCCTCCTGGTGGGGGACGCGGACCTCACGGTCGAATCGGTCTCCGCGACGGGGGAGACGCCCACGAACGCAACCGCGAACTGCGACGACGTGGTCGTTCGACAGGTCGACGTCACGGTGAAACTCTCACGGGGCGAACCCGGATTCCAGAACCCACAGTGGTGGGGCGTCGGCGTGAGCGTCCGCACGACCGTCTTCGAGGGCGTGAAATCCAGATTAGTGAAGGTCCGGCCGGGCGAATCGGCGACCGTAGCGACCCCCTTCACGAACGTCCGCGGATCCAGTTCGGCACCGAGCCAGCGTATCGACGCCGTCGTGCAGGTCGTCTCGGGGAACGCCGAGGTCGCCAGCGAGACTGTCACCGCGACGCTCGACCCCGTTAGCGCCGGTCGGGACTGCTGAGCCGGCAGCCGAATTCCCCGCGTGACGCCAGCGGGTCGCCGCCGAAGCCGGACCCAGGTCGCAGGTCCACCGCCCCCCACGAACAGCGTCCGGTGCAACTTCGAAACTCTATCCGAGGACGTGGTCGTTCGGGAACCGAAAGCAACGACTGCGGGCGAACCGAGAGCGGACGGGCCCCAGACCGACGGTACTCCCCGTTCAGAGAATCTGTCCTGATACTGTGGCAGTAATCTTTATGCCACGATACTTTCCGATCGTCTGACGTGCGCCGACGCGAGTATCTGCTGGCGGTCGCCGGTGTGGCCGGGTCGTCGGGGTGTGCGGGCTGGCGGCGCCACACGCCGACTGGAGTCCGTACGTCGAGCGAGCAGTCGACGGTGGCACCCGGGGCGGTCCACGTCACTCCGAACCCGATCGAGGCAGTCGGTCAGTGGCCCAGGTTCCAGTACGACCACGCAAACACGGGACACGACCCGATGGGCTCCGTCTCGGCGGACCTCGAACCCGCCTGGCTCCGACGGTTCGACAGCGACGTCGAATTCGCGAGATACGGACGTCCGGTCTCCGTCGTCGACGAGACACTGTTCGTCTTCGGGACCGTGACCGACCCTCGCGAGCAGGTGACGCTGTTCGCGCTCGACGTGACCGACGGGGAACTCCGCTGGCACGAGACCTTGCCGGAGTTCGACTACGTACCGCGGGGATATCCGGCAGTCGACGCCGACCGGGTGTATCTCTGGCAGGACGAGTTACTCACGGCGCTCGACCGCACCGACGGAACCGAGGTCTGGACCAGCGAGGAACCGATCGCGCTCAGTCCGGTGACCCACGGAGGGTTCGTCTACACCGGCCGCCAGCAAGAAGTCTTCGCGCTCCGGGCCGACGACGGGAGGGTCGCGTGGCGGACGTCGGCCGACCTCCCGAAGTGGGGTATCACTCCTGCAGTCGACGATGCGGGCGTGTACCTGGGAACGAACAGCGGGATCCGGGCTCTCGAACCGGACACTGGAGAAGAACGCTGGAGTGTCAGTCGGGATCACTCCGCCGTCCGCCCGATGGTCGCGGACGATGCAGTAGTCGCGACCGGTGAAACGACACTCACCGCCGTCGACCGCGAGACCGGAGCCGAGCGGTGGCACCGGGAGGGACCGCTCCCGAAGACGCGTGAGGGGTTGCCTCAGAACCGCTACCGGGTGAATCCGGCCACTGACGGCCGCCGCGTCATCTGTTACACTGAACAGAACATCGTCCTGGCGTTCGACCTGGCGAGTGGCGACCGGCTGTGGGAGACTGACATCCGGCCGACCGGGTTCTCGACTCCCGGTGACCCCCCGCAGATCATCGGCGATAGCGTCTACGTCCGTGAGGTCGGGAGATATCACTCGATCGACCCTGGAACCGGCGAGTGGAAGCGGTTCCTGCAACACCCCGCCGATGGTGCGCCAGCGTTCGGCGTCGACGACGACCCGCCCCTCAGGCTGCTGTGGATGTGCGACGGCATCGTGGTCATCGGTTCTGACCGGTATATCGGAGTCTACGGCTGCGTCTGACGGGTTACGGTGACGGAAGCCGACCGGTCTCGGCGTCGGACGCGGTTCACTCCGCGTGCCGGAGCGTCCCACCACCCAGCCCCTCCCACTCGACCCGGTAGCCCAGTCGGGAGAGGGCCGCGCTGCTCTCGGTGATCCCCCGCGCCTCGAGGACTTTTTCGGCGTCGGCCAGCGACATCCCTGCCGCCAGTTCGTCGGTGAGTGCCTTCAGCACGGCGGGCCGCACGAGCGTCCGCCCGACCAGTTCGTGTTCCGGGAAGCGCTTGTTCTCCATGGCGGCCTCACTGACGCCGTACTCCCCGGCGAGTTCCTCGATGGTGACGACGTCTGGGTCGGGCACGAGTTTCCCGGGGAGAGCGGCGACGCTGTCGGCCACGAGGTCGGACTCGTACCGCCTGAGTGCGTCGCGGACGTCCTTCACTCTGACCGACCCGGTGTACGGGATCGCGCGGTGGTCGCGCGCTTCTATCTCCTCGCCGACCCCGAGGTTCTCGTCGACGGCCACGAGGAGTTCGACGTCGTCGATCGCGTCCAGCTGGCCGAGTTTCTTCTCGACGTACTCGGGCGTCCAGAAGCCCATGATCTCGAAGTAGACTCTGAAGTCGGCGTAGGCGTAGTCGAACGCGAAGTCGGGGATAGCGACGCTCGCGCCCGCTTCCAGGGGTTCGGGTTCCCGGACGAGGTCCCAGTCGAGGTCGAGCGAGCCAAAGCGTGTGGCGAAGTCCGCCTCGACGCCGCTGTCGTAACTCACCTCGGCGACGGGTTCGACGCCGGGTACGGAGACGTCGGTGGCGGTGAGCGTCAGCTCGCGCTCGGTGCCGCGGTCGTCGATGGTCGCCGTCAGGTGCCACTCCTCGGCGGTCGCGACGGCCCGGAGAAGCCGTGCGAAGCGGGTCCCGTAACGCCGGGTCCGCCGGAAGAGCCGGTCCGGTCCTGTCACGACCACCTCGCGGCCCTGGTCGGTCTTGCGGACCTCGTACATCAGGCGGAGGCGCTTGACCGCCGAGACGAGCGCCCGCGGGTCCGACGAGCGGACGCGAACCTCGGTCGCGTCGAAGAGGGCGGTTTGAGCCAGCGAAAGATTGTATTGATCGACAAGCTCCGCGGGGGCCCACCGCGGGTCCACGGACGCGAGCACCTGCCGGTCCTCCAGGTCGGCGTACAGCGAATCCGCGACTGCCCCCGGTTCGACGCCCAGTCGGTCGGCCGCCTGCGCGAGGGCGGTCTTCCGCTCGGACTCGGTGACGACGCCGACCGACTCCGCGGCGGCGAAGGCCGCGTTACGCGCTCGCTCGGGTGGGACGGCGGCCCTGGTCTCGAAGGTCGCGTCGCGTTCGAGCAGTTTCGCGAACCCGCGGACGAGTTTGAAGTCGGGTGCCTCGCGTTCGAGGTCCGCGAGCGCCGCGTCGAGGTCGCCCCGCGGGCGGTCGACGTGGCCCTGGTAGACGCCGAGGACCCGCGCGGCGAGGTCGCTGTGGGTCGCATCGGCGAACTGCGGGTGGTAGCCGCCGCCGGCGCGGGAGACCCGCAGGAGCTCTTTCGTCAGCACACCGTCGACTCGACGCCGGGCGGATATAAGAGCGGTGGCGACCCGGCGACCTTCGCGTGATTTGCGCGATAGTCGTGGATTTATGTATGACTGCGCGTTTGAGAGAAGCATGCGGCTCACGACGGCGCTGAACGAGTACAAGCGACGTCGCTCACAGCGCTTTCCCGAGGAGGTGGGGACGACCACCGGGTCGTTCTCGGGGCACGGGGACAGACTGGTTCACGTCTCGACCGACGGCTCGTTGCGCGACTACTCGTCGTCGCTCTCCGGGCTCTACGGCATCGACCGCTCGCTGCTGGGCATCCGGACCGGGGGCGAGACGCGGTGGTTCGCCGACCTGGAGACTATCCGCCAGCACTACTACCGCGAGACGCGCCTCGTCGAGACGGAGTTCGACGCCGGCGGGTTCACCGTCCACCAGTACGACCTCACGCTGGGGCGAGCGCACGTCACACACGTCGAACTGCGCGGCGCGGTCCCGTCGGACGCCAGACTCGTCGCCTACCTCACGCTCGCACCGGAGGGCAAGGAAGCCGGTATCGGTGCGCTGGTCCACGACGACGCCGGCCCGGATGGCACCCGCGCGCTGGAGGTCTTCCACCGGCGCGAACACGACTACGTCGGCGCTTCGACGGGACTGGACGGCGTCTACGGCCAGCGACCCGAACGCTTTACCGAGATCCTCGACGAGGGGCCAGTCTCGATGCCCCGCGGGGACGGCCACAGCGACCAGACGCGACTGAGCGGCGACTTCGTCGTCACGGCGCCCCTGGAGGCGACCGGGCGCGAACACAGCACGACGCTCGTCAGCCAGTTGTCGGACCACAGCGAACTCGACCGCGCGACGGCACTGGCGGACCTGCGGACCTGTGCACGGGACCACGACGTCGCCGACGACCTCCGGGCGGCCGCCCGCGAGCGGACCGTCACCGACGTCCCACCCTCGTTCCCGCGTGCCTCGCTCGTCCGGACCGACCTCCGGGTAGTCGACCTGCTCGAAGCACCCTCGGGGGGGCGTATCGCCGGTCCCGAGTTCGACCCCTTCTACGCGAACTCCGGCGGGTACGGCTACGTCTGGTTCCGCGACGACGCGGCTATCTCCTCACACCTCCTCGCGGCGAGCGACCACCTGGACGTCGACCCCATCGCGACACTCGAACGGAACGCGCTCTTCCAGTGTGAGGCGCAGTTGCTCGACGGCACCTGGCCACACCGCGCGTGGGCCTCCGACGGTTCGCTCGCGCCGGGGTGGGCGAACGCGAACGTCGAACACGACGAGGACTCCAAGGAGTACCAGGCCGACCAGACGGCGACGGTCACAGCCTCGCTCGCCACGCTTTTGCGCGAGCGCCAGGGTGAGCTCTCGGACGAGGCGACGGTCGAAATCCGCGAGACGCTCGTCGAGGCGGTCGACGCCCTGTTGCGCGACGTCGACGAGAACGGCCTCCCGTCACCCTGTCAGAACCTCTGGGAGGACGCCGTCGGGCAGTTCACCCACACGGCCGCGACGTACCTGCAGGCGTTCGCCGCCGTCGGACGGGCACCGGTCCGAAACCGGTTGCGCGAACGGGCGGTCGCAGGCGCGGAGACGGTCCTCGACGGCCTCGACGCGCTCTGGGACGAGGGGCAAGGTGCCTACGGGATGCGTCTGGCCGACGGGACGCTCGACCGACGACTCGACGCCGCGACGCTCGAACTGGTCGACGCAGCGACCGAACTAGACGCGCTCGACGACGTGACACTCGAGGACGCGCAGGTCGACCGCCTGGCCGACCACGTGGGGATGGTACTCGACACACTGTTCCGGAATCCGCAAGATAGCGACGTGGCGGGACTCGTCCGCTACGAGGGCGACCGCTGGCGGAGCGCCGACCAGGACGCCGAGAAGGTCTGGTCTGTCGCCACCGCGATGGGCGCACTCGCCGCGGCCCAGATGGGCCGACTGCTCGACGAGCGAGGCGAGGACGGCGAAGCGTACGTCCGCCGGGCGGGCCGGCTCTACGAGCTGCTCGACGAGGACGGCCCGCTGACCTCGGAGGCAGGGTATCTCGCCGAGCAGGTGTTCGACGACGGCACGCTCGACAGCGCGACGCCGCTGGGCTGGCCACACGCCATCCGCCTGCATACGACCGCACTCCTGCACGACGAGGAGGCACTCCCCGCGGCGACCTCGGAGATCGAGGGGCCGACCGAGCGGCCGACGTGGACGACCGGCGAGAAGTACGGCGTCGGGACGGCCGCCGACCACGAGGCCGAGGACCCCTCGCGGGTGTGGTTCACGCTCACCGAGGGTGCGCTGACGGAGGCGCGCTTCCCCCGCGTCGACGTGATGAACCTCCGGACGCTGGACTTCCTGGTGCGAGCGAAAGGCGACTCCGACTACACCGTTCGCACCCACCGCGAGGACCGCTCGGAGAAAGACACCATCGAGCGCCGCGTCGAACCGGTCGAGGACGACGCGCTCTGTTTCCGTCACGTCTTCACCGAGACGGGCGACGGGCGGGGCCACGAGTGGACGCTCACCGTGGAGTACGCGACCGACCCCGAACACGACGCCATCGTCGTCGACGTGGCCTTCGAGTCCGGCGACGAGACGGCGTACGACGTCCTCGCGGTCGCGGACACGGCCCTCGCCAACTCCGGCGGCACCGACAGGGGGATGCGCCTCGGCGAGGCGGGCCGTCACCACCTCGTCGCCCGCGACCCGAGCGCCTACACCGGCGACCACGACGAGTCGCTGCTCGTCGACGAGGACGGCGAGGGCTACTCGGTGGCGGTGGCGATGACAGCGGCCGACCGCTTCGACTGGGCGACCGTCGGCGTCGCCGGCGGCGAACGGGTCCGTTCGCTGTTCACCGACGGCGAACTCCCGGAGGCCCGCTCCTCTGTCGACGTCGAGAACGTCGTGCTCGTCGGGCGCCTGGGGTCCGGTCGTCGCACCGAAGGGACCGTCGCACTCGGGTTCGCGCGCTCGGCCGACACCGCGGCGGCACTCGGCGAGGCCGACGGCGCCCTCGACAGGGGTTTCGAGACCGCTCGCACGGACTACGCCGACACCTGGTCGTCGTTCTTGTCCGAGGTCGAAGTACCCGACGCCGTCGCCGACGACGAGGCGCTGGCCAACCAGTACCGGTTCGCGCTGATGTGCCTGCTCGCCGTCGAGGACAAGACCTACCACGGCGCTTCCATCGCCTCGCCGTCGGTCCCGTGGGGTGAGGCCGTCACCGCCGACCGGTCGAAGGGGTACGGCTACAACTTCGTCTGGTCCCGGGACCTCTATCAGGTGTTCTCGGCGTTCGAGACCATCGGCGCCATGGACATCGCCCGCCAGCAACTGGAGTACATCTACGAGTACCAGCAGGACGACGAGGGGTTCATCCCGCAGAACACGTACATCAACGGGATCACCCGCTGGGGCGGCGAGCAGATGGACAACATCTCCTTCCCGCAGGTGATGGCCTACCACCTCGCCGAGCACGGGATCGGCTTCGAGGACGCCGCCTTCGACTACGAGAACGTCCGTCGCTCGGCGGATTACGTCGCCCGTCACGGCCCGGCCACCGCACAGGAGCGCTGGGAGGAGGAGTCGGGTTACTCGCCCTCGTCAATCGCCGCGGAGATCGCCGGGCTCGTCTGTGCCGCCAGTCTGGCCGTCGAGGAGGGGCACGAGGACGACGCGCTGGTCTGGTACGCGCTGGCCGACCACTGGACGAACAACGTCGACGCCTGGACGGCCACGGAGACCGGCACCGACCGTCACGACAACACGCCCTACTTCGTCCGCATCACCCGCGACGGCGACCCCGAGGCCGGCCACCTGCGCACGCTCGCGAACCACGGGCCGACGCTGGACGAGCGCGAGGTCATCGACGGCGGGTTCCTCGACCTCGTCAGACTCGGGATCTACCCGCCCGACGACGAGACGATCGTCAACTCCGTCAGGGAAGTCGACGAGACGATCCGCGTCGACGCCGACCCGGCGGCGGGTTTCTACCGGTACAACGGCGACGGCTACGGCGAGCGGTCGACGGGCGACGTCGGCGCGCCGTGGACGGTCGAACACAGCGGCAAGGGCCGGCTCTGGCCGCTCCTCACCGGCGAGCGCGCCGAGTACGAACTGCTGGGCGACGGCGGTCTCGACCCGATGGACTGCCTGCGTGCGATGGAGCGTTTCGCCAACTCCGGGCGGATGATCTCCGAGCAGGTGTGGGACCGCGAACACGAGACCGACTACGACTGGGAGTTCGGCGAGGGTACCGGCGCGGCGACGCCGCTGGCGTGGGCGATGGCCCAGTTCGTCCGCCTCGCCCACAGCATCGACGCCGGCGAACCGGTCGAGACGCCGGCGGTCGTCCGCGAGCGCTACCGGGAGAACGGCGTCAGCGAACCCGACCGCAGCCCCGCGCTCCGCGTCGACTCGCAGTTCCGCGGCGACTCGCTCATCGTCTCCGGCGAGACGACCGGCGTCCGCGTCGCCATCGCCACTCCCGCGGACCGAACCATCGTCGACGTCGAGGACGGCGAGTTCGAGGCGACGCTCGACATCGAGGCCGGCGAGAACCAGGTCACCGTCGCTGCGGCCGCCCACGAGGACCTCGAACGCGCCGGGACGACGGTCACACAACTGCGGTTGTAGGCTGCTCGCGTCGAGGGCTGCCGGCCGACCCCGGACGGTTCCTGTCTCCTGGCCAGTGGCTTGGGCTCCTGTTCCTCGGGCCAGTGGCTTCGTCCCCTCTATCACTGGACTGACAGTCTCAGCTTCCGCTTTCCACACGTTGATTACCGCGACTGCGCTGGCACAGGCATGGACCCGCTCTCGGTTGGACTCGTCGGCTGTGGCAACATCAGCGATAGATACCTCGGGAACTGCGCCGCGCTCGATGCCGTCGACATCACCGTCTGTGCCGACCTCGATGCCGACCGCGCAGCGGCGACGGCCGCCGAGTTCGACGTCGAGGCCCGGGGCGTCGAGGAACTCATGAACAGCGAGGACGTCGAGGCGGTCCTGAACCTCACGCCGCCCTCGGTCCACGCCGACGTTCTGCGGCAGGCGCTGTCGGCCGACAAGCACGTCTACACGGAGAAGCCGCTGGCGACCGACGCTTCGGACGCGGCCGACGTCCTCGCGGTCGCCGGAGAGCGGGACCTCCTCGTCGGTGCCGCGCCGGACACGTTCCTCGGTGCCGGCCTCCAGACCGCGCGGTCGGTCCTCGACGACGGCCGCATCGGCGACCCAGTCGGCGCGACGGCGCTCTGGACCTCGCCCGGCCACGAACACTGGCACCCCGACCCCGACCTCTACTACGACGAGGGCGGCGGCCCCGGATTCGACATGGGGCCGTACTACGTCACGGCGCTGGTCGCGCTGCTGGGGCCCGCAGACCGCGTCGCGGGTTCGGTCGCCCGGCCCCACGACCAGCGGGAGATCGGGAGCGGCGACAGGGCCGGCGAGTCGGTCGACGTCTCGGTGCCGACCCACGAGTCCGCTGTCGTCGACTTCGGCGGCGTTCCCGCGAACCTCTGTTTCAGTTTCGACGTCCAGGCCTCGACGTTCCCGGGCCCGGCGTTCGAGATCTACGGTACAGAGGGAACGCTCGCGCTGCCGGACCCCAACCACTTCGACGGCCCCGTGCGGGTGCGCTCCCGTACCGACGATGACTGGGAGACGGTCCCGCTCACGCACGACTACACGACGGGGCGCGGCGCGGGGCTCGTCGACCTGGCCTACGCCGTCCGCACCGACTGGGAGCAGCGCACCAGCGGCCGGCTCGCCGGGCACGTCCTCGACGTCCTGCTGGGGATCCGCTCGTCGTCGGAGGACGGTGCGTTCGCCGGGCTCGAAACGGAGTTCGACCGGCCGGCGCCGCTCCCGACGTCGTTCCCCGACCGGCCCGACCGGTCCGACGGGTCCGACGGGTCCGACAAGCCCGACCGGCCTGAGTGACTGCCGCGGCGTCCGGGTGGTCGGCGGTACCGTCCCCGACCGCAACGGTAACGGACTGGCGGCGGCTAGCCGTGGTATGCGCACCGTCCGGGACGAGAGCGGGAACCACTACCTGTTGCTCAAAGAGTCGGGTGATTCCTCGCGAGTGCGCGACCCCGTGACCGGCGAGGAACGCCACATCCCCAACGACTCGCTGGAACTGGTCGAGGGGGAGTCGCCGCTGGAGACGGCGAGTCGAGTGGTCCCCGACGCGGTTCGGACGGTATTGACCGCCGCCCACGACGACCGCGCGCTGGGTCTCCTGCTGGAGATCGACGAGCGCGGCCCCGTGGACGTCCGGGTCCTGCTCGACGCCTACGACCTCTGTGAGAGCGACCTGCACGGGCTCCTGGGTGAGTTCCGCGCCGCCGGACTGGTTCGGGAGGTCGAGGTCCCCGGTGGCCGGGGCTACGAGACGACCGACGAGGCGAGTGAGGGGCTGGCGGCACTGGTCGAGAGGTCTGTCGAGCCGTGAACAACGTGTCGTAGAATCCCGCACAAACCTCGCTTCTCGTTCGTCCGTGAACGGTAAGAAAGATTGTGAGTGCAACCTAGTTTCGTGTAGTTGATCCCTGGAAGAAAATTGTATCTTCGACAGCACCGCACTCGTCAGTGAGAGTTGAAAGCCCTCGGGCCGCTGGCGGTCGCTGAGCGGGATGTTCTCGCTCGAACACCCGCACCGCCCCGCACTCGCTCGAATAGAGCCCGCTCAGGCGACCACGGGGCGGTGCCCCGCCAGCGGCCCTCGCCCTTTCAGTCCGCCAGGGGTGAATCTTGCTTCACAGGCTGTCACAACGTGGGACGGTCGATAGCTGTCGCCACAGATTTCGTCCCTGGCGGACTGGAAGGGCGAGGTGGGCTCGCGGCGAACGCAGTGAGCGCAGTCGCCTGAGCGACCCCTATCCGCGCGGGCGGTGCTGAGAGCGCGGATATGTCGCTCAGCGACCGCGAGCCCGCCGAGGGCTTCCATCTCACGAGTACGAGTGCGGTCAGGATGTTCGCGACAGCGGGTACGGCGGACTCTCCCAACTCAGGATGGTATCGTCACACCATCCAGTGAACGCCTCTCTGACACACTCACCCGTTCTGGGACCCCGTAAGTGGTCGCGCACGTTCTCTGGCCGGTACTCCCCGGATGGTCGACCAGTCGAGATGCCATACTGGGGCGTTCTGGGCAACGTCCCCGGCAACGAGTGCGCTCTCGGACCGCCTCATACCTCCCCAGCCTCTTGCGGTGCTCGGCTCGCTCCCTGCGGTCGTTCGCCTGCGCTCCTCATCCGCCGTCAGAGCAAGCTCTGACGAGCCTTCGTTCACTCCGCTCACGAAGACCTCGCACGATACGTCTCGCGGATGAACGCGCTCGACAGCGCGCGCCGGGTGGGTTGCCGGGCAGGCGGCACAGTTCGGCCGCCGACCGGGCGGTACAGTTCGGCCGTCGACCTGGTGTCACCGCTCGGCCGTCGATCGGGCGTCACCGCTCACCCACCGAATCGCCGTCAGACGACCTGATTCGGGAGGGCCGACCACTCGCCGGATTCCTCGGCGGCGTGGACGGCGTCGGCGACGATATCGGCGAGGCGCTGGAAGTACTCGGGCGTGTGGCCGGCGTTGTGGGGCGTGATCAGCACGTTCTCGAACGTCCAGAGCTCGTGGTCCTCGGGGAGCGGTTCGGGGTCGGTCACGTCCAGAGCCGCGCCGCGGATGGAATTACCCCGGAGCGCGTCGACGAGCGCGTCCGTATCGACGACGCCGCCGCGAGCGACGTTCACGAGCACCGAGTCGGGCGGCATCGTCACGAAGGCTTCCCCGTCGACCAGGTGTCGCGTGGCGTCGGTCAGCGGGCACGCGAGGACGACGTAGGCCGCGTCCCCCACCGCGTCACAGAGCTCGTCGTAGCCGTACACCTCGTCGGTCGGCCCGCCCTTCTCTGGCGTGTAGCGGACGCCGACGGTGTGGACGTCGAAGGCGTCGAGGCGGTCGACGATGCTCTCGCCGATGGGACCCATGCCGACGACGGCGACGGTCGACCCCGCGAGTTCGTGGGCCTGGTGGGAGCGCCACTCGCGGCGGCGCTGGCGGCGACGGGATTCGAGAAAGTCCCTGGCGAACGTGAGGATCGCCCCGAGCGCGTACTCGCTGACGTTGGGGGCGTGGACCCCGGCGGCGTTCGTGACGGCGACACCGCGTTCCCGGAGCGCGTCGAGCGGGAGGTGGTCGACGCCGGCGTACGAACAGGCGAACAGTCGCAGGTTCTCGGCCCGGTCGAGCAGGCTCTCGTCGGCGTCCAGGCCGGCGACGACGCTGGCTCCGGGGAGCAACTCGCGCTCGGCCGCCGGTGTCGGGGCGTAGGCCACCTCGCGGTCGGGGAGTCGTTCATGGAGCGCCGCGACGTAGCGCTCGGGGTCCATCCCGTGGATATTCTGGCGTAACACCACGACGTCTGGGTCTCGGGTCATCGTCTCTCACGGAGAACGCCGGCGGACAAAAAACCGGGACCGGCGGGGTCGACGGGCCTCACACCCAGTAGCGAAAGAGGTAGCGTGCGAGCCCGACGACGTAGGCGAGGATCCAGAAGAAGACGTAGCCGAAGACGCCGATCCGCAGGCGACTCCGCCAGTGGTCCATGGTGTCGCCGCCGATCTCGTCGAGCAGGAGGTCCTCGTCGTAGTCGTTGTAGAGGTCGTGGCGACGTTTGGCCCGGAAGATCCGGACGATCCCCGTAAAGCCGAACGCGAGCATGGCGTAGGCCTGGGCGCCGAGGAACGCGTGGACGGCGGTGAAACCCCCGAACTGGTCCATCAGTCTCGGTGCCATCCACAGGAGCATCGGCACCGTCGTCAACACCAGCCCGGTCACGACGAACCGCAGGTGGTACATCAGGACGTCCCACGTCACCGGTTCGGTCTCGATGATGTACCACGCACCGTAGAGGAAACAGGGGAAACTCAGCGTGACCGACGCGAGGGCGACCGTCGCCAGCACCCCGTCCGACACCATAGCCGGGGCTTACCACCGTCCGCGCTAAAACGTGCCGACTGAGACCGCGTGGTTCCGGTAGACACGACCGCCGTGGCCGCCACTCAGAGCCAGGGAGCGCGCTCCTTCTCGGTCGTGATGTAGTTCGAGACGTTCTCCGGGATGGACTTCTTCTCCTCTTCGTCGTCTGCGCGCTCGTCGTCGGTGTCCGCGTCCGCCTCGACGGATGCCTCCTCACCTGCGTCGAGTTCGCGGGGCGTCGCGTCGTCGGGCCCCTCGTCGGGACCGCCGTCGGCGACGGCCGGCGCCGAGTCGCCCGCACCGATACCCTCGCCGTCGGGGTCGAACGCGAGGAGGATGGTCACGCCCAGAACCGCCAGTGCGATGGGGGCGTCGCCGAAGTAGCCGAAGATGGAGAAGGGGAGAACGCCGAGCGCGACCGCGCTGCCGAAGCGGAAGCGGTCGATGTCGACGACGGCGCGGAGCCAGGGGCCAAGCAGGGTAACGAGGAGGGCGAAGCCGACGCCGACCCCCGCCGCCGCGACGGCGCGTGCGATGAGTTCGGGCTCGGTCGTGACCGCGACGTCGACCGCGGACAGGTTGACGCTCGCGACGAGGCCCGCGGCGACGATGACCGCGGGACGGGGGAGCCACTCGCCGACGCGGGCGCTGGCGGTCTTGGCGGCGACGGCGAGAATAACGACAGCGGCGAAGCGCTCGAAGACGGCCATCGTCAGCAGACTTTCGATAGTCGGGGCGAGCGCAGCCTCGATGGCCGCGACCGGGATGAGGATCGCGCCGACTCCGAGGACGGCCTTGAGCTGGTCGCGACGGGTGCCGTCCATCTCGGCGAGGATGACCGCGACGGTGGCGCTCCCGCCGAAGACGAGCAGGCCGACTTCGAGGATTCCAGTGACCGAATCGAGAGCGTCCGCGAGGACGAGCGCGGGGAAGATACCGTCGACCAGCGGGAGACACATGATAGTGGCCAGCAGCTTCGTGGCACCGCCGACCTGTCGCTCGACGCTGAGCGCGAGCGGGTGTCGAGACGTGCTCATACCGTCAGTGCTGGCCGTACCCCGTGGCCGATGGGTGTCCCGGTACGCGATACCGCCGGTCGAGCGCGACGAGCCCGTCGAGTGCCTCGGTCGCGTTCGTGAAGAATCGCTTGCCGGCGTTCGCGGTGGGTTTCCAGTCCCATTTGAAGTCGCCTGTAAAGTCGACGCTCGTGGCGTCGCAGGCGGTCTGCTGGTCGATGCCAGCGGGAGTGGGACTGGCTGACTGCATAACTGTCATTATTTTCGGAGACAGTATAAGGATTGCGTGAGACGCGCCCACATGGGACGGATGTGGCGAATTCGGCCGCCTGGGGGCCGCGCGTCCTGGGAACGGGTCCCACGGGAGGGGCGTCTCGCAACGCTTTTGGGCCGCCACGCGGGACGGTTTACATGGCGAACGACCGCGAGCCCTTTTCGGAGAAACTGCGGGTACCCGAGGCGCTGACGTTCGACGACGTGCTCCTGCGACCCAGGGAGAGCCGCGTCGAACCGGACGCCGCGGACACCGCGACACACGTCTCACGGAACGTCGAGTTGCAGGTCCCGGTCCTCTCTGCCGCGATGGACACCGTCACCGAGAGTGACATGGCGATCGCGATGGCCCGGGAGGGCGGCCTGGGGGTCATGCACCGCAACCTCTCGGTCGACGACATGGTCGCCGAGATCGAACGCGTCAAGCGCGCCGACGAACTCATCATCCGCGACGTCGTCACCGCCTCGCCAGACCAGACCGTCAGCGAGGTCGACGAGATGATGGAACAGGCCGGGGTGTCGGGCGCGCCCGTCGTCGACGACGCGGGGGCAGTACTGGGGATCATCTCGGGGACCGACATCCGGCCGTACCTCGAGGTCGGCGAGTCCGACGAGGTGCGCGAGGCGATGACCGACGAAGTCATCACCGCACCCGCCGACGTCGGCCCGCGCGAGGCGCTCGAACTCATGTACGAACACAAGATCGAGCGCGTCCCCATCGTCGACGAGGGTGACCGCCTCATCGGCCTCATCACGATGCAGGGCATCCTCCAGCGCCGCGCCTACGACAGCGCCGCCCGCGACGAGGACGGTGCGCTCCGGGTCGGCGTCGCCGTCGGTCCCTTCGAGGCCGACCGCGCCGCCGCGGCCGACGAGGCCGGTGCCGACGTGCTCTTCATCGACTGCGCCCACGCGCACAATCTGGACGTCATCGAGAGCGCCGAAGTGATCAGCGAGGAGGTCGAGGCGGACGTCGTCGTCGGGAACGTCGGCACGCGCGAGGCCGCCGAGGCCGTCGTCGACTTCGCCGACGGGATCAAGGTGGGTATCGGCCCCGGCTCTATCTGTACGACGCGCGTCGTGACCGGTGCGGGGATGCCCCAGATCACCGCCGTCGCACAGGTCGCGGACGTCGCCGACCCCGAGGGTGTGCCGGTCATCGCGGACGGCGGCATCCGTTACTCCGGCGACGCGATCAAGGCCATCGCCGCGGGGGCGGACGCGGTCATGCTCGGCTCGTACTTCGCCGGTACCGACGAGGCACCCGGGCGCGTCGTGACGATGAACGGCAAGAAGTACAAGCAGTACCGCGGGATGGGCTCGGTGGGCGCGATGCAGTCGGGCGGTGGCGACCGCTACCTGAAAGACGTCGACGAGGAGGACGACGACATGGTCCCGGAGGGCGTCGAGGCCGCCACGCCGTACAAGGGGACGCTGGCGAGCGAACTCCACCAGCTCGTCGGCGGCATGAAGTCGGGGATGGGCTACGTCGGTGCGGAGACGATTCCCGAGTTCAAGGAGCGCGCCGAGTTCGTCCGCATCTCCCAGGCCGGCCAGCAGGAGGGCCATCCCCACGACGTCGTCATCACGGACGAGGCCCCCAACTACAGCCCCGATTCGAGCTGAGGAAGCCGAACGCGGGGCCTGGAGTGGCTCCCGGTCGAGGCGCACACGGGGCCCGGAGTAGCTCCTGACCGACGCACACGTTCGGGGACAGACCCTACTGTGAGGAATCGAGTCTGAAAAACAATATACACGATCCGCCGCTATGGATACCGTGCACCGGACAGGACGGCGCCTCGAACGGCTGGCACCCGTCGGGCCGTGGCTCGTGCTCGCGGTCGTCGGGAGTCTCCTGGCCGCCCTCGCGCTCTGGCACTACTGGCGCGAGATCCGGGCCGTGGGTCTGGGGGTGGGCCCCATCGTCGCGGCGGCGCTGGGCGTCTCGCTGTCGACCGGCGTCGTCTACGCGGCGCTCCGGATCCGGACGAGTGACCTGCACGCACGGGAGGGGTGGCTGGTCGTCGGCGCCGGACTCGGGGGCGGCCTGTTCACCGGGATCACCCACGGGCTGACGATGGCGGTCCGGGCGTTCGAGGGGCGACCGCTCCCGGAACCGACGTTTCCGCTGCTCGTCGCCGCGTCGGTCGGCATCCTCGGCGGCGTGGTCATCGGCGGCGAACACGTCCGCACGCGACGACTGACCGAGCAGGCACGCGAGACCCGCGACGCGATGGCGTTTACGAACAGCCTGTTGCGTCACGACGTCCGCAACGCGCTCCAGATCATCGACGGTCACGCGACCATGCTCGCCCGTAACGACGACGACCAGATCCGCGAGAGCGCCGAGACGATCGGCGGCCAGACAGCCTCGCTCGAGCGGATCGTGACCGAAGTCGAGTCGGTCGTCGAGGTGCTGAGGGGTGAGCGGGCCGGTGAGACCGCCGACGCGGGGGTCGTGCTCGACAACGCCGTCGCGGCCGTCGCGACCGACCAGCCCGGAGTGACCGTCGAAACAGACATCGACCGGGCGTTGCCAGTCGAGGGCGGTGACGCGCTCTACCCCGTCTTCTCGAACGTCGTCGGCAACGCCGTGGAGCACGGTTCGACGGTTTCCGGGACTGATCCGCCCGACGACGCCGACGGTGATGACGGCGACGGGTCGGTCCGGATCCGGGTGACAGCAGGACGTGAGGGCGATGACGACGGTCGAGCAGTCGTTCGCGTCGCCGACGACGGGCCAGGCGTCCCGGCGGCCGACCGCGAGCGGATCTTCGAACGCGGCGTCAGCAGCGACGGCGGCGGGCACGGACTCTACGTCGCACAGACCGTCGTCGAACGACTCGGCGGGGACATCCACGTCGAGGAGAGCGAGCTGGGCGGTGCGGCGTTCGTCGTCGAGGTTCCGCTGGCCGAAGCGGAGGAGTGAAATCGACTGGACCCGTTCCAGGAGTGAACCCGAGTTATGGTACGCGTCACAGAGGTCGGCGAGGACAGTATCGAGGACGCCTTCGACGTCCGGCGTGACGTCTTCGTCGAGGAACAGGGCGTCAGCGAGGACGAGGAGATGGACGGACGCGACGACGAGGCGGCCCAGTTCGTGGCCTACGACGACGACCACGCCGTCGGGACGGCACGCGTCCGCACACCCGAGGACGACGTCGGGAAAGTCGAGCGCGTCGCCGTCCGCGAGACCTACCGCCGACGCGGCGTCGGGAAGGCGCTGATGGAACGCGTCGAGGCGTGGGCCGACGACCACGGCTTCGAGACGCTGAAACTCCACGCACAGACCCACGTCGAGAAGTTCTACGCGGACCTGGGCTACGAGACGACGAGCGACGTCTTCGAGGAGGCCGGCATCGACCACGTCGCGATGCGAAAAGATCTGTAGGCGCTGTCGAACCGACGCACTCTCCCGCGTTCACTCCCGGGCCAGGCCATCGAGCACGTCCTGTAACTCCGCAAACAGGTCGGGCTGATACTCCTCCAGGATATCGACGTCCTCGGCCAGTCGGTCGATCTTGTTCCTGACTCGCGTCCGGATCTGATAGACGTAATCCTGTGATACGTCAGCCTCGCCAGTGAGGATTTCACGCTCTCTCTCTGTCAGTATCGCCCGATACGTTCCCATACGTAAGGTTATAATCCTCTCCACTATAACTGTTTTCATTTTAGTTACATAATGCTATGTATTAAGTTTCGAGCGGTACACGACATACTATGGAACCGATCCCTGCGCTGAACAGTACGGTAAATTGCCTCGTCGTGGACGACCGACGGGCGATGGCGAACCTGTACGCGGAGTGGGTCGGGGAGAAGTGGGGGTGCCGGACGGCGTACGGTGGTGAAGCGGCGTTCGAGGAGATCGGGCCCCGGACCGATATCGTCCTGCTGGACCGCGAGATGCCGGTCCGCGCCGGAGAGGACGTGCTCCGGTCGATCCGGGACGGGGGATACGACGTGCAGGTCGTGATGGTGAGCGGCGTCGAACCGGACGTCGACCTGATCGACTACCCGATAGACGACTACCTCGAAAAACCGGTGGACCGACCGACGCTTCAGGGCAAAGTCGAGGAGCTACTCGTCCGTCGGACCTATCATCCGACGATCCAGCGATACTTCGTGGCCGTCGCGAAACTCGAACTGTTAGAGGAGACACAGCCCGAGTCGGAACTGGTCGACGACGACGACTATCTCGCACTGCGCGCGACGGCGGACGAACTCCGACAGGAATCGAACGCCACGCTCGGGAGTCGTAGCGACCACGTCGCGGATTTCACGGTGAAGGAGTCACACGACTGACCGTCAGAACTCCCCGAGCGAGGACTGCGAGTGGCCACGGCGTTTCTCGGGTGGGACGTTGGTCGCGACGATCTCCTCGACCTCGTCGCGGTTGTCGGCGTCGCTGTTGATCGCGCGAGTCGCGCCGACGCGTTCGACGAAGAAGTCCGCCTCGCGATAGCGGTCGTAGGTGACGCCGCTGTTGCTGAGGACGACCCACACACCGCGTTCGTCGAGCCGTCGGGCCGCCGCCACCAGCCGCTCCTGGTCGGTGCGGTCGAACCCCTCGGCGCTGTAGTCGGTGAAGTCGGCGGTCGGACTCATCGGTTCGTAGGGCGGGTCACAGTAGACGAGATCGCCCGGTTGGGCGTCGTCGAGGACCGCCTCGAAGTCCCGGTTCGTGACGGTGACGCCGTCGAGGACGCGACTCGCCGCCCGGACCCGGTTGCGCTGGACCCAGTCCGGGTCGGCGTACCGACCGATGGGGACGTTGAACTCGCCGTCGGCGTTCTCGCGGTAGAGGCCGTTGAAACAGGTCCGGTTGAGATAGAGCAGGAGGGCGGCCTCCTCGACCGGGTCGAACTCTTCTCCGTGGGGACGCCGGTTGAACAGCGCGCGCTGCTGGTAGTAGTAGTTCTCGACGGGGTCGCCGTCGCGGTCGGTGTCGGCGAACTCGCGACAGTCGTCAGTGTCGCACTCGGGGTCGCGAAACGATTCGAGGTGTGCGAGAAGTTCCTCGGGACGGTCGCGGACCTGTTCGTAGAAGTTGACGAGGCGGGGGTTGGTGTCGTTTATCGTCGCCCGGGCCGGTTCGAGGTCGAAACAGACGGCACCGCCGCCGACGAACGGCTCGTGGTAGTCCTCGAAGGCGGCGGGAAAGCGGGCGTAGAGCTCGTCGAGCAACTGTCGCTTGCCGCCAGCCCACTTGAGTACCGGGTCGGCCACTGTCCGGTGGTATCCCGGGCCGACCAAGAAAGCTCCGTTCGGGTCAAGTGAGAAATGCCGGGAGTTATATGGGTCGTTGCCCTGAACCACGCACGTAATGAGCACGGGTATCACGATGGCGTCTATGTCTCGCTACGCTATCCTGGGCTGTGGAAGTGTGGGACACGCCGTCGCCGAGGAGCTCGTTTCAGAGGGCAAGCAGGTCGAGATCATCGACCGCGACGAGGGGCGCGTCGAGGCGCTCCGCGACCAGGACCTGGACGCGAACGTCGCCGACATCCGCGACGAGTCCGTCGCCGACGAGGTCGCAGACTGTGACGTCGTCCTGATCATGTCGTCGGACGTCGACGCCAACGCGGCGGCCGTCGAGAACATCCGCGGGCGTGGCGGCGACCAGTTCGTCGTCGCGCGTGCCTCCGACCCCGTCTCGGCCGACGAACTCACCGACGCGGGCGCGGACGTCGTCATCAACCCCTCCTCGGTGATCGCCGACTCGGCGCTCCGGGCGCTCGAAACCGGCGAACTCGAGTTCCAGGCGCGCAACCTCGCCGACGTCATCGACGGCACCACCGACCGCATGGCGATCCTCATCCACCGCAGTCCCGACCCGGACTCGATCGCCAGTGCGGCCGCCCTCCACGAGATCGCCGCCAGTCGCGACGTCGAGGCGGACATCATCTACGAGGGCGAGATCGGCCACCAGGAGAACCGCGCGTTCGTCAACCTGCTCGGGATCGAACTCACCCCGGGGACCGACGTCGATTTCGACGACTACGACACCGTCGCCCTCGTGGACTACGCCAAGGGCGGCGAGCCCGCGCTCTCGGACATCGACATCGTCATCGACCACTTCGAACACGGCGACGAGGGCATCGAGGCCGAGTTCACGGACGTCCGGCCCAACGTCTCGGCCACCTCCACAGTACTCACGAAGTACGTTCAGGAACTCGACCTCACGCTGAGCCAGGAGGTCGCCACCGCCCTGCTGTACGGCATCCGCGCCGAGACGCTGGATTTCAAGCGCGACACGACGCCCGCGGACCTGACCGCCGCCGCCTACCTCTATCCGTTCGCCGACCACGACACGCTCGAACAGGTCGAGTCGCCGTCGATGTCGCCCGAGACGCTGGACGTCCTCGCCGAGGCTATCAGGAACCGGGAGGTCAGCGGGAGCCACCTCGTCTCCAACGCGGGGTTCATCCGGGACAGGGACGCCCTCGCACAGGCCGCCCAGCACCTCCTCAACCTCGAGGGGATCACGACCACGGCCGTCTTCGCCATCGCCGACGACACCATCTACCTCGCCGCCAAATCCAAGGACATCCGCATGAACATCGGCCGCGTCCTCGAAGACGCCTTCGGCGAGATGGGCGAGGCCAAAGGTCACTCGACCGACGCCTCCGTCGAGATCCCGCTGGGTATCTTCACCGGTATCGAGGCCAGCGAGGACAACCGCGAGACGCTGCTCGAACTCACGCGCGAGGCCGTGCGGAAGAAACTCTTCGACGCGATGGGCGTCGACTCGGCCAGCGAGAGCAACGGCAGCTAGGCGAGTCCACCGGGACCGAAGCGAGCGAACGGAGACGAAGCGGAAACGCTCATACGGTCGACTCCCGAAGACCACGGCATGAGCGACAGCGAGAGCGACTGGACGGATCTTGTGGTGGGCGAACGCATGAAAGTCGACCAGGCGTTCAACGAGAAGGTGGCGGCCTCGCACTTCTCCAGCCAGCAGTGGAACCTCGTCATGACGGCCGTCGAGTTCGAGATCGAGAACCCCGGGGACCCCGACCGAGCCCGGGTCGTCGCCAACACGGAGAAGGTCGAGACGATACTGCCGGAGGTCGAGAAGGCCGAACAGCGGCGGAGCATGGCCGGTGGGGGCCCCGCCGCGGAGTCCGGCGACTCGGGAGGGGGCGGACTGTTCGGCGGTATCAAAGACGCGCTCGGTCTGAGCGACAGCGGGACGGACCGCGAACAGCTCGCGGCGGCCGAGGAACTGGCACAGATGTACGCCGACGACCTCCAGGAACAGCTCGAATCGACGGGCAAGTGGGAGCGGGTCCGCGAGGCCGCCGGGTCGCAGTCGGAGTGAGCGGCGTCGCTCCCCGTCCGCTGCAATCGCCGCTGTGGAACAGCGTCACCTCCTCGGCCTCGTAGATGTTGCTGAGTTCGGTCACGATCTCGTCGTAGGACTCGTCTTCGACGCGGAGTGAGTCGAGGCGTGCGATCGTCTCGGCGTCGAGTTCGACGGTCGGCTCTGTCCCCGCAGGCGGCCCCCCGCTGGCGGTCGGCTCTGTCCTACGGTTCCTCGATCTCGACGTCGACGAAGCCGGTGTCGCCGTGCGCATCGACGGGTTCGGCGAGGTCGGCGAGCGCCAGCGCCATGTTGCGGTCGTTGGCCTTGAAGAAGACGTCGAAGACCGAACCGAGGTACGGGATCGACCCGACGGCGAAGTCCAGGCCGAGGTTCGCGAGCATCCGCGCCAGCGTGCGATAGCCGACGCCGAGGTTCGCCGATTCGACGACGATGTACAGCGAGATGCCCGCCGCGATGGCGTCGCCGATGACCGGCAAGATGCTGATGACCGGGTCCAGGCCGAACCGGAACTCCGTCCCCGGCACGCGAACGCAGTCGTCGAGTATCCAGGCGAGTCGGCGCATCCGGTTCAGCGCTCGTTCGTCGACCGTGTCCGGGATCTCCCCTCCGTAGTCGACGTCGAACGCCGAGACGTCGTCCATAGCGGCACGTAGTCGGCAACCACGATAAACGCAACTGCTCGAAAACGCCGGTCAGAGCAGCTTCGCCAGTTCGGTGTGGAGCGCCTGGACGCTCCCGTATCGCTCCGTCGGGTCGGTCACGAGCGCCCGTTCGAGCACGGGTTCGACCCCCGACGGGACCGCCGTGAGCGTCTCGGGCGGGCGGAGGTCGCCGGTCCGGATAGCCTGTGCATCGCCCGCGTCGACCGGCGTCGACTCGCAGAAGAGCCAGTAGGCGAGCGCGCCGACGCCGTAGACGGCCGTCGTGTCCGTGACCCGCCCGGCGAGTTGCTCCGGCGCGGTAAACGGTGTCGCGTAGTCCCGGGCGACGGCGACGGTCGCCGCCCAGCGGATCCCCCAGTTGGCGACCGTGACGTGGCGACTGCCGCCACCGACGTCTCGCAGTCGGACGTTCCGGGGTTCGATCCCGCAGACGTCGTGGTGTTCCGAGACAGTCGCGGTGGCGTCGACGACCTCGGCGAGCACGCCGACGCGCTCGTTGAGCGACAGGTCCATGCCGACATCGTCGAGTCCCCGGTCGCCCGACCGGTATGCGACCCAGGGAGTCGGGTCCGTTCCCGACTCGTGGACCGTCGCGACCGTTTCGGCGTCGTCGTGTGCGAGCCACGGCTCCAGTCGCGCCTCGAACCCCTCGCGCACCGCCTCGTGGTCGGCGTGTTTCTGCGAGACGGCGACGATGGTCGCGGTCGTCCCGTCACCCCAGGGCGTCTCGTACTGGTTGCAGACGCCGTCGGTGTCGACGAACTCCACCTGCGTGATGTCCGGGACCGACACGCCGAGGCTACCCGGCGTCGCGGGGCCGACGCTCGTGATGGGGTCCGGTCGCTCCCCGTCGTCGTCTTCCTCGACCGCCACGTCCGGGGGCTCCTCGCGTTCGACGGCGCTCCGGTCGAAGCGCACGCCCGAGTCGGTGACGTCGTGGCGCAGGAACCGGTGGTCGCGTTCCTCCCGGCAGGTCCCGTCCCTGTCGTAGACCCGGAGGTGTTTGAAGTCGTACTCGCGCTGGATCGTCTTCGCACGTCCCTGGGCGTCCGCCCGCGAGGCACAGACCTCGAGCGCGCAGGTACCGCCCCCGGGGACGACCGTCCAGGCGTCGACGAGCGGGTCGTACCTGACGTCCAGATACTCGAAGTCCGGGTTCCAGTAGACGTTCCGGACGCTGTCAGGTGACTCCCACCGGACGACACACGGGTGGCGGTCCGACTCCATCCGGGCTTTGGCGGCCCGCAGGGCGTCCATGCCGGTGTCCTCCGTGGAGTACGTCGTCCCGTCGTGTACCCCCCGGTCGTAGACCGCGACGACCCAGACCTGTCCCTCCTGGCGTATCTCGATCGGGGGATTGTGCGGGATCTCGGGCACCATCTGGGTATCTGTGGCCACACCCGGCCGACAGGCTACTGTGTGCGGTCTCGACTGAAATCCTTTCCGCCTCCTGCCCTCGCGATTTTGCCCTCTGACTGCGTGTCACATAATCCTTCGCAGCCGCCACGTTGCTCGTTCGTGAACGGTACAGATAGTGAGTGAGTGCAACGCTGATTTCGTGTGGTGGAGTTCTGGAAGAAAGTCCCTCTGGAGACCGCACCGCACTCGTGAGTGAGAGTTGAAAGCCCTCGGGCCGCTGGCGGTCGCTGAGCGGGATATTCTCGCTCGAACAGCCGCACTGCACCGCACTCGCGAGAATAGGGCCCGCTCAGGCGACCACGGGGCGTTGCCCCGCCAGCGGCCCTCGCCCTTTCAGTCCGCCAGGAATAACCTGGCCGCACAGGCGGTCTCGACATCGAATGTTCGGTAGCCGACTCAACAGAAATCCCCCCTGGCGGACTGGAAGGGCGAGACGCGCTCGCGGGCCGAAGGCCATAGTCGCCTCAGCGACCCCTATCTGCGCGGGCGGTGTTGAGAGCGCAGATATGTCGCTGAGCGACCGCGAGCGCGCCGAGGTCTTCCATCTCACGAGCACGACCGTGGTTGCGGTGAGTCTCTCAACTCAGAATGTTCCACTCACACCTTCCTGTGAACGGTAGTATGACACGCTCTCGCGACGCTTTCCCTCGGGACACTCGCGCTCGGGATTGCCGAGCGTATCACGGTCGACCGGCGTCACACATTACTTACTCGGGGGCGGAGAAGCCCGTATGACAATCCTCGTCGCGGTCTCGGACGACGGGATGCAAGAGGCGGTCGTAGACACCGGCGTCAGGCTGGGCCGGGCGTTCGAGCAGGAACTGTACGTCGTCTACGTGACCGAGGAGGAGACGGCGAGCGCCGGGGCGCGGGAGATACGGGACGAGATACGGGCCGACCTCGAAGAGCGGGGCGTTCCCTTCTCGGTCGCGATCGAACACGTCGAGCACGCGAACCCGCGGTCGGGTCGGGCCGTCGGGAGACAGCTCGCCGAGATAGCCAGCGACGTCGACATCACGCACGTGGTCGTCGGCCACCGCTCGAAGGCGCTGTTGAGCCGACTCGTCTCCGGCGACGTCGCCTTCACCCTCGCCGAGACGGCCGAAGTTCCCGTCACCGTCGTCCCCGACCCGCTGGCGTCCGAACAGTAAGATAACGGCACAGACCGGGAAAACGAACCGTCCCCGAAGCCGTCAGAACGGTCCCGACCGGTGGGACGGCTCCGACCGCCGGGACGGCGCGGACCGTCAGAACAGCCCCGACCGTGAGAACGGGCTCGAATCGTCAGGACGTGTCGGGGGTCGTCTGGACGTCCAGCGCCTTCCGGACGATCTGGGAGAAGCTCATCGAGCAGACGAAATACCAGATGATCCACGCCCACATCGGGCCGATGCGGTCGCTCCAGTTGGCGATCTCGCCGAAGATGGGCAGGATCATCACGGGACCGGGCACCGGCACCATCGCGTTCGTCTGGACCATGTAGTAGATCCACAGGAACACGGGGATGTTGACGAGCATGATCCACACCATCGGGCGGAACTGCTCTTTGAACATGCCCAGCTGGTCGCCCATCGCCTCCATCTGTTCCT
>Ga0207813_100213_pt1 | contig 41088 bp, 46 predicted proteins | sample A23E3SouthBayCA_2_FD_187730 | JGI IMG/M metagenome (GOLD analysis project Ga0207813, IMG submission 187730) | Aerobic enrichment media microbial communities from Eden Landing Ponds, California, USA - A23 E3 (4) (SPAdes) | ecosystem: Environmental > Aquatic > Marine > Unclassified | place... | reverse complement strand
GTGCCGATGCCGACGACGAGCGCGACGAAAACGCCCACTGCGCCGACGGAGATGGCGATTTTCCGGACCATCCCCTCTTCGAGTTCCATGTTCGGGCATCCATCGGCCCCGGCAAAAGAGCTTCGATGCTCGCGCCGTCGGCGATATTTCGATATTCCGCGCCGAGAACATCTGAGACGAAGGGTTAGGTGCTTCGAGTCCCTACCTTAGGCGAGAGAACGGTCCTTGGTTCCCACCAGCGTCAGGGTGCCTCTGATCGTCCCGCAGTCACCCGCTCTCACCCACCATGACGCACTCAGCACACACACCCGCGTCACTCCCAGCCACCCGCTCGAAGACCACCCTGCCGGCCGCCGACACGACCGGTCGCGCCCGACGCGCCCGCGTCGAACCCATGGCCGTTCGGCCGCTCCGCGACGGCCGGTACGCCGTCGAAACCGATGGCGACGGCGAGACGTACGCCGTCGACCTCGACGCCACGACCTGCACCTGTCCGGACCACGAGATCCGGGGTCGTCGGTGTAAACATCTCCGTCGGGTCGCCCTCGAAGTGACCGCCCGCCTCGTCCCACCGCCGGGCCGCCGGACCGCCGTCTGTGCGGTCTGTGGCGGACCGGCGTTCGTCCCCACGACCGCCCGCGGCCCGGCGCTCTGTGTGCGCCACACCCACCGTCCGGGCCGTCCCGTCGTCGACCGGGAGACGGGCGACCGACTCCTCGTCGTCGCCGCCACGGGGGCGCGTGCCGACCACGTCGAGACCGACGAGGGCCGTCTCGTCGCCGACTACCCGTCGAACGCCGAGTACGGCCGTCACGAACCCGTCTTCAGGGCCGTCTACGCCGACGCCCTCCGGCGCGGCGGGCCGGTGTCCGTATACGCCTTCCCGGCGTCCCGCCTGCGCCCGCCTCGGGCCGAGGGGGACGACGGGGGTGCCGGGGCCGACCTCTCGCCCGCCGCCGCCGCTCGGCTGAGCCCCGCCTAAGCGTCGTCGAGACGCACTTGCGTCGACTGGCCGGCGAGCGCCGCCAGATCCTCGCCGTCGGCGAGCGCCGTCTCCTTTTTGACCCGGTAGTTGCCGCCGTCGGTGACGTAGCAGTCGTCGGGGTGGAAGAAGTACCAGTCCTCGCGGTCGAAACGGACGGCGATCCGGGCGTTGGCGCCGAAGTTGCGCGCGAAGTAGATCAGTGACTCCACTTCCTCGCCCGAGAGATAGATCGGATCACCGGCGCTGGATTTCGCCTCGATGGCGAAAAAACGGTCACCGTCGCCGGCCAACACGTCGGGGAGGTCACGCTCCGTGGCGCTCCCGCTCGCGGGGGCGCGCATCACTGCAAAGCCCGCCGCGTCGAGTTCGTTGACGAGTTCGCGCTCCCGACGGTCGCCCTTGCGATTCGCGGACATGAGTCCGATTGGGCGACGGCGGCTCTTAAGTTACCGGACCGCTCGCCCTCAGGTTCCGTGGTCCCATGAGTCCATGTACTCGCGTTGCTCGTCGCTGAGACCGTCGATAGCGATGTCCTCGGCGTCGAGTTTCACCTCCGCGATCTCCCTGTCCAGCCGATCCGGAACGTCGTGAACACCGGGGTCGTAGTCCGCGTGATTCGCCGCGAGTTCGCGGGCACAGACCGCCTGAACGCCGAAGCTCTGGTCCATCACCTCGACGGGGTGGCCCATCGACAGCGGGCCGGCGAGGTTCACCAGCCGCCCCTCCGCGAGCACGTTCAGCCGGCGGCCGTCCGATAGCTCGTACTCTTGGACGCCGTCGCGGACCTCTCGGGTCGAGACGGCCATCTCGTCGAGGTCTTCGAGGTTGATCTCGACGTCGAAGTGGCCGGCGTTGGCCAAGAGCGCGCCGTCGGCCATCCGCTCGAAGTCCGCGCGGGTGACGACGTCGCGGTTGCCGGTCGTCGTCACGAAGAGGTCTCCCTCGCTCGCGGCCTCGCGCATCGGCATCACGTCGTAACCCTCCATGTGGGCCTCCAGCGCCCGCCGGGGGTCGACCTCGGTGACGATCACGTCGGCGTTCATGCCCGCAGCCTTCTTCGCGACGCCACGGCCACAGTAGCCGTATCCCGCGACGACGACGGTCTTGCCCGCGATCGAGAGGTTCGTCGTCATGGCGATGTTGGCGAGGGCCGACTCGCCGGTGCCATGGACGTTGTCGAACAGCGTCTTCATCGGCGTGTCGTTGACCGCGAACATCGGATAGTCGAGGGCGCCGTCGTCGGCCATCGACCGCAGGCGGTGGACGCCCGTGGTGGTCTCCTCGCACCCGCCCTTGAGCTGGGGAATCAGCTCCGGGTGTTCGTCGTGGATGTGTGTGACCATGTCGGCGCCGTCGTCGACGGTGATCGTCGGATCGACGCCGACGACCGCCTCGATGGCGTCGTAATACTCGTCGGTGTCGACCCCGTGAGAGGCGTAGGAGGTGACGCCGTCGACGGCGTGCAGCGCCGCGCTCACGTCGTCCTGTGTCGACAGCGGGTTACAGCCTGCGATGGCGACCTCCGCACCGCCGACCGCGAGGAGTTCGACCAACACGGCCGTCTTGGCCTCGACGTGCATCGCCATGGCGATCCGCTCGCCGGCGAGCGGTTCGTCGTCGGCGAACGATTCGCGGAGCGCGGCGAGGATGGGCATGTGGGCCTCGGCCCAGTCCATCTTCCGTCGCCCCGCGTCCCGCGCGCTCGCGGGGTCGTCGAGGCGCTCGGCTATCGTGCGTGTCATACGTACTGTAGCGCGAGCGGCGGCAAAACCCTACCGTCTCCCCACGACGAGCGGCACGTGGTTATTTGATGGTGGTCGCGTAATTTCCGCCGATGCACCTCTGGCCACGCCCCGTCCACGGCGCGGACCCCCGGGCCGTGGCGGGCGGTGGGATCCTCGTCGCTCTGGGGTGGGCCTTCGTGGCCGTCCACACCGCGACGGCGCTCGACTCGGCCGGCCGCCTCGTCTCGGTATTCGGGCTGGTCGTCCCGCTTGGCCTCGCGGCGACGCTCTTTGCCGGCGCCATCTGTGTCTACCGCTACGACCTCGGCGCGTCGGCGCTTCGTATCAGTGGCTGGACCCTCTTTGGCACACTCGCATTCACCGCCGTCATCGGGGGTGCTCTGGTCGCACTCGACTCCGTCGTCCCCCTGTCGACGCTTCCGGTCGTCGTCGTCAACGTCGCGGCCGGCGGGGCCGTTCTCGGCCTGTTGGTCGGCCTCTACGACGCCCGCCAGCGCCGCCTCCGTCGCCAACTCGCCGACGAACACCGCCGCGCCGACGACTTCCGCCAGCGACTCAGCGTCCTCAGCCGCGTCCACCGCCACGACTTCCGCAACAAGCTCAACCTGATCGTCGGCACCGCGGATCGCCTCCGGAGCGACGCCGCCGACGCCGACGCCGAGACGCTGCGCTCGCGGGCGCGGACGATCCACGACGCCGGCACGGATCTCGGCCGGGCGACCGAGGAACTCCGCGAACTGGAGCGGCTTCGCACCGACGCCGCAACGGGCTCTCGACCGACGGATCTGGTCCCCGTCGTCGAGACGGCGGTCGCCGCCACGCGGGAGTCCTTTCCGGACACGAGCGTCGTCACGACGCTCCCCGAGACGCTCCCGGTTCGGGCGTCGCCGCTCGTCGGCCGGGCCGTCGAGGAACTCCTCGACAACGCCGCCCGGCACAACCACGACCCCCGGATCGAGGTCGACGCCAACCGGCGTGACGGCGTCGTCGCGCTGACCGTCCGCGACGACGGGGTGGGCATCCCGTCCGGAGAGGTCGCCGTCCATCGCGCGGCCGAGGAGACACCGCTCGATCACAGCGACGGCCTAGGGCTGTGGCTCGTCGCGTGGATCACCGAACGCTCTGGGGGGACAGTCGACATCGAGCACCCGGACGCGGGCGGCACCGCGGTGACGATCCGGCTGCCGGCCGCCGACTAGTCCGCCCGCGCTACTAGGTCGCGGGCGCGTCGCTCGGCCCGCGCCATCACTGCCTCCGCGTCTAGCGTCAGCACCTCGCGGTCGCGCATGAGCACTCGCCCGTCACAGACCGTGTGGCGCACGTCCGATCCGCCGACGGCGTAGGCGAGGTGGCTCACGAGGTCGTGATCGGGCGTCAGATGTGGGGCGTCGAGGTCGACGACGGCGAGGTCGGCCGCCGCGCCGGGTTCGATCCGCCCCGCATCGATTCCGAGCACCTCGGCCCCACCCGCGGTCGCCATGCGGACGGCGTCCGGGGCAGCGACCGCGCTCGCGTCCCCGGCGGCGAGTTTACCCAGCATGGCGGCGTCGCGCAGTTCGTCGAAGAGGTCGAGGTCGTTGTTCGAGGCGGCGCCATCGGTGCCGAGACCGACGGTCACGCCCGCATCGAGCAGGCGTTGGATCGGCGCCATCCCCGAGGCGAGTTTCATATTCGAGGCCGGACAGTGGACGACGCCCGTCCCCGTCTCTGCCAGAAGGTCGATCTCGTCACCGTCGAGGTGGACCCCGTGTGCTAGGAAATCGCTCTCGCGACAGAGGCCGAGGTCCCGCGCCCACAGCAGCGGTCGGCGACCTCGCTTCTCGACGATTGGGTCGACTTCGTCGGCGGTCTCGTTGGCGTGGTAGTGTACCGGGACGCCGGCGTCGGCTGCCCCCTCGGCGGCGAGCGAGAGCAGGTCCGGCGTCACCGTCGTGAGGCTGTGGGGCATCACCGCCGTCGAGATCCGGCCGTCGGCGGCGCCGTCCAACCGCCGCGCCATCTCGATGCTCTCCTCGACGTCGGCGCGGGCCGCCGCCTCCGCCTTTCCGGCCGAGATGGCGCCGTGGCCGAGACGGGCCCGCAGGCCCGCCCGCTCGACGACCGCGGCCGTGCGGTCGATTTCGAAGTACATGTCCGCGAAGGCGGTGGTCCCCGAGCGGATCATCTCTAGGGCGCCGAGTTCGGCCCCTGCCTCGATGTCTGCCGGTTCGAGCGCCGCCTCCACCGGCCAGATGTCCTCGCGGAGCCACCGATCCAGCGGCTTGTCGTCGGCGTGCCCTCGCAGGAGCGTCATGGCGACGTGGGTGTGTGCGTTCACCAGCCCCGGGATCACCAGTCCGCCGTCAGCGTCGAGGGTCTCGTCGCCCGAGAGCTCCGGGCCGACCGCGACGATATCGCCCGCCTCGCGGTCCACCAGTACGTCCGCGTCGACGACGGTCATGTCCGGGCGTAGGACACGACCGCCGTGGATCAGAAGCGTCCCCATACCCCTCCTGATCCCCCGGGCGAGTTAAGCGCCGGGGATCGGCAAAAAGAGATTTACGCGTCGCTCCGGGAGTGTGGCGGGATGCCCTCCACGACGCGAAGACGAACCCTCCAGCGCGTAGCGACGCTGCTCGCAGGCGTCGGCCTCGCCGGCTGTTCCGGCGAGTCGTCGTCGACCTATCCGCCCGAGACCACCGACAACGTCGCCTTCGACCCCGAGTCACACAGCCTCCGCAGCTCCGATCCCGGGCCGATTCTCTGGGCCGGCGACCGGCCGACGACCGAGCCCGGCACGGGCGACGACGCGCGGCGCCGGCACTGGACTACCCGCCGCTTCGTCGCCGACGCCGACGACGCGGCCGCAATCTCCATCGCCGACGTCGACGGCGCCGCGGACGCTCGCGAGTTCCTCGACGCGACCGACTACGACGCCGCCACGGTGTACATCGATCAGGCCGGCATCCGCGAGTGTTTTACGCAGGATCTCTGTCACGTCCGCTGGTCGGAGACGGAGGTCGACACCGACTACGCCCGCTACTACCGCGACGCGGACGTCGCCTGTGAGACTGACGCCCGCGACGTGCTCGTGACGCTGATCCGCATCCCCGAGGCGCTCGACCCCGACGACGTGAGCAGCTACGGGTCGAGTCGCGGCTCGGGCACCTGCGAGCGGAGCAACGAGCACCTGCGACGCCGGCGGAACCGGAGCGACGACGGGGGAGCGCGATGACCCGCCTCAGCCGACGGGGGGCGCTCGCTCTCCTCGGAGCCCTCGCCGGTTGTAGCGGCGCGAACCCTCTCGACTCGGAGTCTGTTCCCCCCGAACTCGACGCCGCCGCCGTCCGTGCCGTCGCCAGCGACTCGGCGCCGACGGTTCCCGCACGGCTCCCGGTCGATATCGGCTCCGATCACCTCGCCGCGACCGAACGCCGGGCGCGGTCGCTTCTCGATGCGGTGCCCACGAGCCTCGGTCCCGACGAGATTCCGAACGGCGCTATCCGCGAGAAGCTTCGCGACGCGCGTCGCCGCGCCGCCGAGCGACTCTCGGCGTCGGCCGAGGCCTCGACCCCGTTCGAGCGGCTGCTGGCCTTCGCGGACGCGCGGGCCGAGGCACGCTTTGCCGCCGGTGCGTGGCGGGCCATCGACGCGGGGCTGACCCGGGAGGACCTCGCGGCTGAGGCCGAGACGGTCCGGGCGGACCGGCGGGCGCTCCGGGAGCGGTGGCGCTACGTCGGTGCCGACCCCGTCGAGGCGACGCTCGTCCACGCCGCCATCGAAGACCGGATCGTGTCCGGTCGGAGCCACATCACCATCGGCGAACCCCGCCGCTATCGCCTCGGCAATCCGCTCGGCGTCGGCGAGATCGCCGAGGAGGTCGAACGCGCCCGCGTCGCCGTCGAGGACGCCGCCCACTGCTACGACCGGCTGACCGCGTCGCTCGACGACCCCGTCGACCTCCAACCGCGACTGGTCGACGCCCGACGGCGACTGCACGAGGCGTTCGAGGACGAGCAGGACGCCCTGTCGTCGGTCGATCCGCGGGAGCCGTGGCGGATCGACGGGGTCGACGTCGCGGACACGCCGGCCGCCGAGGCGCTGGAGGAACTCTTCCGACCGGTCGATCCGTCGGACGACGACGACTGGACCGACGCCGAACCCGCCGAGGCGCTCACGTGGGCCCACGCCTCCTTCGTCACACTGGAGGCCTTCCTCGCCCTCCGCGAGCGGGTGCGCGAGGGCGAGACGTTCGCCATCGAGTCGGCCGCGGACGTGAACGCCGTGCGGACGGCCGCTATCGAGGCGCTTCGCGCCGCCGAGGAGTCGCCGGCGGAACCGATGCTGACGCGGCACGCCACGACCGGACTCGCCGATCAGTTGGCGCGGGCCGACGAGGAACTGTCGATCGAGGGAGGGAGCGTCCGGGCGTCTTGGCTCCGCGACGACGCCGCGACGTATCTGACCGTCGCGGCACGAGCGCGGGCGACGCCTGCGGTGAGCCGACGGGTCGCCGCAGCGTTGCGAGCAGCGTAGCCGGCGCTCCGGCGGCTCGCCCGATTCGCGGCCACAGCACTCTGCGGTCGCGCGACCCCGCCCCCGAAAAGCAATTCCCCCCAGCCCGCGACAGTCCGACAATGCGCATCGCCGTCCCCAACAAGGGCCGCCTGCACGATCCGTCGATAGACCTACTCGAACGCGCCGGGCTACACCTCCAAGGCGGCGCGGACCGGAAACTGTACGCGGACACGGTCGATCCCGACGTGACGGCGCTGTTCGCCCGCGCGGCCGACATCCCCGAGTACGTCGCGGACGGTGCGGCTGCGGTTGGCATCACCGGCCTCGATCAGGTCCGGGAGTCGGGTCACGACCTGACCGACCTACTGGATCTGGAGTTCGGTCGGTGTCGACTCGTCGTCGCGGCGCCCGAGGACGGCCGGATCGAGACGGTCGCGGATCTCGACGGCGGCACCGTCGCCACCGAGTTCCCTCGCATCACCCGCGACTTTTTCGCCGAACGGGGGGTCGACGCCGAGGTGGTCGAGGTGACTGGTGCGACGGAGCTCACCCCCCACGTCGACATGGCCGACGCCATCGTCGACATCACGTCGACGGGGACGACGCTGCGGGTGAACCGTCTGACCGAGATTGCGGAGGTGCTCGCGAGTTCCGTCCGCTTGGTCGCTCACCCCGACGCCGTCGACGACGAGAAGGTCCAGCAACTCGTGACGGCCTTCCAGTCCGTCCTCGCGGCCGAGGACCGCCGCTACCTGATGTTGAACGTGCCCGAGGACCGACTCGACGACGTGCGGGACGTGTTGCCCGGTATGGGCGGCCCGACGGTCATGGACGTGGCGGGCACCGACGACGTGGCGGTCCACGCCGTCGTCGAGGAACGGGCCGTCTTCGGTGTCATCAACGACCTGCAGGCGATGGGCGCGAGCGACATCCTCGTCACCGAAATCGAGCGGCTGGTTGAGTAGCGTCGCCGTCCGTGGCATCGCCCGTGTACCAGTACGCCCAGAGAATCAACACGCCCTGTAGCGGCAGTCGCACCCAGCGAGCGAACGCCGAGGGATCGCCGCTGCCGGGCGCCCCCTCGACGACGACCATCGAGACGGCCATGTAGACGTTCGCGGGGAAGACGGCGACGAGCAACGCGATCGTCGCCCACGCCGCGTACCGTCGCGTCCGCGGCACCAGCACGCCGACCCCGACGCCGACTTCGGCGATCCCGGACAGATAGACGAGCGCGAGCGGCGCGGGGAGCGCCGGCGGCACGATCTGAACGTACAGTTCGGGAACGACGAAATGTAGGACGCCGGCGACGACGTAGAGCGGCCCCATGACGTACAGAAGCGGGCGTTTGAACCGGGACAGCGGGAGACGCATCTACCCCTCACTACGGCGACGGGGGTGAAGCGAGTTGGGGTACCCGACGGTCACTCCCGGTCGCCCGGCGTCGGTTCCCAGCGGTCGCTGTCGATCTCCCGTTCCTCGCCCGTCTCCCGTAGATCCGGTGTCGTCACCGACGGGTCGATGCGCAGGGTGCCCGTCCGCCAGCGCGCCCACAGGGCGATGGCGACCGTCCCGACGGCCATCGCGCCGATCCCGAGTAAGCCGGCCTCGGGGCCGAAATCCCCACCTGTGAGGAGTCGCGGTCCCGACACCTCGACGACGAGGAGGCTCGTGTCGACGCCGAGGCCGGAGACGGGAAAGCCGTAGACACCGCCCTGAAACAGGTTCCAAGTGATGTGGAGGCCGATGGGCACGGCGAGTTCTCCCGTCAGGACGTATCCAGCCGCGAGCATCCCACCCGCGAGGACGATGGCGGCGGTACTCAGAGCCGTCGCGTTCGGGTTGTTGGCGTGTGCGAGACCGAACACGAGCGACGAGCAGAGGACGGCGACGCCGACGGCGCTCCGACGCCCCAGCCACCCGACCAGCCCCTCCGCGGCGTTCGTCAGGAGATAGCCTCGCGCGAGCAGTTCCTCGTAGACACCGACGACGAGGAAGACGGCGACCAAGACGAGAAAGCGGGCGACGAAGCCATCGCGTGGGTCGAGGGTCCCCGTGACCCGCAGCCACCCGGCGGCAAGCGAGACGCCGAACACGAGCGTCATCAGCCCCGCGCCGAGCGCGAGACCGAACCCGAGATCGAGCCACCAGCCCCGATCCAGCCGGAATCCGAGATCGTGCAGGCGACGCCGGTCGACGTACCGCCCGGCGATCACTATCGACAGCGAGACGACACCGCCCACGAGCGCGACGCTCACGGCGGCCCCGACGGCCGCGGCGACGGCCTCGCCGACTGCCGCCGTCAGCGCCCCCTGAAGCGCCCTGACACCCCCCGTCGCGCCGACACCAAGCCCCGTCCCGACGGTCAACAACACGGTGACGACGACGAGCAACGCGACCCGGAAGAGTGCCCGCGGCCGGCGTTCGTCGTCGTTCCACAGCAACGTTCGCGGCCCCATCGCCCGTACTTGGGTGGCGCCGTCAATAGGAGTTGCCGTCGCCCCGTCTCGAAAAAGTTCAATCAGATTCTATAATGAATATATACACAAATTATGTGTTTACTGAGAACAAAGGGCATGGTATGAGCTCCGCAACCACCGACCACGACCTGCTACCGTCGGTCGAATCGCCGGTCGACGCGGTCGACTCGCTCTGTTCGGCCGGGGCCGCGCTCGGCATCGCCACCTACGCGGTCGGACTCCTACTGGGTGACGTCGGGGCGGCGGCGACCGGCGTCGGTATCGGTGTCGTCTCCGTGTTCGGGGCGCTGGGGGTGCGGAGCGTCCGGACGGCCGTCGGCGCGCTGTGGTCACCCCGGGGCCGAGCGGACGAGCACGTAGAGGCTGAAGATAACGCTCCCTAGGATGACGCTGACGACGGCGTGGATGGCCGTGACGCCGGCGGTGAACCGGCGGTCGAGGTCGTAGACGTACCACACGAGGACGGCATCGAGGACGAGTGCGACCAGCACCGCGGGGATAGAGGGAAGTTCCAGCGCCGCCGCGACGACGGCGACCCCGGCGGGGACGGGGCCGACCAAGAACGCGTTCTTGATCGGCACGTCGCCGAGGACGTTCCGGGCGGCGAGGTGGGCGGTCAGGGAGAGAAACAGCGCAAAGAGGGCGACGGTGCCGGCGACGGCGAGCGGCGGCGCCGACCCGACACCCGTCTGCAAAGGACCCATTTGTGTCGGGTTATTCCAAGAGACCGAGTTCTTCGAGCCTCGAGACGATGACGTCGACGGCTTCCTCGGCGTCCTCGGGCTGTTTGCCGCCCGTGATGACGAGTTTGCCGGAGCCGAACAGGAGCGCGACCACGTCGGGGTCGTCGAGTCGGTAGACGAGTCCGGGGAACTGCTCGGGTTCGTACTCGATGTTCTCCAGTCCCAGTCCGATGGCGATGGCGTTCAGATTGAGGTTGCGACCCAGATCCGCGCTCGTGACGATGTTCTGGACGACGATGTCGGGTTCGTCGTCGACGTTGATCCGGAGGTCGCGGAGCTTATCGAAGACGATGTGGAGGCTCTCGTGGACGTCCGCCGTCGACTTCGCGCCCGTGCAGACGATTTTTCCGGACCGGAAGATCAGCGCCGCCGACTTCGGGTTCTGTGTCCGATAGACGAGCCCGGGAAACTGCTCGGGGTCGTAATCGGCCCCCTCCAAGTCCATGGCGACACTCTGAAGATCGAGTTCCTGCCCGATGCCGGTAGAAGCCACCACGTTCTCGATGTTTATCGTCTCCTTGGGATCGGTCATGTATCGACTTAAGTGTCGTATTTAAGGTTCAAAAAGGTTGGTGCGCGTAGCTGATACGTCAACTCCGGGAGCGGTCGGCGACGGTCCGGTATCCTCATGCTCCCGGGCCGCGGACGACGAGGCGTGTACGGTCTCGAACTCGCGGGCGAGGACGACGCCTTCGCGGCCCGGGAAGCGGCGTGTGCGGCGACGGGAGTCGAGGTGGTCGCGCCCGGCCTCGCGACGGCCCGCGGCGTCGACGCCGAACGCCTCCGGTCGCTCGCCTACACGCACCGCGCCAGCCACCTGCTCGGCCACGCCGCGGCGAGTGTCGACGCCGCCAAGGCACTGGTCGAGGCGGCGACGATAGCCCGGACGGGAAGCGTCGCCGTCCGCGCTCGCGACGTGCGGGGGACGGCGGGAGTCGACACCCGCCGCGCCGAGCGCGCTCTGGGAGCGGCCCTCGTCGACCGTGGCTTCACGGTCGACCTCGATACCCCCGATCACGAACTCCGAGCGTGTTTCGCGGACGACTCCTGTCTGGTCGGGTGGCTCGTCGCCGAGAGCGTCCGGGACTACGGCGACCGCCGCCCCACCGACCGCCCGTTCTTCCAGCCGGGCAGTATGGCCCCGCTCGACGCCCGTGCGCTCGTCAATCTGACCGGCGTCGGCCCCGGGGACCGGCTTCTCGATCCGATGTGTGGCACCGGCGGCACCCTGATCGAGGCGGGCCTGATCGGTGCCCACCCCGTCGGGATCGACGCCCAGTGGAAGATGGTCCACGGCGCCCGCGAGAACTGCCGGGCGTATCTCGACACCGAGCCGGCGATCCTGCGTGGAGACGCGACCCGCCTGCCGCTCGCCGTCGACGGCGAGGGGCCGGAGGCTCCTCGGACAGACGGCAATGCCGTCGACGCCGTCGTCTTCGACGCCCCCTACGGCCGCCAGTCGAAGATCGCACGCCACTCGCTCGTCGACCTCGTGGGCGGTGCGCTGACGGAGGCACGGCGGGTGGCGCCGCGAGCCGTCGTCGTCGGCGACCGCTCTTGGAGCGAGGCGGCGCGCGCGGCCGGTTGGACCGTCGAGACCACGTTCGAACGCCGGGTTCACGGTTCGCTCGTTCGGCACGTCCACCTCCTCCGGTGATCGCAGCTCAGGCGGCCGACGAAAGCGCCACGACCGTCTCCCCGGCGCGAACGGTATCGCCCTCGGCGACCAGCAGGTCGTCGCGGCCGTAGGCTGGCGGCAGGAGAACGTCGGCCCGACTCCCGAAGGCGATGTGACCGATCCGGTCACCACGGCGCACCTCCTCGCCCGTCGAGAGGTAGGGGTGGATGCGGCGGGCGAACCAGCCGGCGATCATCGAACACTCGCAGGTATCGAAGGTCACGTCCACGCGCTCGTTGCGGTCCGAGTCCTTGCTGAAGGCGGGGCGGTGGGCGCCAGGCCGGTGGGTCAGCGACTCGACGACGCCCGCCCGTGGCGCCCGGAGGACGTGCACGTCGGTGACGTTCATGAACACGCCGACGCGGAGGCGGCCGTCCTCCTCGCGGACGACGGAGACGCGGCCGTCGGCCGGCGAGACGACACCTCGGGGTGGCGGCGACCGTACCGGATCGCGGAAGAAGTGGACGACGAACCCGCCGAGCGCGAGCGCCAACGCGGCCAGCGGCGGGGCGACGAACGCGAGCGGCACCGCGGCGACGAGCGGCGGGAGGGCGTACCGCCGGGCGCCGGGTGCCAGTCTCACGACTGTCCCTCGGCCCGTGCGCCCCACGTCGATAGCAGGTGCGCGAGGTGGAGGCGGTCGTCGGTCCCGGTCACCAAGTCGTGGTCGATGTCGCCGGCGAGGCGGTGGAGGCGGGCGAGTTCCTCGCCGTCGTAGCGCCTGCGAGCCGCCGATAGCAGGTCCACGAGCAGCGACTGGCCGTCGTACCCCTCGTCGTCGAGGAGCGTCCCGACGGTCTTGCGGGCGTCGGTCAGGTCGCCGGCCTCCGCGGCCGCGAGCACCGACTCTAGGTCGTCGTCGTGGCCAACGTCTTGGAGTGTCTCGTGGACCGTCGACATGGTCACCTCGTCGGCCCGCTCGGCGGTCGTCTGTGCGCCGAGGATCGCCCGCCGGAGGTCGCCCTCGGCGTAGCCGGACACGAACTCAAGGCCGTCCTCGTCGTACGGGACGTCCTCGGCAGCTAGGATCCCCTCGACGACGGCCTCGATCTCGTCGCTCGTGGGCGCCCGGACCGGCACCGGAAAACACCGGGACCGGATTGGGGCGATGAGCGTCGAGGGCTGGCGGGTGACGATCACGAACTGGGTGGTGCGGTGGTACTGCTCCATCACCCGGCGGAGCGCCTGTTGGAAGTCCTCGCGGATCGCCTCGGCGTTGTCGAGGACGATGGTCTTGTAGTCCCCCGACATCGGGGCGTAGCTCGCGGATTCCTTCAGCACGCGGTTGATCATGTCGCGTTTCGCCATGCGGGACCGCCCGGCGAGAAACTGCTCGAACCGGGGGTCCTCCCGCAGTTCCTTCTTCGTACGGCCGAAGAAGTCCGCGACGTTGATCTCAACGAGGTCGTTTGCGGGGTCCGCGTGGGCGGCCTCGGCGAGGGCCCGGACGGCCGCCGTCTTGCCGGCTCCCGGTGGCCCTTGGACGACGAGGTTCATCGGCTCGTCGACCGCCCGTCGGAGGCGGTCACGGACCGACGACTGTGGCAGGTCGTCGAGGCCCGGGGCGTGTGTGTCCGTCCAGAGCGGGGCGTCCATCGCCGCCCTCTAGTCGACCGACGGGTAAGAATCCCTATGTCTCGGGGTCGGTGTCGGCTTCGGGCACACTACGGCCGCGGCCGCCGTGGTGGCGGGCGCCACCGACACCGATACGGGTTTACGGCCCCCGCTCGGAGCGGATCGTATGTCGATGCGCGTGACGTTCCTCGGCACCAGCGGGGCCGTTCCGACGACACAGCGGGCGCCGAGTGCCGTCCTCGTCAACCGCGAGGGTGAGCGGTTCCTCTTCGACTGTGGCGAGGGAACACAGCGACAGATGATGCGGTTCGGCACCGGCTTCGACGTCTCTCACATCTTCGTCACGCACCTCCACGGCGATCACATCCTCGGGATTCCGGGCTTGATCCAGTCGCTCGACTTCAACGACCGCACCGACCCGTTGGCGATCCACGTCCCTCCGGGCGCTCGGGGCGAGATAGAAAGCTTGGTCCACGCCGGCGGCCACCGCCCGGGCTACCCCGTTCGCATCCACGAGGTCGCGCCGGGGTCGGTCGCCTACGACGCCGCGTCATTCGCGGTCCGCACCGTCGAAACCGAACACCGGACCCGCTCGATGGGGTACGCGCTAGTCGAGGGCGACCGCCCCGGGCGCTTCGACCGGGAGCGGGCCGAGGAACTCGGCGTGCCGGTCGGCCCGAAGTTCGGCCGCCTCCACGAGGGTGAGTCGGTCGAACTCGACGACGGGCGCGTGATCGACCCCGAACAGGTGGTCGGCGCGCCCCGCCCCGGCCGGCGACTGGTGTACACCGGCGACACCCGTCCGGTCGAGGCGGTCGTCGAGGCGGCCGCGGACGCCGACCTCCTCGTTCACGACGCGACGTTCGCGGCCGACGAGGCCGAACGGGCCCGCCGAACCGGTCACTCGACCGCCCGCGAGGCCGCCGAGGTGGCCGCCCGTGCCGGCGCCAAGCGCCTCGCGCTGACGCACGTCTCCTCGCGGTACGCCGGCGCGTGGGAGCGCCTCGAACGGGACGCGACGGCCGCCTTCGACGGCGAGTGCTTCGTCGCCAGTGACGGCCAGACGGTCGAGGTTCCCTACCCCGAGTAGGGAGTCTCAGTCCGCCGACGCGCCGGTCACGAGGGAGCCGACGATGGCGACGGGTAAGGCGTACACGAGTAGGAGGGCGACGAAGCCGATGACCCTGATCAGCGGCCCGCCGCCGCCGGAACCGGTCTGGACGAACGTCAGTACCACGAACCAGAGGATCGTCAGGCGAACGGTCTGCGGGTCGACCATGCCGGGCGGTCGACGGTCGCGGATAAGTCGGTTTCGACGGACGGCTCGCCCGGATCGTCGGACCTCGGCCGGCCCGACTGAAGTGAAAACCGTCAACTGACCTCGGGACGTTGATCGACCGTGGACTACCGACCCGCCCAGTGCAACATCGGTTCTCGTCAGCGCCGCCGTCGTGCCGTGTTCTCCACGGCTGGACTGCTGGTCGCGAGCGTCGTCGTGGCCGCATATCTCGTCGGCGCTCTCCCCGAACTGCTGTTGGTCGGCGTGTTCGTCCCCTTCGCCGTGGCCTTCGAGTGGGGGATTCAGGCCTACGAGGGGTTCTGCGTGCGCCTCGCGCTCCTCGGCCGGTACGACTTCGCCGGCGAGGACGGAACCGGTGCGGTCACCGACCCGAGCCACCGCCGGCGGGACCGCCGCTACGCCCTTCGCATCAGCGTGATCAGCGTCGCGTTGGCCGCGGTGGCGACGGCGCTGGTCGTCGCGGCGCTGTAACCCGGCCGCTGTCGGCGTGGAGTATTTATCCAACGCCCACCTACCGCGAGTCGTGAACGCCCGGACGAGTGCGCTCGACGCGCTGGTGTTCGGCGTCGACGTACAGAGCGGCGATGTCCGCGGGGATGCCCCGTCTTACGCGGTTGTCGCCTACGACGGCGAGAACCTCGACCGGGATGTCGTGTCCTTCCGCAAGCTCCGACGCCTGATCGAGCGTGAGGAGCCGGCTATCGTCGCCACCGACAACGTCTACGAACTCGCGACCGATCACGACGACCTCGTGCGCTTTCTCCGGTGGCTCCCCGGAGGGACGCGACTGGTCCAAGTGACCGGCGCCGAGCGGCCGGAACCCCTCTCACGGGTCGCCTCGCGCCACGGCGTCCCCTACGGCAAGGAGCCGATGGCGGAGGCGGAGGCCGCGGCCCGCCTCGCCGCCGCCAACGTCGGCCACGAGGTGACCGCCTTCACCGACACGACGACGGTGAAGGTATCCCGTGGGCGGTCGACCGGATCGGGTGGGTGGAGTCAGGACCGCTACACCCGGCGTATCCACGGAAACGTCAAGAAGCGCGCCCGCGAGGTGGCCGACGCGCTCGACGAGGCGAATCTCGACTACGAGCGCGAGATAACCGAGAAGTACGGCGGCTATGCCAACGCCATCTTCACCGTCGAGGCGGCGCCCGACGACCTCCCGGTGGGCAAGTCCCGCGCCGGCGACACGCGCGTCGAAATCGAGCGAGAGCGCCGCGACGGCATCGAGTTCGAACCACTGGTGAAACGGCGGGACCGCGTCCTCGTCGGCATCGACCCCGGGACGACAACCGCCGCGGCCGTCGTCTCGCTGGACGGCGAGGTGCTCGACGTGTTCTCGACGCGCACCGCAGACACCGCGGACGTCATCGAGTGGCTCGTCGACCGCGGGCGGCCGGTCGTCGTCGCCGCCGACGTCGAGCCGATGCCCGAAACCGTCGAGAAGTTCCGCCGAAGCTTCGACGCGGCGGGCTGGGTCCCCGACGCCGACCTCCCCGTCGACGAGAAACTCCACCGCACCCGCGAGCACACCTACGACAACGACCACGAGCGCGACGCGATGGCTGCCGCGCTCTTTGCCTTCGACGGCTACGCGGACCAGTTCGAGCGGATCACCCGGAAGGTGCCACCGCAGTTCGACCGCGGCGAGGTGCTCGAACGCGTCGTCGCCGGCGAGGCGTCCGTCGAGGCGGCGCTCCACGAACTGTCCGACGACGACGGCGACGAGGAAGCCGAGTCGACCCACGAGCCCCGAGAGCTCACGCCGGAGGAGCGACGCATCAAGCGCCTCGAACGGCAGGTCGACCGTCTGGAGGACACCGTCGCCGACCTCCGTGGCCACCTCGAAGAGAAGGACGAGCGGATCGCGGAGTTCGAGGAAGAGCTCTCGGAGGCCCGCCGCGAGGAGCGCCGCGAGGTGCGCGAGCGCCGCGAGATCAACCGGCTGGAGCGCGAAACCGAGCGACTGGAGCGCGAGCGCGACCAAGAGCGCGAGCGCGCGGACGAACTCGAATCGAAGTTAGAGCGGTTGAAAACCCTCTGGAAGCTCGACCACTCCGACTTCGCCGACGTCTCGGCGGGCCGCGACCTCGTCCCCGTGAAGATGATCGAGCAGTTCACTCGGGACGCCATCGACGACGCCGACACGGCCTACGGGCTGGCGGCGGGCGACGTGATCTACCTCCGGGACGCCAGCGGCGCCGGCCGGTCGACTGCCGAGCGTCTGGCGGCGACGGAGCCGCGACTCGTCCTCCGGTCTGGAAATCTCTCAAACGCCGCCGACGAGGTGCTGTTCGAGGCCGAGGTTCCCGTCGCGCCCGCGGCCGACGTGACCGTCCAAGAGGTAGACGAACTCGCGGTCGCCCGCGAGAGCGAGGTTGCGGCCGCAATCGAGGACTGGGAACGCCGCGCCGAGGAACGATCCAAGGAGCAGAAGTCGGAGATGGTCGACCAGATCATCAGCGAACACCGGGCCGAGAGCGGCGACTGATACGGATCGCGGTAACTGGTGAGTCGCCGGACCGTCGCGGCGAACCACCGGCACTGAGTTGAGATGACCCGCGAGCCGCCGGCCCCTACGGCTTTGGACTTCGGGCGAGATTTGGTGGTATGAGTGAGGACGCGTCCGGGGCGGCGACCCGATCCGACGAGAGTGATGGGGAGCGAGAGGAGGATCCGCCCGACATGGGTGACCTCTTCGACGAACTCGAGGAACTGGCGGACATCGTCGATACGCCGGCTGGCCGCAGACAGGTTCGCGAGACGATGCGCGTGGCGATGGCGGCGAGTGCGAGTCCCGCGACGACCCCGTTTGGCCGCGTGATCCGGGGCTACGACCGCGGTGACCTCGCGGAGGCGGTTCTCGGAAGCTTCCTGTTCGGCGTTCCGATGGCCGTCGAGGGTGGCACCCAAGAGGTCGGCGACTTTCTCGTCGCCCGCCCCCTCTATCTCGCCGGCACGATCCTGTTCGGGGTCGGTCTCGTCATCGGGATCATCTACGTCGCCGACTTCCAAGACGTGCGCGTCCACAGGCCCATCCTCGGGGTGATCCCGCGCCGACTGGTCGGGGTCGTCGGCGTCTCGTTCACGATGGCGCTCGTCTTACTGACGGGGTGGGGGCGGATCGACTGGGCGGAGCCGATGCTCGCGTTCGCCAACGTCGTCGTGGCCTTTGTCCCGATGGGTGTCGGGGCGGCACTCGGCGATATCCTACCCGGATCGTAAGGGGAAGTCATATTTTCCCGCTCCCGCGGTATACGGTATGGACGTCTACGAGCGGATCACCCGGAACGCGACCGAGGTGGTCACCGAGTCGGAGGGACGGGAACTGGCCGAAGATCCTGAGGGCAAGCGTGCGTACGTCGGCTACGAGCCCTCGGGCGTCCTGCACATCGGCCACATGCTCACCGCGACGAAGCTGATCGACCTGCAGGAGGCCGGCTTCGAGGTGACGGTCCTGCTCGCGGACGTCCACGCTTACCTCAACGACAAGGGGACCTTCGAGGAGATCAGGGAGACGGCCGAGCGCATGAAAGCGCAGTTTCTCGCGTACGGCCTCGACGAGGAGCGCACCGAGTTCGTCTACGGCTCCGAGTTCCAGTTCGACCGCGAGTATGTCCTCGACCTGCACGCGCTGGAACTGGAGACGACGCTCTCCCGGGCCGAGCGGGCGATGGCGGAGATCAAGAGCGGCGACTCGGTACGGGTCTCCCAAGCGGTCTACCCGCTGATGCAGGCGCTCGACATCGTCTATCTCGATGTCGACCTCGCGGTCGGCGGGATGGAACAGCGGAAGGTCCACATGCTCGCCCGCGACACCCTGCCGGGGATCGGCGAAGCGTCGCCGACCTGCCTCCACACGCCGTTGATCGCCGACCTCGATACGGGCGTAGGAAAGATGTCCGCCAGCGAGGGCGTCTCCATCTCGATGGAGGACTCGACGGCCGACATCGAGCGGAAAGTCAACGACGCCTTCTGCCCACCGACCCGCGACCCCGACCCGGACGACGAGGGCCGCGAACGCGAGAACCCCGTCCTCCAGATCTTCGAATACCACGTCTTCCCGCGGTACGACACGGTCGTAGTCGAACGGCCGGACGAGTACGGTGGCGACCTGACCTACACGGATTACGAGTCGCTGGCGGCTGATCTAGACGCTGGCGCGTTGCACCCGGCCGACGCGAAGGGGGCGCTGGCGACGTATCTCGACGAACTCATCGCCCCCGGCCGGGCGAAACTGCGGGACGCCATATCCGACGCCTGAGGGCGGGCGCGACGATACGTCGGCGGTTTTAAAACTCGCGGCCGCGAACGCCCGGCCATGAGCGAGAACGAAAACGGCGGGCGCACGGACCTTCGAATGCCCGACGACGACGAGGTGTTCGCCGTCGTAACGGACATGCTCGGAGCCAACCGGGTACAGGTACGGTGTGCGGACGGGCAGGAACGCACCGCCCGCATCCCCGGTCGGATGCAAAAACGCATCTGGATCCGGGAGGACGACGTGGTGCTCGTCGAACCGTGGGACTGGCAAGACGAGAAAGCCGACATCTCGTGGCGGTACGAGAAGTCGGAGGCGGACCAGTTGCGGCGCGAAGGGCACATCGAGTAGCGACGGGACTTTTGAGGCGTGACGACGTAACCAGAGTGAATGAGTGACCGCGAGGAGTACGGCCTGCTCGACCCCGAGGAGGGCGAAGGCGACGACTTCGGCGACGAGTGGGAAGAGATCGACGTGTCCGATACCGACGCGGACCGCATCGCCAGAAAGCGGGACCGCGAGTTCGCCGAGTTCCGCAAACGCCTGAAGGACGCGGATCAGTTCAAGGTCGCTCAGTCGGTGTTCGACGACGCCACCTTCGCGGCAATCTACAAACTCGTCCAAGACGGCTACATCGACGCCTTTGGCGGCCCCATCTCGACGGGAAAGGAAGCGAACGTCTACGAGGCGCTGGGCGCCGACGACCGCGACGTGGCGGTGAAGATCTACCGCATCAACGCCTCGAACTTCCAGCAGATGCGGGCGTACCTAGAGGGCGACCCGCGGTTCGAGGGCATCGGCTCCGACAAGAAGAAGGTCGTCCTCGCGTGGACGAAAAAGGAGTTCGCCAACCTCCGGCGGGCGCGGGCCGCGGGCGTCCGGGTGCCCGAACCCATCGCCGTCGAGCGGAACGTCTTGGTGATGGAACTGGTCGGGTTGGTCGAGGAGCGCGCCCGTCGACTTGCGGAGGTGACCGTCGAGAACCCCGAGACGGCCTTCGAGGTGGTGCGAGAGTATATGCGACGGCTCCACGGCGCCGGCCTCGTCCACGGCGACCTCTCGGAGTACAACCTGATCATCCACGACGGGGAACTGGTCGTCATCGACTTGGGACAGGCGGTGACGATTCACCACCCGAACGCCGACGACTTTCTCGACCGGGACTGCCGGAACGTCGCGTCCTTCTTTACCCGTCAGGGGATCGACGTCGACCCGGCCGACCTGCGTTCGTTCGTGACGGCGGCGGAGCCGTGATTCCCGAGCGAGAACGCTTAACCCGCTCCGACCGGTATCCTGCGGTATGCAGCACGTGAAGGTTCCGCAGGACCGCCTCGGCGTCCTCATCGGCGAGGGTGGCGAGACCATGCGCGAGATCGAGCGGCGCGCGGAGGTTCGCCTCGACATCGACTCCGAGAGCGGGAGCGTCGCCATCGACGCCACCGGTGACCCCGTCACGGCGATGGTCGCTCCCGACATCGTCCGCGCCATCGGGCGCGGGTTCAAGCCGGATGCGGCCCTCTCCCTCCTCGACGACGAGATGCGGATGTTCGAGTTGATCGACATCGAGGACGCCACCCGCAACAAGAACGACCTCCAGCGACAGAAGGGGCGGCTCATCGGCGAGAACGGCCGCACCCGGGAACTGATGGAGGAACTCACTGGCGCCGAGGTGGTCATCTACGGCACCACGCTCGGGATCATCGGCCAACCGGAAGAGGTTCAGGCCGTCCGCCGGGCCGCCGAGATGATCCTCGACGGGGCGCCCCACGGTGCCGTCTACGGCTTCCTCGAACGCAAGCACAACGAACTCACCCGCGGCGTCGAACTGTAACCGTTCTCACGCCGTCACTTCTCCCGTCGAGCCACGGTACCGAGTGACGATATTCCCCCGGTGTGACAGACACTCTCGTGACCGCTAATCACCTGACTGCGGCACGACGTACCATACGCCGTATCAAAAGGTTTTTATAGAATCACAATCAATCAAAGGTTGATTATGTCTCAGCGAATGCAGCAGGGCCAGCCGATGATCATTCTCGGCGAGGACTCCCAGCGAACCCAAGGCAAGGACGCGCAGTCGATGAACATCACGGCCGGCAAGGCCGTCGCGGAGGCCGTACGGACCACACTCGGTCCGAAAGGCATGGACAAGATGCTGGTCGACTCCGGCGGGAGTGTCGTCGTCACGAACGACGGCGTCACGATCCTGAAGGAGATGGACATCGACCACCCCGCGGCGAACATGATCGTCGAGGTGTCCGAGACCCAAGAGGACGAGGTCGGCGACGGCACCACGACGGCGGTCGTTATCGCGGGCGAACTCCTCGACGAGGCCGAGGAGCTCATCGACCAAGACATCCACCCGACGACCCTAGCACAGGGGTACCGTCAGGCCGCGGAGAAGGCCAAGGAGATCCTCGAAGAGAACGCCATCGACGTCTCGGCTGACGACCGCGAGACGCTCGTCAAGATCGCCGCCACGGCGATGACGGGTAAGGGCGCCGAGAGCGCCAAGGATCAGCTCGCAGACCTGCTGGTCGACGCCGTCCTCGCCGTGCGCGACGACGACGGTAACGTCGACACCGACAACGTCTCCATCGAGAAGGTCGTCGGCGGCGCCATCGGCAACTCCGAGCTCATCGAGGGCGTCATCGTCGACAAGGAGCGCGTCAGCGACAGCATGCCCTACGCGGTCGAGGACGCGAACGTCGCCCTGATCGACGGCGACCTCGAAGTCAAGGAGACCGAGATCGACGCCGAGGTCAACGTCACCGACCCCGACCAGCTCCAGCAGTTCCTCGACCAAGAGGAAAAACAGCTGCGCGAGATGGTCGACCACCTGACCGAGATCGGTGCCGACGCCGTCTTCGTCGGCAGCGGCATCGACGACATGGCTCAGCACTACCTCGCACAGGAGGGTATCCTCGCCATCCGCCGTGCGAAGGACAGCGACCTCTCGCGGCTCGCCCGCTCGACCGGCGCCACGGTCGTCGGCTCCGTCGACGATCTGACCGAGGACGACCTCGGTGTCGCCGGCTCGGTCGCCCAGAAGGACATCGGCGGCGACGAGCGTATCTTCGTCGAGGACACGCCCGACGCGAAGTCCGTGACGCTCGTCCTCCGCGGTGGGACCGAACACGTCGTCGACGAGGTCGAGCGCGCCGTCGAGGACTCGCTCGGCGTCGTGCGTACGACCCTCGAAGACGGGAAGGTTCTCCCCGGTGGCGGTGCGCCCGAGGCGGAACTCGCTCTCGGCCTGCGCGACCACGCTGACTCCGTCGGTGGGCGCGAACAGCTCGCCGTCGAAGCCTTCGCCGAGGCGCTCGATGTCATCCCGCGCACGCTCGCCGAGAACGCGGGTCTCGACCCCATCGACTCGCTGGTCGACCTGCGCGCCCAGCACGACGCGGGCGACCTCTCGGCCGGCCTAGACGCCTACACGGGCGACATCATCGACATGGAGGAAGAGGGCGTCGTCGAACCCCTCCGCGTCAAGACCCAGGCCATCGAGTCCGCCACCGAGGCGGCCGTCATGATCCTGCGCATTGACGACGTCATCGCGGCCGGCGACCTCAAGGGCGGCGGCAGCGACGACGGCGGCGACGAGGGCGGCCCCGGCGGCGCCGGCGGCATGGGCGGCGGCATGGGCGGCATGGGCGGCATGGGTGGCATGGGCGGCGCGATGTAAGCTCGGCCACCAGCCCGCTTCCGTCGACCCCTGCGCGAGTCGTCCAGACCTCCGATCGAACCCTACGCTTTTATCGAGAACCTGCTCCGCGAGCGTTCGCTGTGCGCTGCTCGTTTCGCGACACTCGGGTGAACGTCGTACGGCTCTGGACCGCCGACAGCCCTCAGAACGGCCGATCCGCGTCGCCTCGGGCGATCTTCCGAAGCTGCTCCTCGTCGAGTTCCTCGATCACCGCGTCCGGGATGCTGTCGGGCAGATCAGCTTGGCGGTCCGCGGCGACAGGGCTGCCGCCGTCAGTCGTGGCGTCGTGTCCGCCGTCGACCGCCGACTCTGTCCGGGTCCGCGTGGCGTCGGTCACCGCGGTCATCTCGGCTCCTTCGGCCGAGGCAAGGTCGCTGACGGCGTCGTCGATGACCGTGAGCTGACGCGACTGTGAGCGGACGCTCTGCAGGACGCTGTCGGCCTCATCGGTCATTTCGTCGGCGTCGACGGCGATTTGGTCGACCATCTCGGAGAGCTCCGCGCTCGTCGCGGCCTGTTCGTCGGTGGCGGCCGCAACCTCCTCGATGCCCGTCGCCACCTCGTCGACGGCGTCGACGATGCGCTCTAAGGCGTCCCGCGTCTCGCCGACCCGCGACGCACCACGGTCGACGGCCTCGTCGGCCTCGTCGAGGCTCCGTGCCGTCCGGTCGATGTGCTGAGTCACCTCGGCGATGATCTCCTCGACTCGGCCCGCCTGTTCTTGGGTGTCCTCCGCTAGGCTCTTCACTTCGCTCGCGACGACGGCGAACCCCTCGCCTGCCTCGCCGGCCCGTGCCGCCTCGATGGACGCGTTCAACGCGAGGATGTTCGTCTGGTCCGCGATGTCGTTGATCACCTCGACGATGCCTTCGACCTCGTCGATGGCGTCGACGAGTTCGTCCACGTCGTCACCGATGTCTTCCTGTTTGGTCTCGACGCGTCCCATGGTATCCATCGCCGACTCCGCGGCCTCGTTGCCGGCGGCCGCGGCCTCCCGGGCCGTCCCGCTGGTGTCGGCCACGTCGTCGGTCGTCGCGGCGATTTCCTCGATCGTGGCGCTCAGGTCCGCGATCTCCGACGACAGATCGGTCGTTCGCTCGGACTGTTGGCCGGCTATCTCGTCGACGTTCGTCATCCGCTCGGTGACGCCCGCGGCCTCCGTCTGCACCTCGTCGATAGACCCGGCGATCTCCTCGCGCAGTTCGCGTGACGCCTCGATCTCGCTGCGCAACTGTCGCGAGTGTGAGTGGAGATAGGTGTCGTTGACCACCTGCATGTCGAGGTTCGTCCCTCGAACCGCCGACTTCGCGGTCTCGAACCCATCCTCGATCGCCGCGGCCACGTCGTCACGGTGTTCCTCGGGGAGGTCCGCCGTCGCGTCCTCGACGGTCATCGTCGCGAGTTCGTCGAGGACGATGTTGAGCAGGTTGCCGAACATCCCGCCGAAGTAGTGAAGCGGCATGTCCAGCCGGTCGTGGAGGTTGCCGATCCGCGTCCGGTGTTTGAAATGCTCGCGGTCGTACTCCCCGCTGGTCAGCGTCCGGAGGTAGCCCCCGATAAGTTTCCGGAAGGCGTCGTCGTCACGCGGCGACCGGTCGAAGATCTCTTGGGTCCGGTCGTGGCCGTAGATCGGTTCGACGAAGGCGTCGATGAGTTCCGCCTCCCGCGACTCGACGAGTTCGTCGAGAGACGCCAGCCGCTCGGCGTCGTCGTCGGTGAATCCGACGAACTCCTTTCGCCACGCAATCTCCGATTCGGTCAACCCCAGTTCGGTCGCCAACTCTTCGGGCGTCGCGTCCGTTCCGATCGATTCTCCGTCAACGAGGCTACGCATATCTGCATCTCGCGTCTTCGGTTCATAATGGAACGCCTCAAAATATCACGGCCGATACTGCCGGGGGCGACTCAGGCGAACAGGTCGCGGGCGTCGGTGACCGCGTCGATCAGTTCGTCGATCTCCTCGCGGGTGTTGTAGACGTAGAAGGAGGCTCGCGCGGAGGCGGCGATCCCGAGTTTGTCGTGGAGCGGCTGGGTGCAGTGATCGCCGGCCCGGATCGCCACGCCGTGATCGTTGACGATGCTGGAGAGGTCGTGGGCGTGGACGCCCTCGACGTTGAACGCGACGAGGCCGCCCCGGTCGTCGCCAGGCGGGCCGTAGATATCGACGCCGTCGAACTCGCTCAGGCGGTCGTAGGCGTACTCGGCGAGCAGTTCCTCGTGGGCTTGGACGGCGTCCATGCCGATCTCCTCCATGTAGTCGACGGCAGCGGCGAAGGCGATTCCCTGCGCGATAGAGGGGGTGCCCGCCTCGAACTTCCAAGGGAGATCCTCCCACGTCGACTCCTCGTAGGTGACCCGTCGGATCATGTCGCCGCCGTACAGATACGGCTGCATCGATTCGAGTATCGCCTCCTTGCCGTAGAGGGCGCCAATCCCGGTCGGGCCACACATCTTGTGGCCGGAGAACGCGAAGAAGTCGGCGTCCATCGCTTCCACGTCGACCGGGCGTGTCGGCGCCGACTGGGCGCCGTCGACGAAGATCAGGGCGTCGTGGTCGTGAGCCAAGTCGGCCAAGTCGGCCACCGGGTTCACCGTTCCCAGCGTGTTCGAAACGTGGACGACAGACACCATCGCCGTCGAGTCGTCGATCAACTCGGCGGCGTGGTCCATATCGAGGTAGCCGTCGTCGTCGACGCGGATGTACCGCACCTCCGCTCCGGTTCGCTTGGCGATCTGTTGCCACGTCACCAGCGACGCGTGGTGTTCCATCTCGGAGAGGACGACGGAGTCACCGGGGCCGAGTTCGGTCAGTCCCCACGCGTAGGCGACGAGATTCTCCGCCTCGGTGGTGTTTTTCGTGAAGACGATTTCCTCGCGACCCGCCGCGCCGATAAAGTCGGCGACGGTGTCGTGGGCCTCCTCGTAGGCCACGCTCGCCTCTTGGCTCAGCTGGTGGATGCCCCGGTGGACGTTAGCGTTGTAGCCGCGGTAGTAGTCGCTGATCGCCTCGACTACCTGCTCTGGCGTGTGGCTCGTCGCGGCGTTGTCCAGATAATAGAGGGGCGTGTCGTCGTCGGGACCCTGTCCGGGCGTCTCCACGTTGCCCCCGACTAGGCGGTCGAGGATCGGGAAATCGGCCCGGATGGCCTCCACGTCGATCGGATACGATTCCTGGACTCCCATCGCCAGAACGTACGATCCGGAGGGATAACACCCCTTCGGTGTCTCACCCCCGTCGCAACCCTGTCCGGTTACCCACCGACCCACCAGCTTCTTTACGCATCCCTTCGTTCACGTACCACTATGCAACGCCGACGGGTCTTGGGGATCTGTGGAGCACTCGCGACGGGACTGCTCGCAGGATGTAGCGGCAACTCGGAGAGTACGCCGACGGAGACGGCCGAGCCGACCGCCACGGCGACGGGGACGCCGGAGCCAACGGCCACCGCCACGGCGACGCCGACGGAGACGGCCGAGCCGACCGCCACGCCGGCGACCGGCCCCGGCGGCCCTACCCACGCACTCGACGAGTCGTTCGTCGTGGGAAGCGAGGGCAACCGAATCAACTACCGTCTCATCGACTTCTACCGCGCCGACACCCTCGGCAGCAGCGCCAACCCGACGACTGCCGATGGGACCTTCCTGATCGTCCTTCTGGAGTTCGAGAACCCACGGGACGAGGCCATCTCGTTCCCCCCGAACGCCTTCGTCGCCACCAACGACGAGCAGGTTCGGTATATCGACGAGGAGGCGACGCCGAAGGTCGACGACGACGACCGACTGGACGCCCAGCCCATCGCCACGACGACGCTCTCGGCCGGTCAGTCGGCAGCCGGCGCGGTAGTGTTCGATCTCGATCCCGAGCGGTCCTACTGGCTCGAAATCCGGCCGACCGGCGAGGCGGGCGAGACGCATTACGTCGAGATCGGCTCCGTCTCGGAGATTCAGGCGCTCGAAAGCTCGATGGTCGGCTAGAGCCAGAGCAACTGCGCGTGGCGCGTGCCGTCCAGTTCGAGGACGTTCTCCTCGTCGACGAGGCCGGCGTCGATGGCGACGCGGACACAGCGCTCGCCGACGAGATTCGCCACCGACGCTCGCGTCAGCGCGTCCACCACGTCCTCGGCGTCGCCGGTCTCGCCGCCGTAGAACTTCTCGGTCACCGTCAGCGACACCTCGCCGTCGGCGTAGGTTTCGCCGAGACACCCGTCGTCACACACCGCGACGAGGAGTCCCTCGGGGGTGTCGCGTTCGCGGATCAGCATCCTACTGGTCCTCGACCAGTTCGCGCTCGGCCTCTTCGCGAAGCTCCGCCGCCTGCTCTTGGACCCGTTCGGCCTCTTCGTCTTGACCGAGTTCCTCTAGGGCTCGTGCCTTCTCCTCCAGCACCGAGGCGTTGCGCATCCCCAGTCGGATCGCGTTGTCGAAACAGTCCACGGCGCTCTCGTGGAGGCCCCGCTCCGACAGGAAGAATCCGCGGTTGTACCACGCCTGTCCGAACCGGGGGTCGACCTCGACGGCGCGCTCCGCGTGTTCCAGCGCCTGCTCGGTCCGTCCCCACTCCCAGAGCGCGTACGCTAGGTTCGTGTGGGCCGTGGCGGCGTGTTCGGAATCCTCGTCGATGTCGAGGGCCTCCTCGTAGGCGCCGATGGCCTCGTCGTACTCCTCGAGTTCGGCGTGGGCTGCGCCCTTGTTCACCCACGCCTCCTGTTCGATCCGGTCGTCCGTCGCGAACTGCGCTGCGCGCTCGAACGTCCCGGTCGCCTCCTCGAAGCGGTTGATACCCATATAGGAGAGTCCGACGTCGACCAGTTGCTCGGCGTCGACTTGGTCGCTCCCGACGCTACGCTCGTCGAGGATATCCGTCAGCACCCGCGAGTCCACCGGGTCGACCTCGGCCGGATCGACCGACAGCTCCGGCGGATCGAGCGAGAACTCCTCGTACTCCTCGTCGAACCCCTGTCCCTCCGAGAAGCGATGGGGTCGCTCGTCGTCCATACCCTTCGCTTGGATATCGGGGCGGTTAAGGCCTGCGTCACGGGCCAGCACTTACGTCCTCGGCGCGGCGACCGCCCGCTATGCGACTGTTCGTCAGTGTCGACGTCGACCCGCTGTCCGAGGGGGTCGCAGCCGCACAGGATCGCCTGCCCGACGCCGGAAGCCTCCGCCTCGTCGACCCCGAGAACGCCCACGTCACCCTCGCGTTCCTCGGCGAGGTTGCCCCTGACCGCCGCGACGCTCTCACGGCCGCCCTGACGACCGCCGTCGACGACGCCGGCGTCGACCCGTTTACCCTGTCGCTCGGCGGCTACGGGGTCTTCCCTTCCCGCGAGTACATCAGCGTCGTCTGGGCTGGCGTCCGCCGCGGTGGCGCCGAACTCACCCGCCTCCACGAGGCGGTCGAACGCGAGACGACGGCCATCGGATTCGACCCTGCCGACCACGACTTCACGCCCCACGTGACCCTCGCCCGGATGGACGACGCTAGGGGGAAGGCGGGCGTCCAACGACTCGTCGAGGACGCCACCCTCGACATCGGGGCCGTCGAGGTGCGCGAAGTTCGGCTCACGGAGAGTACACTCACCGACGACGGCCCCGTCTACGAGACGGTCGACCGATTCCCGCTGTAGCCGTGTGGCACCGATGTGTTCCGAACATAGGGAACACCGCACAGGTTCGAGGCCACCTAACTCCACCCGTTAGAACGAGCCTGCGTACTACCTATCGGGACGATACCGGTTCCGGGATGTGTCTCAGTGTGCGATCGGGCGCGAGTCGGCCATCGCCATCAGCACCGTTTCACGATCAACCTATCACCGTCTCGGTGGCAGGTACGCGAATCCCCGCCACATTTGAATGTCGCGGGAGACGACAACACTCGATGCCCTCCATCATCGATGAAACCGTGTTTGGCGAACCCTCCAGAGGTCTTGCAGTGGTTTACCTCTGTGGCGCACTTCTGTTGGCCGGGCAGCAAGGGTACTACGTCATCCTAAAAGGGGCGACACCGTTCTATGCTGAACTGTTGCTGAGCGCCGGAATGGCCCTCTCCGGCACTGCCGAGTCCCTGCCGAAACCTCGACGACGGGCCGCTGGTGTCTTGCGGCTCACGGCACTCCTCGTGGTGGTGAGCATGCTCGTAATCCTACTCGTCACACCCGAACTTCTCATCGACTAAGAGCGGTGATCGATTCGAACTCACTGCTGCCGACCGGGTGTGTTTTCGAGGAGGAATCGCAACGACTGCTGACGATTCACGGGGTGAATCTACCGTATCGGTCACACGACTTCTGACAGCGTTCGACCAGTCTGTACCCACACCGCTGCACGTACAGCGCTCACTTAGACTTCGTGGATATTCCCGACCACGTTCCTCTCTAGGCTCGCTGTTCGCGAGCGGTAGCACTGTTCTGTGACCGAAACCCCCACTGGATAATCCTCGTTCCGCGATAGCTTTTCTACAACGCTGTTCTGACTGTCTCTCTCCGCCTTCTTTCAAACATATCGCCCGTGAGCCCCGTGGACTATCGACCCAGCGTCACACCATCAGCTGACACCCTGAGAACAGAGCAGTAGCATATAATGCACTGTATCTCCCGAATATTCCACAGTATATGAGTTCGAATAAATAGTAATGTTAGTCAGATTTAGAGAATCAACCGTGAGAGAAGTACGATCTCCGAAAATTGTTGAGTTTGAACAGCGCTACCGCTCACAATTTGCGAACCGAGAGAAGAGATAACTAGTCTGGCGGGGGGAGACCATAGTGCTTCTTTGCATGCGTGAGGAATCGATGAGCATCAACCTTCGGTGCATAAGTGGTATTTGTTCCCTCAATTGAAATCTTCACGAGAAGATCAACAAGGCGCCAAACATTATAAAGCATAGACGCGAATGCGAAATTAAAAAATCGGTAACTATGGTCTTTTGAACTGGTTCGGACCATGAACGTCTTGATTTTTTTGAATCCGTTTTCAATTCCCCAGCGTTGCTTGTATCGGCGGACCATCCGTTCAGCCATGTGAATCAGGTCTGTACTCGTGTTCTCACCTGATAGCTGAACAGAAGGATGATTCGTTTCAAACAGTGTGTATGCTTGAGTGTCCTCAATACTCCCCACGTTTCCTGAATCCTGTTCTTCCTCTTTGACTTCAGTTACTACGTCGTCAAACGGAGTCTCTCCTTCACTGAGTTCCTCTGTGTCACCGCCGATTTCTGCGAATTCCTCCATCATCTCCTGACGAACGCTCTCATCAGGGCCATCAGATTCCGGCTCAGTATCATGGGATTCTCCGACAGCTGTATTCTTATCAGTCCCCGTTGATGGCAAGAAGATACGCTTCCGATCTTGTGAGGAGAATGTACTCTCTGTCTCGATGTGCACTATCTTGCCATTTTGACGAAGGCGAGTGCACGTTGCACGCTCACTAGTATGCTTTCGAGCGGGGTTTAGGTAGTAGACATCATGCTCTTCGCAGACTTGCTTGATCTGATCAGCGTCAAACTCCCTATCCATCATAACGAGTTCAATTCCGCCAACAAGTTCTTTTGCAGTTGAAAGAAGCTCGTCAACGATATCCGCTCTCTTTTCTCCGCGTTTGACGGGAAGAACGTCCAAGACTAGTGGAATATCATGGCCGACAACCTGAATACTGGCCCACTGATAGTACAGATTGCCGTCTTTATATCCTAAGATATGATCTTCGACAATTTGGCCGTCTTCCCGTTTCACTTTCCCAGTCCAAGGGTTGCCTTTCGTGATATCTATCGCGACAGTCAGATTTCCGACTAATTCTGAGTTACGCCTTGCATGATTGACTAAGTCTTTCGTCGCTGATTGGAACATCTCCCTCGTCTCTTTGACATTCAGGTTCCGGAGCTTATCGCGATGATGGCGACCACCGGGAACTCGCTCACGACTAGTATCATCTCGATAGGAATCAGCGCCGGACTCAGCGTACATATTTGAGCGCATTCCGAGGAAAGTATGCTGCTCCCACCATGCCCCTTCAGGAATCTGGGTATTCTCACCGCGGTTCAAATGGAATGAATCGTCGATAAGCGGTTTAGCCTCTTGCCAAACCTCTTTTGTATTCTTCGAAACAAGTTCTCTTTCAGTACGCTTCGAGGGGTCTTCTGTGTGCTCGCTTGGTCGAAAGATCTCGTCTGGGGCAGGGATATTCTTCAGACGAGCACACTCAATGACAGTGCCTACAAGATCTTCTAAATAGCTCTTGAGTCGATCAGGAAACCGCTTCTCCCATGCTCGCCACAGTTTCGACTGCTGGACTCTGCTCAGACTGTTGTAGCCTAACTCTGGCACAAGCTCGTCGCGCTCGTTGAGGAAACGGACAACGGCAGTCTCGTTTTTCCAGCCCTTCGCTATACGGATCGCATGCGTTAGCACTAGCGGTCGAACGGGGGTTGCGGTACCGTGCCACGATGGCGTCGGAAGTGCTTCTCTGATAGTATCCCAAACATGCTCATTTTCGGCCCACAGATCTGCTATTGCATCTTCAACAGTGTCCTTTCCCTCAAACACCTTGAGAATGTACTCGGGAATATCCTGAAACTCGTTCTCAGTAAAATCGTCAAGACGCGTGGGTTCTACAGTTGCAGCTGGATGCTGTGTAGCTGTAATCGGGAATCGTTGGTCGACCTGTGCTACTGCCAAGTTGTATCCTATTACGTCGTCACTAGGGATAATTTCTGTGGGTGGCGTAGTATACCAGTTCTTCCACCTTTTGGCTGTCTCACGGGTATATACAGGGATATCCTGACCTAAGCCTAAATTAGGAGAAATTCACAGATGTTGTTCTAGTTTGTTCGGTAGTTGATGTATTTGAGGTGCCATATTTGTCAATAACTCGTTCGGGATGGAATCTGGACGCACCAGAATTATATCCAATACGTACACTTCTTTAGTCAACTGTGTTGGACAATTTACGGACTATTCTCGCTATTCTGTCCGTCGGATTAGTAACTGGTATCCTCTTTTCATATCTCACACAAGGATCAGTCCACAGAACAAGTACATTCGTTGCTCTAGCTACGGTACAAGGTGCATTTGTCGGAATCGTGTTCTCGATATTCATTTTGGCCTCACAGGTGAATGCGACTGAATTTAGCCCATTAACACTGGAACAGCTCAGTGAGTCAAATGCATTTATAGGACTGTTGTCATTCTATACGTTGTCGATTTTATTTGATGTATATGTGATTCAAGTTCAAGGATTAGGGGTTACAGCACCCGATGTCGTCTTTCGGTATTTACCTGGCTCTTGGAACTATACCGTGGGGATTGCTTCAGGTCTTGCATCTATATCTATATTTTCTCTAATTCTATCTCGGCGACTATTGGTCTCTCTCACGTCCCCAGAGACACTTTTGAAAAGGACTTCAGATAAAATAACAGAGAGTAGCCTTTTGAAGGGTTCAGACACAGAGGTTGAATCAGATGAACTGAAACCAGAGCGAACACCTCTTTTAACAATTGAGCGAATTCTTTCCGCTTCAGATGAACGTGATGACGAATATACTGTGCAACTGTCGATATATTATATGTATAAGTCTATAAATGACCTGTTAAAATCACAAGATGGAGGAGTACTTAAACAATCCTCCGATCTTGGATCAAATTTGAAGTTCGATATTATACTGGCTAGATGGGAGACCTGTGTTGATCATGGAATAGAAGGACCACTTGACAGAAGACTCCAAGTGTTTCGTATTCAGCGAAAGCTAATCCAATCTTTTATTGAATCCAACCAAGATGAAATCGCTGAGAAGCAAATAGAGGTGTTGACAGATATTTTTGAAAAAATATTCGAAGAGAGGTATTTTGAGACAGATTTACTTCAAGAATACAAACTTCTATCGGGTAAAATCATAGAAAAAGGCTCCACAGGAGTTCTGACAAAAATGGAATCCGAAGTTGTCAATATACCCCGATTACTGTTGGATTTTGACGGAGAGTTAGGAAGTAGTCAGAGGGAAGTAATTTCTAAATCAATTTCATTAGGATTTGAGATTCTTTGTGAATCGGTCTATAGTGAATCCGTAGATTCAAGCGATGGCCGGATTCTTGCACAAGAGGTTTTCCAACAGACTAATGGATCTCTCACAACTGTTCTCAGTCAACTAGAGCAGCAGGAAGACTCCACTGGACTCAAACAGAACATCCTGAATGATGTCTATAGGACGCTTCTTGAGATGATAGAGGGTATTAACGAAGCTGACCAGATCATCTTTGAACGGCTAATTATTGCTACTGCAGAAGTAGCTATTGCGCTCGGAAAAGATGCTAGCGATCTTAATTCTGATTTTAACAGAGTATGTGAGGATATGGATGAACTTGATGACAACCTACAGCAGTTCAAAGAAAAAATTGCAGCCGGGAATGCAGAACTACGCGAACTTACAGTCTTCTCTCACTCTGGTGACGAAATGCGTACGATTATTGACGGAATAGAGAAAGACACGAGCTAAATCGGAGAGAACGTTTCCAGCTGCTGGTATGTCCTATCATCAGCTGTGTAAAATTCTCCGTCTTTTTCTAATATTCCCAAGGATGTTAGCCTATCCAGCTTGTCTCGGACCACATATTCGTGTCTACGCTCTGATCTCCCGTACCAGTCCATGATATTTTCATGGATAGTATCTAGATCAAGGTGAAGGCTAGGATCTTCCCGTTCGACGGCATCAAGGTAGTAGCCGTTGGCAAATTTTGGCAAATTTCGGAGAATACCGAGACCTAGGTCTCGAGATAACCGTTTGAACCCTTGCTCGATAACTTCCCCGAGTATCTCTTGAGTGAATTCTTCACCATCAATCTGCTCAAGATCGTACTTATCCAGCGGTCTCTGGGCGTATAGGTGCCCATCATCTCTTAATTCAACAAATCCTAATTCTTCGAGCGTCTGAACGTAACGCAAGGTTTTCTCGCCCTCTTTCCCTTGTGCTCTCTTCACTTCCTCAAACGGTGGCTGATACATTCTCGTCCATCTGAGAATCTGTTTAATTGGATTAAGTTGATTCTCAACGGCAGGGATAGACGCTATTTGCTTGTAGCTCGCTTTTGCCATTGCTTGGTCCAAATCATCCCGTAGTCGTTCTTTTCCTAATAACAGACCACGGTTTACTTCCTCTCTCTCTATGAGATCTAGAATATACTCATCTCCATCGCGTCTAGCAGTTATTTCAGCAATGCCATCAACTGCGATGTATTTGATAACCCTTTGTTTCCCTGGTCTACAGTCTGTGACGTCTTTCGGGAACGAATTTCCCAATTCTATGGAAATTGTTCCATTTTCCGCTTCATAGAAGTCAGCAAGATAAGTGCCACTCCCATAGGCCTCTTGAATAACACGTTCAAATTTCTTCCTCCGGCTATCAGGACCATCAGCGTACACTGAGACTGTCTCGGGGAATTCTGTCGCTCTACTCATTTGTACTGAGATAATCTCTGCTGGTCTGTCTCCTCAATCCAGAGGGCAGTTGTTGTTTCAAGTCTCCCTTCCCAGCCTTTTACGAATTCCTTTTTGTCTACCTCGGTCGCTTCTAAGCTTCCGGAAACGTCCCTATCTGCATATCTTAGAGGGTCATATATCAATACAGAATCATGATTTATCGCCATAACCAAGATGCTAAGCGATCGAGCTCTTCCATTAGAATCTAATTGAACTTCATAGTCAACTGGATCATAGACTTCAAGAGACAACTCTACTGCAGGGTGAGAGTATTGTGGCTGATCTACCTTCTCCTTCAGATCGTCAATATTCAATCCAGTAGTGTATCGTGCCTCAAAAGAATAGTCACTCAACTCTGCACTCAGTCGATTGTCAACCCGGAGACTGGTACTTCCCAATTCTCTCTGATCGCAAACTTCCCGGATCACTCGCTCACTTAGTTCGACACCGTTTGGGACTGCGGGCCGATCCGCCAATACCCGTAGCATATTCTTGATAACGTTTGGAGTGTCATCGTAGAGGGTATCCTGAACGTCGAACGGAGACACCGCTTCAGAGACTTCCGTTCGGTCTTCTATCGTTATCGTCATCTGTTCACTTGACAAATCCTTTCAGAAGGCATCCACTTAATCATTCATCGTTGGATACGGATCTGAAATAAGGGAATAAATCTCTCCGCCCCAGAACTTCCAGAGGATCGTCTTTTGTAGTGCCAATGCATTATGAGCTACCGCTCTGTTCTCAGGACACCAATTTTGTATCGCGATATATGATTTATCGGGCGCTCACGGGTGCCGTCCCTCGTTCGGGTTCACCGTTGCTGATCGTGACGCTCTGCCGGGACCCACCACGTGTGCGGGTGTGGACTGGAGAGGGGACGATGGGGGCGCGGCCGCAGGATCGGTTACGAGGACCCCGTGGGCGACCACCGCGTCGACCTCCAACCGCCCGAATAAATCACATACTGCGATATCGAACGCCGGTCGGGGCCACAAATCGCCGTCGGCGGCGCTATCGACTCACGATGCGACCGCCTACGGGTCGACCGAAACGACGACCTTCCCTTGGTGGTTGCCGCCCGCGACGTATCGATAGGCCTCGTGCACGTCTGCTGCCTCGAACGTGCGGTCGACGACCGGAGTGAGGCCTGCGGCTTCGATTGCGCTGGTCATACGGTCGACCATCGCACGACTGCCGACGCCCATCGATCCCGTGACCGTCAGTCCCTTCGTCAGAATGTGGCTGGGATCGACTCGCCCCTCCGGTCCGGAGAGGACGCCGATCAGGTGGACGTCCCCGCCGAAACAGGTCGCGTTCAGCGATTTTTGCAGGGTTCCGGAGCCACCGACCTCGACGACGTGATCGACGCCACCAGTCTCGTCGCGAACGGCCTTGCCCCACTCGGGAGTCTCCTCGTAGTTGAGGGTCCACGTCGCCCCAAGTTCGCGGGCGCGTTCCAACTTCTCGTCGCTCGACGAGGTGACGAACACGTCGGCGCCCCGCATCGTCGCGAACTGTAGCGCGAACGTGGAGACGCCGCCGGTACCCAGTACCAGCACCGTCTCGTCGGCGGTTAGGTCACCCTCCTCGTGCAGTTCACGCCACGCAGTCAATCCGGCGCAGGGCAGCGTGGCTCCCTGTTCGTACGAGAGGGTGTCAGGGAGGTGTGCGAGGCTGTCGGCCGGGAACGTCACGTACTCCGCGAGGGCGCCGTCGACGTTGCCGCCGGTCGTCCGTGCGATCTTCTCAGACGCGACCGGCCCGTCGATCCAGTCGGGCGCGAAGGGGGTCACGACGCGGTCGCCCTTCGAGAGGCGCTGGACGTCTTCGCCAACTGCAGTCACCTCGCCGGCTCCATCGGACAGTGGGACGACCGGCAGTTCGACGCCGGGGTATTCGAGATTCTCGTCGGCAACCGCCAGATCGCGGTAGTTGAGCGAGGTGGCGCGGATCTCGACGAGTGCCTCGTCGGCCGCCGGTTCTGGCCGGTCGCGTTCGACCTCGACGATTCCGGAGTAGTCACTCGAGAACTCCTGTACTTCGTAGGCTTTCACGGCTCACACGGAGGGTGCTGAGGAGTTTCAGTCTTTGGTCCGGCGGGCCTTTCGCCGGCAACACCGATCGCCGGCGGGGCAGGCGTATCGATTCCCGGGCTGTCGTTTTGCCGTCGTGTCGAGCGGTAGCGCCGAGACGAGGCCCGCCTTCCGGTCGACGCCCGAAAGAACAAGATTTTATGCGGCGACGGGGTAGACAAGGGCACTATGGGTAAGAAATCGAAGGCGAAAAAGAAGCGACTCGCCAAACTGGAGAACCAGAACAGCCGCGTCCCTGCGTGGGTCATGCTCAAGACGGACCGACAGGTCACCCGCAACCCGAAGCGCCGCAACTGGCGCCGGAACGACACGGACGAATAGATGAGCGCCAACGACTTCGAGGAGCGCGTCGTCACCGTCCCGCTCCGCGACGCCCGGGCGGAACCGTCGACCGAGCGTGCCGACCGGGCGATGACCATCGTCCGCGAACACCTCGCGAAACACTTCAAGGTCGACGAGAGCGAGGTTCGCCTCGACCCGGACATCAACGAGGCGATCTGGGCGCAGGGCCGGAACAACCCGCCGAGCAAGCTTCGCGTTCGCGCCGCCCGCTTCGTCGAGGACGGCGAATCGATCGTCGAAGCAGAGACCGCCGAATAACGTGTTACGCGCCTCCTTCGCCGGATCGTCGTACGTCGGGGTGTTCGCCCGCGCGACCGACGACTGTCTGCTCGTTCGCCCCGACGCAGACGCCGACACCGTCGCCGATATCGCGGCCGAACTCGGCGTCGATCCCGTGTCGACCACGGTCGGCGGCTCCGGGACCGTCGGCGCTCTCGCCGTCGGCAACGAGCACGGGCTCCTCGTCTCGAGTCGGGCGACCGACCGCGAAATCTCGACCATCGAAGCGGAGACCGGCCTCGACGTGACCGAGCTTCCGGGTCGGATCAACGCCGCGGGCAACGTCGTCCTCGCGAACGACTACGGCGCGTACGTCCACCCGGATCTGAGCCGAGAGGCGATTCAGACGGTCAAGACAGCCTTGGACGTGCCCGTCGAACGCGGCGACCTCGCTGACGTGCGTACCGTCGGCACCGCCGCCGTCGCGACCAACGAGGGAGTGCTCTGTCACCCGAAATCGCGCGAGCCGGAACTGGAGGCGCTCGAAGACTGTCTCGACGTGCGGGCCGACATCGGCACCGTCAACTACGGCGCGCCGCTCGTCGGCTCCGGTCTCGTCGCTACCGACGCGGGCTACGTGGTCGGTACGGATACCACGGGACCGGAACTCGGACGCATCGAGGAGACGCTCGGCTACATCGACCGCCAGTAGGAAGATACTTCCCGCTTCCTCACGACCGTTCGGTACATGAGCGAATTCGTCGTCAGCGGACGCTTTCAGGACCGAACCGGCTACCGTCAGTTCGAGAAGGCGGTAGACGCCACCAACGAGAACGTCGCGCGAGAACACACCCTCGCCCAACTCGGGAGCGAGCACGGCCTCAAGCGCACGCAGGTCGAGATCAAGGAGGTGACCGCGGCATGATGGGTGGTGGCGGTCAGCAGCAACTCCAGCAGCTCTCCCAAGAGATCGAGGCGATCGACGAGGAGATTGCGGAGCTCGAAACCGAGATCGAGTCGCTCCGCACTCGACAGAGCGAGATCGACGAGGCAGTCGAGGCCATCGAGACCCTCGACACGGGCGCGACGGTTCAGGTGCCCCTCGGCGGCGGCGCGTACCTCCGTGCCGAAGTGCAGGACATCGACGAAGTGATCGTCGACCTCGGCGGCGGCTACGCGGCCGAACAGGAGCAGGGTGACGCCATCGACGCCCTCGAACGCAAGCGGGACGTGCTCGACGACCGTATCGACGACGTCGACGACGAAATCTCGGAGCTCGAATCCGAGAGCGAGGAACTCGAACAGCAGGCCCAGCAGATGCAACAGCAGATGCAGCAACAGCAGATGCAGCAACTACAACAACAGCAGGACGAAGGCGAGTAGCGGCCGATGTTCGACGGACTGAAGGACAAACTAGACAGCTTCCGGAGCGACGTCGAGGAGAGCGCCGAGGCAGCCGAGTCCGAGGCGGACCCGGACGGCGACGCCGCGGCCGCGGCAGAGCCCAGTTCCGACGACGCCGATCCCGAGCCGACGGCTGACTCCGACGGGACGCCGTCGGACCCGGACGACGCCGACTCCCCCGGTCGACTCCAGCGAGCCAAGGCCTTCGCCACCGGCAAGGTCGTCCTCGATGAGGAAGATCTGGAGGATCCCCTCTGGAACCTCGAGATGGCACTGCTGGAAAGCGACGTCGAGATGGGTGTCGCGGAAGCCATCTTGGCGGAGATCCGGTCGAATCTGGTCGGCGAGACCAAATCCCAGATGGCGAGCACCGGTGACCTCGTCGAGGACGCCCTCCGGGACGCCCTCCTCGAAGTCATCAGCGTCGGCCAGTTCGACTTCGACGAGCGCATCGCGCAGGCGGAGAAGCCGGTGACCATCGTCTTCACGGGCGTCAACGGCGTCGGGAAGACGACCACCATCGCCAAACTGGCTCGCTATCTGGAGGCGCGTGGCTACTCCGCCGTCCTCGCCAACGGCGACACGTACCGCGCGGGCGCCAACGAGCAGATCCGAGAGCACGCCGAAGCCCTCGATACGCGCCTGATCGCTCACGAACAGGGCGGCGACCCCGCGGCCGTCGTCTACGACGGCGTGGAGTACGCCGAGGCCAACGACGTGGACGTCGTCCTCGGCGACACCGCCGGTCGCCTCCATACTTCCAGCGACCTCATGGCCCAACTGGAGAAGATCGACCGCGTCGTCGGTCCCGACCTCACGCTGTTCGTCGACGAGGCGGTCGCCGGTCAGGACGCCGTCGAACGCGCCCAACAGTTCGACGAAGCCGCCGAAATCGACGGCGCCGTCCTGACCAAGGCGGACGCCGACTCCCAAGGCGGGGCCGCTATCTCCGTCGCCTACGTGACCGGCAAGCCCGTCCTCTTTCTCGGCACCGGGCAGGGATACGACGACCTCGAACGGTTCGATCCCGAATCGCTGGTCGACGACCTCCTCGGCGCGTAGGCGACACGCCTACCTTCGTTCGTCACGAGCACACACACGTGAGCACAGTTGCCGCTGTCGCCTGCCCCGCCGGGGTCGTCCTCGCCGGCGACCGTCTCGTGACGAGTGGGGGTCACGTCCGGAGTCGGTCGCGACGACACGTCCTCGATTTCGACGGCGTCGGCGTCGCCGTCGTCGGCGGAGACGTGCCGGCTCTCGCCGACCGCCTCGACGCCGAGATCCGCGCGTACCGTACCGAGCACCGGCGACTCCAGATCGACGCGTTCGCCCGTCTGGTCGGTGATGTCGCCGCCGACTTCGACACCGCGGTGCTCGTGACCGCCCCCGACGACGAGGGTGTCCCGCGTCTCCGTTCGGTCGGTCCCGACGGCGGAATCACCGAGGAGTCACTGGCTGCGCTCGGGAGCGGCGCGGCCCTCGCTCTCGGCGTCCTCGAAGCCGGCGAGTCCCCCGCCTCGCTCGACGAGGCCGCGGCGCTCGCCCGCGACGCCCTCGCGGCCGCCGCCGAGCGCGACCCCGGTACCGGCACCGACACCGATACCTCCCGCTTCCCGGCGTGACGCCGTTCGGGCTAACGGCGACATCGGGCGATAATCTGCCCTCGCGGTGGCACTGTCGCTGTTCGCGCAGGCGGCGACGGGCCGGACACTCGTAATCACAGATCAGCCAGAGCAGGGGCTACGCCTTCCGTAGTGCGAGCGTCTCGGCCCGGCCGCCAGAGCTATGCGCGCCGACCGCCACGTTTCTCCTATGTCGGGGGAGCGACGGCCGTCGGCACCGACGGGTACGGGGGGTGAGAGTACTCGCGCCGAGAGCGACGCCGACGCGGACGACTCGGGCGCCCTCGGCTCTTGGGGACGGATAGAGCTCGTGTTCGCCGCGTTGCTCGTCGTCGCCGTCGCCGGCACGGCGGTGCTTATCGTCGCGCAGCCCGGCGATACGGCTGCCGCGGACGCCGACGGCGGCGCGACTGGGCCGGCCGCCGCGACGCCAACTCCTACGGCGACCGCGGCGCCGGCGGCGTCGACGTCGCCGAACGTCACGATGCGCGTCCGGTCGATCGAGAACTGCGGGTCGCGGTGTCGGACGGTCACCATCGCGCTGTCGAACGTGGGGACGGATGTGGCCCGCGACGTCCGTGTCGCCACCAGTATCACCACCGGTGACAGCCTCGTCTGGGAGGCGAGTTCCGACGTCGGGCGCTTGGCGGCGACGGAGACGGCCACGCGGACGCGGACGATCCGTATCGGCTACGCCGACGCCGCGAAGATCAAGGCCAACGACGGCCGTATCCGGATCGAGACGGTCGTCCGGACGGCCAACGCCACCCGCACGTTCACCGAGGAACGGACGGTCGCCTGACCGCCCGCCCGCGGTGTTTCGAAATCCTTTTGACTGTTATCCGCCTCCACCGAGATGCGCCGCCTTAGCTCAGACTGGGAGAGCACTCGACTGAAGATCGAGCTGTCCCCCGTTCAAATCGGGGAGGCGGCATTTTCCTGCGACCGAAGGGAGCAGTGAAAACGCTCC
>Ga0207813_100212_pt1 | contig 41237 bp, 46 predicted proteins | sample A23E3SouthBayCA_2_FD_187730 | JGI IMG/M metagenome (GOLD analysis project Ga0207813, IMG submission 187730) | Aerobic enrichment media microbial communities from Eden Landing Ponds, California, USA - A23 E3 (4) (SPAdes) | ecosystem: Environmental > Aquatic > Marine > Unclassified | place... | reverse complement strand
CCGCGCCGCCGTTCCGGAGTAGCCCGCGCACGGCCCAAGTCAGGGCACGCCGCCCGCTGGCCGCGGCTTCCTACTTAAACTCTACAACCGTCGGCGTACTCGACCTCTCGCACGCTCTCGATTTCGGGAGTGTCGCCGCAGACCGGACAGTCGGGGTCGCGCTCGAAGTCGATTTCCTCGAACGTGGTGTCGGCGGCGTCGTAGAAGAGGAGGCGGCCGTCGAGGAGGTCGCCGTGGTCGAGCAGGCGCTTGACGGCCTCTGTGGCCTGAATGCACCCGACAGTGCCGGGGAGGACGCCGAGCACGCCCGCGGTCGCGCAGTCCGGTACCGTCCCCTCGGGCGGGGCTTCGGGGAACAGACACCGATAGCACGGGGAGTCCTCGGTCGTGTCGAACGTGACGACTTGGCCCTCGAAGCGGTAGATCGCGCCGTGGCTGAAGGGAACGTCTTCGAGTGTGCAGGCGTCGTTCACGAGGTATCTGGTCGAGAAGTTGTCCGAGCAGTCCACGACGAAATCGCGGTTCTCGACGAGGTCGTGGGCGTTCTCGGTGTCGAGTCGCGTGTGGTAGGTTTCGACCGCGATGTCGGGGTTCAGCGATTCGACGTAGTCGCGCGCGCTCTCGACTTTCGGCGTGCCGATATCGCTGTCGGCGTGGATTATCTGGCGCTGGAGGTTCGAGCGTTCGACGGCGTCGTCGTCCACGATTGCGAGGTGGCCGACGCCGGCGGCGGCGAGGTACTGGATGACGGGCGCGCCCAGGCCGCCCGCGCCGACCACCAGCACGTCCGCGTCGAGGAGGCGTCGCTGACCCTCTGGACCCACGTCGTCCATGATGATGTGACGGGAGTACCGGTCGAGTTGGGTGGGGTCGAGGTCGAGACCGCTCATACTCCGTGTTGTCGTCGGGCTGCCTAACGACTATCGGTGGCAGAACCGCCCCCACGGCGGGAGCGTCCGGTAGCGGTCACCCCTGTCGGGGAGCGGAACGACGACGGTGTCCTCCGAGTCGAAGCGGCCGCGCCGGTCGAGTTCGTGGACGGCGGCGACGGCGCCGCCGCCGGACGCGCCGACGAGGAAGTCGCCATCGACGCGAAGGCTCTCGCGCACCACGGATTCGTCGTACTGGCCGGTGTCGCGGATGTCGATTGGGTCGGCGTGGCGGCCGCGGAGTCGGTGTGCGTGCGCGTACGCCGCGCGAGTGGAGATATCGAGGCGGTCGTCGAGCACGGACTCGTCGTAGACATCGGGCGTCTCGAACCGCCGTTCGCGCATGAATTTCAGGCCGTCGATGGCGTGATAGGGCGCGTGCGGTTCGTATCCGATGATTTCGACGCCCTCGGGCGCGAGCGCGCGACCGACGCCCGTGATGGTGCCGCCGGACCCGACGCCGGCGACGAAGTGCGTCACCTCGCCCGCGGTCTGTTCGTGGATTTCGGGACCCGTCCCGGTCTCGTGCGCGCGTGGATTCGCGGGGTTCGCGTACTGGTCGGGCCGATAATACCCGCCGGAGTCGAGCAGTCGGTCGGCCTCCGCGAGCATCCCCTCATACGTTTCCGCGAGGCGGACGGTGCCGCCGGCGTCACGGATGGCGTCGAGTTTCGTCCGACTCGTCCCCTCGTAGCTCACGATTTCCACGTCGTAGCCGCGAGCGACGCCGACCCGCGTCAGCGCGAGACCAGTGTTCCCGCTCGACGGTTCGAGAATCGTCCGACTCCCTATCTCGTTCGCGGATTCGGCGGCGTCCAGCATCGACACCGCGATACGGGACTTCACGCTCCCGCCGCCGTACGGCTGGTCGTGGAAGTTCAGCCACTCCACCTTCCCGTACACGTCGGGCGTCACGTCGAGGTCGAGGGCGACGAGCGGCGTGTCGCCGACCGCTGACTCCGCGCTCATACCCGAGGATTGCGCGCCGGGGGATTAAGCGCCGGGGCCGTCGGTGAGAGCGAGGAGCGTGCCGTCGCGGAGCGCAGCGTACAGGAAGTCACCCGCGAGCACGAGTCTGACAGCAGGCGCGGAGAGCGTGCGCCGCCAGCGCTCGCCGCTGTCGTCTACGGCGACGAGCACCGGTTCTTTCGGGGCGTCGTCCACGGGTTCGGGGTTGCCGGCGAGCGCAGCGTACACGACGCCGTCGGCGGTGACGGGCGGAGCGCCTCCGCCGCCGAGTCTGGGGTAGTGCCGCGACCATCGCGGTTTTCCGGTCTGCGCGTCGTACGCCCGTATCGTCGCGTCGCGCGCGGAGTATCGTACGTCGTTCCGGATTGCTGTGTCGGTCGTTCGGTTCGTGACCGCGTACACCGTCTCCGCGGTGACGGCGGGGGAGAGACACTGCGACCCGACGATGCGCCGCCAGCGTTCGGTGCCGTCGGCGGCAAGCGCGGTGAGCGTCCCGTCGTTCTCGGACTCGAATCGCCCGAACCGGGAGACGGGGACGAACGCGGTGTCACCGCGCGCGGCAGGTGTGAACGTGAGGCGTCCCGTCACCTGATTCGTCCACAGGGTGTTCGGTGGGCTGCCGAGGAGTCTGTCCAGGAGTCCGTGCGAGCGGGAGAGTCGGGTGACGCGGCGAACCGGACGCGTGAGGTAGACGCTGTCAGCGGTGACGGCGGGGGCGAACGAGAACGGGAACTTCTCGACGGTCCAGTGGACGGTTCCCTCGGAGGCGTCGAGCGTGAACAGTCGGGTGGTGTCGGCGACGAACACGTCGCCGTTCGCGACGAGCGGCGGTGTGAGCAGTCCCCAGTCGGGTGATACCGACCACTCCGAGGCGGCGTCGGGGAGCCGGTAGGCCGCGAGCGTCGCGCCGCCCTCGCGTTCCCAGCGGGTGGCGTAGGCGGTTCCGTCGTGGATTGCGAGACCGTACACCGGTTCGGCGGGGTCGTGCGTCCAGCGGTGCGCGCCGGTTCGGGCGTCGTAACAGTCGAGCGTTTTCCCACCGATGAGTAGGCGGTCATCTGCGATAACGGGGTTTGGAGTGCGCGCGTACTGGGGGTAGGGCGCGGTGTACTGGGCGCGCCATGCGACGGTGGGCTCGCCCGTCGGCGGGGTCGCGTGGGGGTTGTGGCTCGTGTGTCCCGGGTCGTGGCCGGCCATCGGCCAGCCCGTGGTGTCCACGTCGGGCGTGAGCGCGTCGGGCGAATCGGCGGTACAACCGGCGAGCGCGGCGGTTGCACCGACCCCGGCCGCGGAGAGGAGGCGACGTCGGGAGATGGAGGGCGTCTCGACCATACGCGGACGGATACGTGACGGGAAAATAAGGGTTCGGTGGTCAGGCGTCGAGCGCGTCCGCGAGCGCCTCGATGGGCGTTCGAGGGTCGTCGGGGGCGTCGTCGAGGTCGGTGAGTTGGGTGCGGCAGGACGCGCCGGGCGCGACGACTTCGTCCACGTCGGCACCCGAGACTTGGTCTTCGAGGATGGAGCCGATGGCCATGCTCATCGAGTGGTGTTCAGCCTCGTAGCCGAAACTCCCGGCCATCCCGCAGCACCCGGAGTCGAGGGCGTTCACCTGGTAGCCGGCGCGGCGGAGCACGCCGACCGCGTGGTGGTCTTTCTTCGTGGATTTCTGGTGGCAGTGGCCGTGGTAGGCGAGGCTGGCGTCGCCCGCGAGGGCGAGTTCCTCGCCGAGTCGGTGGCGGTCGAGGTATTCGAGGACGCCGTACGCGTGGTCGCTGACGCGCTCCATCTCGCGGCCGTCGAGGAGGTCGTGGTAATCGGACTGCAGCATGACGGCGTCCGACGGTTCGACGAGCACCACGTCCTTCCCGGAGTCGACGGCGGGCGCGAGGTCGCGGACGGTCGCTTCGGCGCGTTCGTGGGCGGCGTCGAGGAAGCCCTTTGAGAACGCGGGCCGCCCGACGTCGGTGCGGTCGGCGAGCGTGACGTGGACGCCAGCGGCTTCGAGGACGCGAACGGCGGCCTTCGCGGGGGCGGGCGTGCAGTAGTTCGAGTACGTGTCCGCGACCAACACGACCGCGTGGTCGGCGTCGGATTCGGGGACCCGACTGCCGCCGCGGGCATCGAACCAGTCGTGGAAGGTCTCCCGGGAGAACGACGGGAGCGTGCGGTCTTTGGAGACGCCGAACAGGCGTTCGCCGAGTTCGCGCGCGCCCGGGAGTTTCGTCGCGAGGTTCGAGACGGGGGCGGTCGCGCTCCCGACCTTGCAGAGCGTGTCGATGTTCGCGAAGAGTTTGGAGCGGAAGCTCGCGCCCTCGCGCTGGTGGTGTTCGTGCGTGAGTTCGGCCTTCATCTTCGCCATGTCGACCTCGCTCGGGCAGTCCCGCGAGCAGCCCTTGCAGCCGATGCAGAGGTCGAGGACTTCCGTGACGAACTCGTCGCTGAACTGCTCGTCCTCGGGGAGGTCGCCGCTCATCGCCTGCCGGAGGAGGTTCGCGCGGCCCCGGGTCGCCTGGACTTCCTCGTCGGCGGCCCGATACGTCGGGCACATCACGCCGCCCGTCGCCTCTTGGCTGCCGCGACAGCCGCCGCAGCCGTGGCAGAGTTCGGCCATCCCCTGGAAGCCGTTCTCGTTCTCCCAGGAGAGCGTGGGCTGGAAGCCGGCGTCGAACTCGTAGTCCGCGCCGTACCGGAGGTTCTCCGTCATCGACACCGCGGTCGCGCGTTCGGGGAGGCCGGCGGCGTCGGCGCTCGCGGTGTCGTCGAACCCGCAGACCTGACCGGGGTTGAGGAGCCAGTTCGGGTCGAACGCGGACTTGAGGTCGCGAAACGCCCGCCAGAGTCGGTCGCCGTACAGTTTCCGGTTCCACTGGGTGCGTGCGCGGCCGTCGCCGTGTTCGCCGGAGACACTCCCACCGTATTCGACGACGAGGTCGGTGACCGCGTCGGAGATGGACTCCATCGTCTCCGCGCCGTCGATGGCTTTCGTGTTGACCAAGGGGCGGACGTGGAGGACGCCCGGGCCGGCGTGGGCGTAGAAGGACGCGAACGTGTCGTGGGCGTCGAGTACGTCCTGGAAGTCCTGGACGTACTCGGGGAGGCGTTCGGGCGGGACGGCGCAGTCCTCGATGAACGAGATGTGTTTCTCGTCGGACGTCCGGGAGAGCAGAATCGGCATCCCGGCCTTCCGCATCTTCCAGAACCGGCTTCGTTTCTCCTCGTCGTGGGCTTCCATCGCGTGCGTCGCGTACACGGGCGCGTCCGCGACCGCGTGGTCCTCGCTGGGCGCGACCTCGGTTTCGGTGCCGGGCGCGCGGTCCGCGACGAGGTCGGCGACCTGTTGACGTCCGTCGTCGTCGCTCTCCGCGTAGAACTCCACGAGCAACGCGCTCCCCGTTCCGTCGGGGAGCATGCCGACCACGTCGGCGAACTCCTCGGTGTCCGCGGCGAGGTCGAGCAGCACGTCGTCCACGAGTTCGACGGCCGCGGGGTCGTGTTCGAGTATCGGCGCGACGTCCGAGACGGCGTCCACGAGGTCGTCGTACGCGAACAACGCCACGGACTTCGTCTCCGGGACGGGTTCGAGGGAGACCGTCGCCTCCGTGATGATTCCGAGGGTGCCCTCGCTTCCGGCGAGGAGGGCGGCGACGTTCACGACGCCGCCGTCCGCGTCGGCGTCCCGGAACGCGTAGTCGAGGTTGTACCCGGAGACGTTCCGCTTCATGTCCGGGTACCGGGCGCGGATTTCGTCGAGGTCGTCGTCGAGGAGGCGTTCGATTTCGGCGTAAATCCGGGCTTCCCGGTCGCCGTCGGGGTCGGCGCGCTCGCGGAGTTCGTCGACGCTGAGCTGGCCGAACGAGGTGCGGGTACCGTCGGCGAGCACGACCTCGAGGGACTCGACGTACGCGTCGGTCTTCCCGTAGACGAGCGAGTGCGAGCCCGAGGAGTTGTTTCCGATTGCGCCGCCGAGCGCGGACTTATCGCCCCACGCGGGGTCGGGCGCGAACTTCAGGCCGTGCTCGGCGAGGTCGGCGTTGAGGTCGCCGAGCGTGATACCGGGCTGTGCGGTGACGAGGGCGTCCTCGGGGGAGACCGACCGCACGTCGTCCATGTGTCGGGAGAAGTCGAGGACGACGGCCTCGTTCACGGTCTGGCCGGCGAGGCTCGTGCCGCCGCCGCGGGGGAGGACGGGGATGTCGTGGTCCGCGCAGTAGGAGACGGTCGCCTCCACGTCCGCGGCGTTCTCGGGGAAGACGACGCCGACGGGCGTGAGTTCGTACGCGCTCGCGTCCGTCGCGTACAGCTGACGGGTGTACGTGTCGAAGCGCACGTCGCCGTCGACGACGCGGGAGAGCGCGTCCACGAGGTCGGGGCGCTCCACGTCGTCGCTCGCGTAGTCGTACGCCGCCCGGGAGTCGGCGGCGGGGTCGATTGCCATGGCGGAGGTAGAACGCCAGGGGGTGTAAAGCCGGACGGTCGCGGCGAACCTACTGCGAAGAGAGAGACGCGCGATTTACTGGCGGACGACGTCGGTTTCGAGGTCGGCGATGGGTTCGACCTCGGCGCGCGCGGTGTCGCCGTCCTCGATGACGCCCGCGCCGGGCGTGCCGGTGCTGATTACGTCGCCGGGCTGGAACGTGGTGGACTGAGAGAGGTAGTTCAGGAGTTCCGGCGGCTTGAAGAGCATTCCATCCAGGGTGTTCTCGGAGACGACGTCGTCGTTCACGACGGTGCGAACGGCGACCTGGTCGAGGAATTCAGAGACGTTCTCGGGGACGGCGATGTAGGGGCCGGCGACGAGGAACGTGTCGAAGGATTTGGCGCGCGTGAGGAATCTCGGGTTGCGTTCGAGGATGTCCTCGGACGTCATGTCGATGATGGGGACGAACCCGGCGACGACGCTCTCGAAGTCGTCCTCGGGGACGTTCGAGCACGTGCGGCCGAGCACGACGCCGAGTTCGGCTTCGGCGGTGACGCGGTCGGTCACGTCCATCGGCGGGAGGCGAATCGGCGTGTCCGGGCCGGCGGCGACCGACGGCGGCTTGATGAAGCTCGCGGGTTCCTCCGGGCGAACCTCGTCCAGGTCCTCGGCGTGGTCGGCGTAGTTCAGGCCGATGCCCCAGAGTTTGCCGGGCTGGTCGAGCGGGAAGCCGAAGGCGAGGTCGTCGGCGGCGACGCGCTCGGCGGTCGCATCGGCGGGGTCCGGGAGACCGTCGGGCGCGCGCTTGAGCGCATCCTCGACGGTTTCGAGCGCGGGGTCGGCGGCGTTCAGCGGGACGAACCCGTCGTCGTCGCCGAGCAGGGGCGTGCCGTCCGCGGCGCGGGCGACGTACTTCATTGGCGGTCCGTCCAGAAGTCGAAGCTCCGGCCCGGCGCGAACACGTCGAGGCCGACGGCGCGTTCGTCGCCCGTGTTCTCCACGCGGTGTTCCTCCCACGAGTCGAGGTGGACGGAATCGTACTCGTGGAGGGTGACGGAGTCGTCCTCCGTGTAGATGGTGAGTTCGCCTTCGAGGCAGACGCAGACCTGTTCGTTCTCGTGGTCGTGCATCGGCGAACTGTGGCCCGCGGGCTTCTCGAACCACTCGAACGTGAACTTATCGCTGCCGGCGAGCGCCTTCCGGCCCCAGCCCTCGTCGGGTTCGTACGTCTCGGCGTCGTCGAAGTCGACTGGCTCCATGCGAAACCGAACCCGGGGCTGCGATAAGTAGGTGACGGAACGGGTAACCTTAGAGGTTGGAACTGCCCGCGCCGCCGTCGATGGGGACTGCCGTGCCGTTGATGTAGCCGGACTTCGGCGAGGAGAGGAACGCGACGGTGTCGCCGAGTTCCATCGGGTCGCCGATGCGGCCGAGCGGGTTGCCCTTCCCGCGCTCCTCGAGGCCGTGCTCGTAGGAGTCGTACTCGCCGCGTTCGACTCCCTGGTCGATGAGGTCCTGGATACGGCTGGTCTCGTGGGGGCCGGGGAGGACGGCGTTCGCGCGCACCTCGGGCGCGAGCTCCGTCGACAGCGTCTTCTCGAGACCGATGACGCTCATCCGGACGGAGTTCGAGAGGACGAGCGACGGGATGGCCTCCTTGACGCTGCGCGAGGTGATGTTGACGATGGTGCCGCCGTCGCCCGCCTGGAGGTGTTCGGTGGCCTCTCGGACGGTGCGGACGACGCTCATGACGAGCAGGTCGTAGGCGTCGTACCAGTCTTCGTCGGTGGTGTCGAGGAAGGGGCCGGAGGGCGGGCCGCCGGCGGACGTGACAAGGTGGTCGAGACCGCCGAACTCGTCCACCGTCGTCTGGACGAGGTTCTCGATGTCTTCTTTCTCGGTGAGGTCGGCCTTCACGCCGACCACGTCACCGGTCGCGACTTCCTCGACCGCCGCGACGCCCTCTGCGACGGATTCGTCGCTGCGGCCGTTCACGACGACGTTCGCTCCCTCTCGGGCGAGCGCCTTCGCGGAGGCCTGACCGAGGCCGCTACTGGATGCCGTTACGAGCGCCGCATTCCCCTCGATATCGAGGTCCATACGCACAGCATAGCCTCCCGGGACTTAGGTATTGAGAAGTCGCGCCAACACTGCCGGAAAACGGTACACCAAAGCGCGGGGGTGAGAAGGACTAGTCATGACGACGCACGACGTGGCAATCGTCGGCGGCGGCTGTGTCGGGCTGTCGGTCGCGAAGCACCTCGCGGAGCGCACCGACCTCGACATCGCCGTCCTGGAGAAGGAGTACCATCTCGCGGAACACCAGTCCGGCCGGAACTCGGGCGTCCTCCATCCCGGATTCAACTATCCGCCGGAGTCCGAGAAGGCGCGGTTCGCGACCGAGGGGACGAAACGGATGAAGGAGTACTGCGCGGAGCACGACATCCCCTGCGAGGAACTCGGCGTGCTCGTCGTCGCGACCGACGACAGCGAGGAAGCGCGGCTCGACGACCTCGCGGAACAGGCGGAGGCGAACGGCGTCGAGTACGAACTGCTCGACTCCCGGGAGGAGATTCGAGAGTACGAACCGCACGCGGTCGGGCAGGCCGCGCTCCGCGCACCGGAGGCGGCGTCCGTCGACTCCCAGCAGTACGTGTACACGCTCGGCCGCGAAGTCCAGCGCGAGGGCGTGTCGCTCTACCTCGGCCACGAGGTCTCGAGCGTCCGGGAGACCGACGAGGGCTACCGGCTCGCCACGTCGAACAGCGACATCGACGCGACCTATCTCGTGAACGCGGCGGGCCTGCACGCGGACACGCTCGCCCACCAAGTCGGCGTCGGCGAGGACTACCAGGTCGTGCCGTTCCGCGGCGAGTACTACGAGGTCACGCCCGACCGCGCCGAGCTCTGCCAGTCCATGATCTACCCGACGCCCGACCCCGACCTCCCGTTCCTCGGCGTGCACTACACGCGGCGCTCCGACGGGAAGGTCATCGTCGGCCCGAACGCCGTGCTCGCGTTCGGTCGCGAGGCGTACGAGAACACGGACTTCGACCTCTCCGACCTGAAGGAAACCCTCACGTACGACGGGTTCTGGAAGCTCATCGCGGACCCGATGATGCTCGGGGTGGCGTGGGACGAACTCAACAAGTCGTACCGCAAGGAGAAGTTCGCGGCGGCCTCCCAGAAGCTCGTGCCCGAGATTCGCGAACGCGACCTGAACAAGAGCTACGCGGGCATCCGCGCCCAGCTGGTGAGCGACGACGGCGACCTCGTGAAGGACCCGCTGTTCGTCGAGACCGAGGACGCCGTCCACATCCTGAACGCCGTCTCCCCCGGCCTCACGTCCTCGCTCCCGTTCGGCGACCACATCGCCGGACTGGTCGAGGAGAAACTCTAGACGTTAAGTGGCGACCCGTGGTCTGGGGTGACAATGCAATCGGAATTCCCCGACGAGATGCGGGTCGCCATCGGCACGTACAAACCCGCGACCGACGACTTCCTGCGGTTCGCCGCCCAGCTCGGCGTCGACGACATCCTCCTCACGCCGCACCGCCACCCCGGCTTCGAGTCCGCGCTCCCGCTCGGCGAGGCGTGGAGCGAGGACGCGCTCGCGGAACTGAAGTCGCGCGCGAACGGCGCTGACCTCCGACTGTACGGGGTGGAGAAGATGCCGGTGCCGCTCTACGAGATTCTGCTGACCGACGACGACGCGGAGCGCGCGGACCTCACGAGCGTCATCACGGAGACCATCACGAACATGGGCGCGGCGGGCGTGCCCGTTCTCGGATATAGCGGCCATCCGCCAGACGGCGCGGTGCGCACCACCCGCGAACACGCCATTCGGGGCGGCGCGCTCGCGTCCGCCTACGACGTGGACGACCTCCGCGAACTCGACCGCGACGACGACATCGAGCGCGACGTGTCTGAAGAGCTGATGTGGGAGCGCTACGAGGAGTTCCTGCACGAGGTGATTCCGGTGGCGGAGGACGCGGGCGTGACGCTCGGCGTCCACCCCAGCGACCCGCCAGTCGAACAGCTGTTCGGGATTCCGCTGCTGTTCCGGAACCGCGAGAACTTCCAGCGCGCGCTCGACATCCACCCGAGCGACAACCACGGCCTCAAACTCGGGATGGGCTGCTGGTCCGAGATGGGCGAAGACCTCGTGGACGTCATCGAGCACTTCGGCGGCGACCAGATCGTGTACGCGCACTTCCGCGACGTGGTCGGTACAGTACCGAAATTCCACGAGACGTTCGTGGACGACCCCGCGGGGAACTTCGACGAGTACGAGGTCATCGAGGCGCTCGACGACGCCGGGTTCGGCGGCGTGATGACGCCCGACCACGTCCCCCTGATGGAGGGCGAGTCCGACTGGGAGTTCGGGAGCACGCTCGGGCGCTCCTACACCGTCGGCTACCTCAAGGGGATGCTGAAGTCGCTCGAATAGAGGAGAGAGTTAGAAGGCGGTCGTGCCGTCGAGGACGTGTTCCTCCACGACCGATTCGTCGAGTTCGATGCCGAGGCCCGGTTCTTCGGGGACTTCGATGTAGCCGTCCTCGATGAGGTCGCTGCCGGTGTGGAGGTCGTCCCACCAGTCGACTTCGAGCGCGTGGAACTCCAGCACGTCGAAGTTCGGCATCGCGGCGGCGAGGTGGACGCACGCCATCGTGCCGACGGGACTGCAGACGTTGTGCGGCGAGACCGGCATGTAGTTCTCCTCCGCGCGGTCCGCGACGCGCAGGGTTTCGGCGAGGCCGCCGACGGTCGTCGGGTCGGGCGTGAGCACGTCCACGCCGTGGTCGTACACGAGGTCGCTGAGTTCGAACACGCGGAAGCGGTTCTCACCCGTCGCGACGGGCGTTCGCGTGGCCTTCGTCACCTCGGTCTGCGCGTCCATGTTCTCCGGCGGCACGAGGTCTTCGAGCCACATCAGGTCGAACTCCTCCAGTTCGTACGCGAGGCGTTTCGCGCTCTCGACGGAGTAGTCCCAGTGACAGTCGAACGCGAGGTCCACATCGTATCCGATTTCGTCCCGCACCGCTTCGACGATTTCGCGCTTCTCCCGAATCGCGGTGTTCGACAGGCGGCCGTTGTAGGGGTCGGGTTCGTTGTCGCGCGGGAGGTCGAGGTCGAACTTCAGCGCGCTGAAACCCATGTCCACGACGCGCCGGGCTTCCGCGGCGTACGCCTCGGGCGAGTACGCGTCCGCCTCGGCGTACGCGGTCGCGCCGTCCTCCACGGCGTACGCTTCGCCCGCGTGGCAGTCGCAGTACATCCGGACCTCGTCGCGGTACTTCGACCCGAGAAGCTGGTAAACCGGGAGGTCGAGGAGTTTCCCGGCGACGTCCCAGAGCGCCACCTCGATGCCCGAGGCGGCGGTGACGACCTTGCCCGTGGTTCCGCCGTGGCCGCTCATCTCCTGGAAGATGTAGCGGGTGAGGCGTTCCACGTCGAGCGGGTTCTCGCCGATGAGGAAGCGCTTCGTGTACTCGATTATCTCGGGGATGCCGCCGCCCCGGTAGGATTCGCCGATGCCGGTGACGCCGGCGTCGGTCTCGACCTTGACGAGGTTCCACTCGAAGTTCCCCTCGACGACCGCGGTCTTGATGTCCGTGATTTCCACGTCGCGGGCGTCCGAGCGGGTGGTCTGGAGCGAGTAGTCCCTCATAGGCGGTACTCCTCCAAGGCGTCCTTGTCGAGCGGAACGCCGTGTCCGGGCTGGTCGGGGAGCGGAATCATGCCGTCGTCGTCGGGCGCGAGCGGTTCCTCGACCACGTCGTCGAACACCTTCACGTCCATGTCTCGGTAGAAGTACTCGATCCAGAGGCCGTTCTCGATTGCGCCGAGGAGGCTCGCGTGGATGTTCCAGTTGTAGTGCGGGGCGATGGGGATGTCGTAGGCGGACGCGTAGTTCGCTATCTTCAGCCACTCCGTGATGCCGCCGCAGACGGTCACGTCGGGCTGGAGGATGGTCGCCGCGCCGGAGTCCACGAGGTTCGCGAACTGGTGGCGGGTGCCTTCGAGTTCCCCCGTGGCAACCGGGTAGGAGAGCGCGTCGTTCACCTCGGCCATCGTGTCGACGCGGTCGATCATCACGGGTTCCTCGATGAAGTAGGGGTCGTGGGGTTCGAACGCCCGGCACGCGCGCACGGCGTCCGTGGTGGTGGGGTAGACGCCGTTCCCGTCGAGGAGGAGCGTCACGTCGTCGCCGATTTCGTCGCGCACGGCGGCGACGCGGGCTTCCTCTTCCTGCACGGACTTCCGGCCGACCTTCATCTTCACGACATCGTGGCCCTCGTCGAGGTAGCGCCGCATCTCCGCGCGCAGGCCCTCGTGGCCTTTCTCGTCGCGGTAGTAGCCGCCGCTCCCGTAGGAGGGAACGGCGTCGGCGTGACCGCCGAGGAGTTTGTGGATGGGTTCGCCCGCGGCCTTGGCTTTTACGTCCCAGAGCGCGATGTCGACGGTCGAGATGGCGCGGAGGAAGAGGCCGTGGCGACCGATTTGGACGTTCCCGTTGTACATCTCGTGCCAGAGGCGTTCGGTGTCGCGGGGGTCCTCGCCGACGAGCAGGGGTTCGAGGAGGTCGTTGACGGCGTCGGCGATGAGGCCGGCACCGTCGTATCCGAGCGAGTACCCGACGCCCTCGTGGCCCTCGTCCGTCCGGACGTACGTGATGGCGTGGTCGCGGTAGGTGAGGGTTCGGTTGGAGAACGATACGGGGGTTTCCAGTGGAATCTGTATCGGGAAGGACTCCACCTCGGTTATCTCCATACGTGGACGCTACGCCCTCCAGAGAAAGAGACGCGTATGGCGGCAATGGTTGCCGACTGCGACAGGCCACCGAATCTTTATGCCGGGGGAGGCGAGTCTCCCTGTATGTACGAAGTACTATTGCCAGTCGGGGAGAGCGAGTCGCGCGCGAAGCGAGCCGCGGAGGTCGTGACGGACTTCCCGGGCGCGGTCGACGAGATTTCAGTGGTTGTGTTGAACGTGTTCGAGGACTTCGAGGTGTCGGGCGAGGCCGGACACGTCTCCTCCGACAGCGCGTACGAGGAAGAGATTTCGGACTCCCACGAGGGGAACTTCCCGCCGAGCGTGGACGCCGCTGTGAACTACCTGGAGGACGCGGGCGTCGAAGTGTCGAAGCGCCGCGAGGAAGGCGAACCGGAAGAGGTCGTGCCGTCGGTCGCGGAGGAGTTGGACGTCGACAACATCGTCATGAGCGCGCGGAAGCGCAGTCCGACCGGAAAGCTCCTCTTCGGGAGTACGACGCAGGCAACGATGCTCTCAGTCGACCGTCCGGTGACGGTCATTACGAGCGAATAATACCCACTTAACTATCACGAATTTTCAGAGATTTCAGCCCAATTAGCGGTACTAATAGTCTGAAAGGAACAGATTATTATATATGGTTGTGAGTGTTACGAACGACTATGTCGGATGATGGCATGAACCGACGGGAGTTCTTGTATGGCACGGCAGCAATGGGTGCGCTCGGACTGGCCGGGTGTACGAGCGGTGGCGGCGACAGCGACATGTCGCTTCGCGTCGGCACGTCCGCCGGCGGGACGAAGAACGTCGGCCTCGCGGTCGAACAGGCGGCATCGAACCACAGCGACAGCCTGGAGTACGCGACGGTCGAGAGCCCCGGTTACATCGGCACCATTCGCCGGATGGCCCAGGGCCAGTTCAACTCCGGTATCACGGACAACAACTCGCTCAACAAGGCGATCGAAGGCACGGGAACCTTCGCCGAGCAGGGCGTCGACAGCATCCCGTGGTACGGCTTCTACGCGTTCCCGTACAGCATCTACGTCGTCGCGCGTGACGGCACGGATATTGAGACGTTCGACGACCTCGCCGGCAAGAACGTCTACCCCGCAGAACCCGGCTACTCCACGCGCGCGACGACGCTCGACGTCTGGTCGCAGGAACCCACCGCGGACATCTACGACCAGATGAACATCGTCGACCTCAGCGTCGAGGACGCCCCCGGCGCGATGGAAGAAGGCGAAATCGACGCGAGCATCGCGTACGGGACGCCCGGCGCGGGCTACACCGGCTTCGTCACTCAGATCGCGTCCCGCATCGACGTCCACTACGTCGAACCGACGGACGCACTCAAGCAGTCCGCCGAAGGCTACGGCGGCGCGGGTACGTCCACCGTCTCGTACAGCGACTGGTCGCTCGGGAACGCGGACATCGGCACGGACGAAGTGTTCACGTGGGACCTCGAAGTGAACTACACGTTCAACCCGACCGCGAGCGACGACGCCGTCTACGAGCTCTGCCGGGTCGTCGAGGAGCACAACGAGGACATCAACAGCACGGAAGCGCAGTTCAACAACTTCGAGTCGACGAGCGACATGCACGCGTCCGCCCGCGAGCAGATTCCGGTTCACCCCGGCGCGGCCCAGTACTACAAGGACAACGACGCGTGGGACGACAGCCTCACCGAGGCTTCGCGGGACTGAATCCGTAACTAACGCGCGGACTGTCCGCGCATTTTTGCGGTTCAGTCGCATTCACGACACCAAGCAATACCACACATGAGTACGCAATCGAATCAAAGCTCACCTAACACAATCGTCAGCCGCGGGCTCGACATCACAGTCACAGTAAGCGCGATATTCTTCTGGGCGATCGTCCTCTACCGCTCGTACGCGAACGGGTTCCTGCCGTCCACGGTGCAGTACGGCGTCGTCTTCGTCGGCGGTATTATGACGGTCTACGCGCTGAACGAGACGAAGGAAGCCGTCGAGAATCAGGACTGGATAGACGGCATCGTTCTCATCCCGTCCTCGATTATCCTCATCAGCGCCGCCGTCTTCTTCGCCACGAACTTCCAACTCGTCTACCTCCAGCAGCAGGGGTACGCGACCGAGCACCAGTACATGCTCGCGCGCCTCATCATCCTCTCCATCCTCTACCTCACGTGGCGCGAGTTCGGGAACCTCTTCCTCGGCCTCGTCGGCGGGATGATAATCTACGGGATGTTCGGGAACTACATCGCGGACAGCATCATCCTCAGCCACGGCGGGATGGATCAGCTCACGCTCCTCCAGACCCTCGTCACCGACCTCGGCGGGTTCTACGGGAGCCTGACCCAGCTCACCGCGTCCTGGATCGCGCCGTTCCTCCTGTACGCGGGCCTCCTGTTCGCGTACGGCGCGTTCGACCTCATCCTTCGCGTGGCGATTCAGTCCGCGAAGTACATCGAGTCCGGCGTCGCGCAGACCGCCGTGCTCGCGTCCGCGGTCATCGGCTCCATCAACGGCTCGTACACCGCGAACGCCGCGATGACGGGGTCATTCAGCATTCCGACGATGAAGGAATCCGGGATGTCCGGACACCGCGCCGCCGCCATCGAAGCGGTCGCGTCCACGTCCGGCCAAGTGCTGCCGCCCGTCATGGGCGCGTCCGCGTTCATCATGGCGTCGACGCTCCAGACCGGCTACATCGACATCGTCGTCGCCGGACTCGTTCCGGCTGCCATCCTCGTCGCGTGTATCAGTATCGCCGTGCACTACACGGCGATCAGCGACCAGAGCAGCCAGAACATGGACTTCGATAGCTTCTTCGACGACGAGCTCACGACGACCGACAAAGTCGTCGAGGCCGTGCGGTTCGGCGTTCCGTTCCTCGTCCTCATCGGCCTGCTGGGCGTTCTCCAGTTCACGGTGACGACGTCCGCGATGTGGACCATCATCGCGATGGTCTCGTTCGGCGTCGTGCTGCCGGTCGTGCGGTCCGCGATTACCGGAGAGTCGCCGTTGAAAGAGCTCGTGAACCAGTTCTGGAACACCGTGCACGGCTTCCGCCGTGGTGCGGTGATTCTCGCGCCCATCGCCATCATCCTCGTCGCGGTCAGCGGCGTTATCGGTATCCTGCAGGTCACCGGCGTTCCGAGCAAGATCGCGATTATGATCATGGGCATCTCCGGTGGCGTGCCCTTCATCGCGGTGCTGCTCGCGATGGCTGTGAGCATCCTGATGGGCGTCGGTATGCCCACGGCTGCGGCGTACGTCATCGTCTCCGTGCTCATCGCACCGGCGCTGACGAACAACTTCGACATCCCCCAGATCGCGTCGCACTACACGGTGTTCTACGCAGCCATCTTGGCGGGTATTACGCCGCCTGTTGCGACAGCGGCCGTCGTCGCCGCCGGTATCGCGGAGGCGAACTTCTGGCGGACGTGTGGCGCGGCCATCAAGATCGCCGCGCCGCTGTTCGTTCTGCCGGTCGCGTTCTTCTACAATCCCTCGCTCGTGTCGTTCTCGCTCGGGCTGACGACCCTCTGGGTCGGCCTGCTCGTGCTGCTCGGCGCAATCTCCATCATCTACGGCCTGAACTATCCGTTCACGCTCGGGTTCTGGCAGACCGTGGCCGCGCGAATCGGTCTCTCCGTACTCGGCGCGGTCGTGATGGTGTACCCGAACGACTACGTGAAGATCGCGGGCATCCTCGTGTTCGCCGCAGTGTTCTTCGGTGAGAAGATGCTGTACGGTGATATGAGGCGGCCAACCACAGGTGATGCACAATGAGTGAGCGCCGCGAAGCCCCCGAAGACCAGGTCGACACGAACGACGTCGGCGGCCTGGGCGAAGTCCTCCCAGAACCCCTGCAGCCGTTCTGGATGCCGATTCAGCGCATCCAGGAGTTCCGGGACACGTGGGGCGACACCTACACGAGCGTGATGGAGCTCGTGCTCGGCCTCGGGCTCGCCATCGGCTACGTCTGGTGGCTCACCATCTACCTCGGATAAAAGCCGCCGTCTCTCTCTTTACTGCCAGTTCGCCGCGCGCTCTACGTCCATCGGAATGTGGGCGTCCTGCGTTTTCACGTCCGCGAGGTAGTCGCGGAGGTCGTCGACGAACGCGGGGTGCGCGCAGTTCTCGATGATGCGTTCCGCGCGTTCGACGGGCGCGAGGCCGCGCACGTCCGCGACGCCCTGTTCGGTGACGAACACGTCGATGTCGTGTTCGGTGTGGTCGACGTGGAACGACATCGGGACGACGCGCGATATCTCGCCGTCCTTGATGGTGGAGGGGAGCGCGCAGACGGACACGAGGCTGTTCCGGTTGAAGTCAGCGCTCCCGCCGACGCCGTTTATCATTCGGCTGCCGTTGACGTGCGTGGAGTTCACGTTCCCGTAGATGTCGAACTCGATGGCGCTGTTCACGCCGACGACGCCGAACTGATCGATGAGTCCGGGGTGGTTGGAGATGTCGGCGGGGCGGAGGACGATGTCCTCGGCGTAGCGCTCCACGTCCTCGAACAGGCGTTCCTGGCCTTCGGTGGTGAGCGCGAGCGAGGTGGCGCTCGCAGCTTCGAGGCGACCCTCGTCAAGCATGTCGAACAGGCCGTCCTGGATGAGTTCGCCGAAGTACACCACGTCGCGGCCGCCGAAGTCGAGTTCCTTCAGTTCGCCCATGAGGGCGTTTCCGAGGCTCCCGACGCCGAACTGGAGGTGGATGGAGTCCTCGAAGACCGGCGAGCGCTCCATCTCCCGACTGAGGAAGTCCCCGAGGTTCTCGGCGATGGCGAGGTCGTCGTCGGTGGGGTCGCGGAACGTGTAGGTGTCGTCGGGGCGGTCGGACTCCACGACCGCGGTGAGTTTCTCGGGGTCGAACTCGACGCGCGTGCTCCCGATGCGCTCGCCGGGGTCGGTGAGCGGGACGGGGTCGCGGTTCGGGGGCGCGTCCGGCCGATAGATGTCGTGGAGCGCCTGGAGTTCGAGGGGTTGTGCGGCGTTGACTTCGACGACGAGTTCGTCCGCGGCCTCGACGAACGCCGGCACTTGGCCGAGCGACGTCGAGGGGATGAACCAGTCAGGGCCGACGGCGACGGCTTCGACGACGCAGATATCGGGGTCGACGATGCCGCGGTACTGCACGTCGTCACCCATCGAGGACGCGTTCCGGTCGCTGAACGCGATGTCGCGGCGGTTTGTCGCGGTGCGCGCGACCTCCGAGGACTGGTAGCTGAACCGACGGGCGAGCGCGCCGGACTCCACGAGGTCCACGTCGATTTCGTCGCCGACGTTCCCGCTGCTGACGAGCGTGAGTTCGAGGTCGCGTTCGTCGTCGGCCAACGCGAGCGGCACCAGTTTGGGGTAGCCGACGCTCCCGAACCCGCTCGTGAGTACGGTCGCGTCCGTGTCGATGTCGGCGGCGACCGAGGCGGCGTCCCGGACGGGGAGGTCGCCGTTCAGGCGGTCGGTAACGTTGTCAGTCATCGAGAATCAGACTCGGAGAAGTCGTGCATGTGCGTCTGGCTACCCCGTACGCGGTCAAAAAGGCTTCCGTCGAGGGGTTTACTGGAACGCCTGGATGCCGGTGAGTTCCTGGCCGAGCACGAGCGTGTGGATGTCGTGCGTGCCCTCGTACGTGTAGACTGTCTCCATGTTCGCCATGTGCCGCATCGGCGAGTAGTCCGCGCTGATGCCGTTCCCGCCGAGCATTTCGCGGGCGACCCGGCTCATGTCGCGCGCCATCCGGACGTTGTTCCGCTTCGCCATCGAGACGTGCCCGGGTTCGAGGTCGCCGCGTTCCTTCAGGTCGGCGAGGCGGTGCGCGAGCAGTTGCGCGGTCGTGATCTGGGTCGCCTGTTCGGCGAGCTTCTGCTGCTGGAGCTGGAAGCCCGCGATGGGTTTCCCGAACTGTTCGCGGCCCTTCGCGTACTCGCGGGCTTCCTCGAAGGCGTCGCGCGCCGCGCCGATGACGCCCCAGGCGATACCGTAGCGCGCCTGCGTGAGACACGAGAGCGGCCCCTTCATGCCGGAGACGCCGGGAAGGACGTTCTCCTCGGGGACGACCACGTCGTTCAGGCCGATTTCGCCCGTGATGGACGCGCGGAGGCTGAGCTTCTCGTCGATCTTGTTCGTCGTCACGCCCTCGCGGTCCGTCTCGACGAGGAATCCGCGGACGGTGTCGTCGTCGCTCCGGTCCTTCGCCCACACGACCGCGACATCAGCGATGGGCGAGTTCGTAATCCAGGTCTTCGAGCCGTTCAGGACGTACTCGTCGCCGCGCTTCTCCGCGTGCGTCTCCATCCCGGACGGGTTCGAACCGTGCTGGGGTTCGGTGAGCCCGAAGCAGCCGACGGCTTCGCCGCGACCCATCGCGGGCAGCCACTCCTCTTTCTGCTCCTCGCTGCCGTAGGCGTGAATCGGGTACATGACGAGCGCGCCCTGCACGCTCGCCATCGACCGAAGCCCGGAGTCGCCGGCTTCGAGTTCCTGCATCAGGAGACCGTACGCGGTCTCGGACACGCCGGGCAGGCCGTAGCCGTCGAGGTTCGGGGCGAAAAAGCCCATCTCGCCGAGTTTCGGGATGATCTCCGTGGGGAACGTTCCCTCGATGAAGTGCTCGCCGATGTCCGGTTTGATTTCGGACTCAACGAAATCACGGGCCGTGTCCCGAATCATCCGTTCTTCCGCTGAGAGGTCCTCTTCCAGACCAACGAAGTCCAACATTACCTGTAACTAGTCGAAACGACGCATAAGGATTGTGCAACCGGGCCGGAAAACCAATAAGACGAGGGGCGAAAGAGGAGATAACGTATGCCTGACGGACGACTACGCCGGGACGCGTCGCCATACCTCACGTCGCTGGACGGGAGCGCGGCGGAGCGCGTCACCGCGATGGAGTGGGGTCGCCACCTCGGCCGCGCGTTCGGCGCGTCCGGCGCTATCAGCGCGCTGCGCTACTACGAGGAGGTCGGCTGGGTGAGCGAGACGGTGAAGGAGACGATGGCCGACTACGTTCGCGGCCTCCCGCTGGACGCGCTTGAGTCCGACCCCGACTACGACCCCGAGTTGAGCACCGAGCTCGACGACCTCGACGACTCGCCGTTCGACGCGCACGCGAAATCACTGGAGTACGTCGCGGCTATCGCGAACGACAACATCACCCATCAGCTCGCGACGATTTCGGGGAGCGCGGCCGCCCGGGAGGCCGCCGCCGCGGCCGGCGAGTTCCAGGAGGAGATTCCGGAGCCCGCGCAGGCCGCCGCGCGCGACGACGAGGACGAAGAGTAGTTTTTAGACCTGGACGAGCGCGCCGACGAGGTAGCTGGTGGCGACGGCGACGACGGCGCTGATCCAGAGTTGGGCGACGAAGTGCGTGAGCGTGGTGAGCGAGTGGCCGCGGCTGACGATGCGAATCATCACCGACGTGAGGAGTGCGTTGAGGAGGACGATGATGAACAGCATGAACTGCAGTTCGGGGATGTCGTACTGACTGACGGAGAGTAGGCCGCCGAGTTGGGCGTTGCTGAGGTCCATGTCCTGTGCGATGGTCATGAACAGCCGGGAGATTTCGAGGCCGACGAACATCGCGAACACGCTCGCGCCCGTGATGCCGTAGATGGTTCCGACGACCGTTCCGGCTTCCTGGCTGCGTTTCCGGCGGAGGTTCAGGACTTCGCTGATATTGGCCTCGATGAGGCTGCCGAGTTGGCGGGGTTCACCGCCCATGCGGCGGCCGGTGACGTACATTTCGCTGAACTTCTGGATGAGGTAGGAGCCGGTTTCGGCGGCGAAGTACCGCCACGCGAGGTTGGAGTCGATACGCATCGAGAGGCGCTTATAGAGGTCGTCGACGTTGTCGGTGAGGTTCCCGAAGTCCTTCTTCCGGAGGCTTTCGAGGACCGAGCCGGTGGAGCTCTGTTTGACGGATTCGACCGCGCCGAGCGCGCGGATGAACGAGGGGAAGGACTCGTCGCGGTTCTTGATGCGGTTCTGTTCTTGGCGTGCGATGAGGCCGGGGATGATGAACGGCGTGAACGGGAGCGCGAGGTAGATTGGGAGCGGGATGTCGGACCCGAACGGGACGAGGCCCGAGAGGATGCCGTAGGTGAGCGCGGTGAGCGCGAGGCTGAGTCCGGTGCCGACGAGCAAGCCGGTGCGGAGGCGGGCGTTCCGGTCGAGCGCGATTTCGGTGCGGTAGAACCAGACGGGGTCCTTGGGGGCGACGCTGTTCATCGCGTACACGAACACGACCTGGAGGAAGAGGTAGAGGAGGATGACCGCCATCACGGGCGTCATCGGGTCGATACCGACGATGAACGGAACGACGAGCGCGAACACGAGGCCGAACGTCGTGGAGAGCACGATGCTCATGTAGACGTCCTTGATGAGGGAGAGCCGGTCGAGTTGGGCTTCGTAGCGCGTGACGAAGCTCTGAATGATGGAGTCCTGTTCGGAGAGCAGGAAGTCGTCGATGGTCTGTCCGGCGCCGACGGTGTACGCGAGGCGTTCGAGGAAGTCCTGCATCAGGGGACTGGGGACGCGTTTCGCGCGCATCCGACAGGCGTCCTCGAGGCTCTGATTCCAGGTGTCGATGAGGCCGACGACGTGCCCCATCTCCTCCGCGATGGCTTCGTACTCGTCCTCGTGTGCGAGCGTGCGGAACACCTCCACGCGGTCGATGTTCGTCGTGGAGAGGATGGTGATGTGGGTGATGAAGAGGTGGAAGTGTTCGCGTATCTGCTTGCGCTTGCGGTCCTGGAGGATTTTCGGGTAGATGAGCGCGACGAACGGCACGAACACCCCGAACAGGACGGTGACGGGAACGACGAAGAGCGGGAGACCGAGGATGAACGGCAGCAGCATGACGCCGAACCCGAGGACGACCGACGGGAGGATGACGACCAGCGCGTACCGCTGCGCGGGCATCCCCATGTACTCGTAGTCCCGCAGGAGCGACCGGACGACATCGCCGATGTCGAACTCGTCGTCGTCCCGGCCGACCTGCGTTCCCGCCCCGGTCTCCGTCGCCATCTATGCTTCCGGTGAGTCGGGCAGGCCACCAGTATTTATCGGCAGTGCCTCCACGCCGTCGCGCTGGAAGGTCGAGATGGCGTTGTTCGCCTCCGACCACGACAGCACGTCCTCGTCGATGAGGCGGCGGATGATTTCGGCCCTGCGGCGGAGTTCGTTGTATATTTCCCGGGTGTCCTGGTAGCCGAGGAGTTCCGCGATCTGGTCTTCGAGCACGTGGCTGTTGTTCATGCCCGTGAACACGACTTCGTCGTCGCGGGGGTCCCAGTTGAACGCCTGCCGGGTGATGACGCCGCCGTCGTGGTCGCTGTACCCCTCGATTTCTTGGACGGAGGTGACGCGGCGGAGCACGCGGTCGCCCTGCTTCACGCGGTTCTGGAAGAGCGCCACGTCGCAGTTGTCCATGAACGTCTCGGGGACGTTGATGGGTTCGCCCGTGAAGCGCTGAATCATGGAGACGATGTCGCTCGCGTGGAACGTCAGCATCACCGGGTGGCCGGTCTGTGCGGCCTGGAACGCCATCTGTCCTTCCGCACCACGGACCTCGCCGACGATGATGTAGTCGGGACGCGAGCGGAGCGCGGCGGCGACGAGGTCGAACATGTCCACGTCCGCGTTCTCGTCGTTGCCCTGGCCCTCCCGCGTGAGGAGTTGCTGCCAGGTCGAGTGCGGGACGTTCACCTCGGCGGTGTCCTCCGCGGTGTAAATCTTGGAGTCGCGGGGGATGAGCGAGATGGAGGCGTTCAGGGTCGTCGTCTTCCCGGACGCGGTCTCACCGACGACGAACACCGTGCGCTCGTTCTCCAGACAGAGCCAGAGGTAGGCGGCGAGTTCGGGGCTGAGCGTCCCCCACTTCGTAATCTGGAAGATGGAGAGCGGTACCTCCTCGCTCTGACGGATGGTGAGACTCGGGCCCTGCACGGACACGTCGTCGGAGTAGATGATGTTGATACGGGAGCCGTCGGGGAGCGTGGAGTCGATGATGGGGTTCGAGTCGGACACCGGCGTGTCCATGCGCTCGCCCATGTTCCGAATCCAGTTCTCGAACTCCTCGCTCGACCCGAAGTCGACCGTGGTGGGGAGCATGCTGTACGTCGCGTGGTCGACGTAGCACTGGTGGGGGCCGATGACGTGGATGTCCTCGTTCTCGGGGTCGCTCATGATGGGGTCGAGCGGGCCGAGTCCGACGATGTCGCGCTGGAGGCGGTAGCGCACTCGGCGGTAGGTCTCCGGGTCGACGTTCACGGTGGTGCCGATGAAGGAACCGATAGCGCCGGACGCGACGCCGCCGACGGAGACGATTTCGTCGAGGAGTTCGTCGAGGTGTTCGTCGAACTGGCGTTCCTCGCTCGGTGCGGGCTTGGTGACGCTCTTGTCGAGGAGGAGTTGGCGGATGGTCTCGTACTGCTGGTGTTCGTCCGGCCGGAGCGACGGTTCGATGACGTAGTACGTGGTGTCGATACCCACGTCCCCGTGGATGTGGCAGAATGTCGGGTGTTCGGAGACCGTCGGATAGATGACGTGGGGATTGTGCATCTCGTGTTCGTCCGACAGTTCGTCCACGTACAGCGGGTACTCGCCGTGTTCCTCTCGGAACGTCTCCAGGTGGTCGCGGAGATGGGTGTGTTCGTCCATCAGCGACTGGAGTTCGGCGCTCGCGCGCTGGGAGCCGAGTTCCGTCATCTACGCCACCGTCCGCGTCACGATGGTCAGTCCGCGGCCGGTCTGGACCTCGTACCCGATGGTGTCGTCCACCTGGTTGCCCATGCCCGCGAACTTCCGCACGACCATCTGTCGGCGGATGTCGTTCCCGACTTCCTCCGAGGAGAGTTTGAGGTAGACGTCGGAGACGTCACGAACGGGACGGAGCGCGGCGTCCGTCAGAGAGTCGGGGTTCACGGTGAGGAGAATGGTCTTTCCGTGGGCGGTGATCGTCCGGAAGAAGCTGATGAGGTTCTGCATCACGTCGTCCTCGTCCCCGTGCTCCCGGATGGACTCGTAGTGGGGGTCGTGGAGGAGGATGGAGTCGAACCCGTCGAAGATGATGACGTCGCTGTTCCACATCGTCTCCGCGTCCATCAGTCGCTGGAGGAGCGGGCGCTTGGCGTCCACGTCGCTGAACGTGTTCGTCGTGTCCACGTCCGCGTGCAGGAAGAGCATGTTCTCACGCGTGAGGTGTTCGACGACGTCGTAGTCGAGGGACTGCATCTGGTCGATGAAACTCGCCGCGGTCTCCTCAGTCGAGACGTACGTGACCGTGTTCCCGGTCTCGCAGAGTCCGTACGCGAACCGCTGCGTGATGACGCTCTTCCCGGAGCCGTGCTCGCCTTCGAGGATGCCGAGGCTGCCCGTGGGGAGGCCGCCGCCGAGCTGCGCGTTCACGCGGTCACGGGTGTCGAGTCCGAGTTCGTAGAGGTCTGGCATGGTTGGTCTACACGTAGATGGTCACGGTCTCCTCGTCACCGACGACGTGCACCGAGATGGTGTGTTCGCCGGCGTCGAGGGGGTACGAGAGGGTGAGGCGAAGGATTTCGCCGGTCGCCCACACGTCGCCCGTCGCGTTGTCGGGCCTGGAGAGGGCGTCCACCGTCGCGTACTGACCATCAATGAATACGTCTATTTGGGACGTCTGGGCGTATAAGTCCTTTTGCCCGGTGTTCTTGACGAGGAGCGTGACGTTCCCCGTGGAGTCGTTGTAGAACGCGTCGCTTCCGGTGTCGCCGACGATGTCCACATCGGTCTCTATCTTGTCGGCGGCGGCGAGCCCCGACCCTTCGAGGGTCTGGTCGAGGTCGACGACGCTCGCGGTGAGCGTGGACGCGACCGTCGCCGCGACCATCAGGGACGCGATGAAGATGATGAGTTTGTCGACGGAGACGCTCGCCATCAGGACACCACCGTCACGTTGTTCGTCCCCGCACTCACCGCGTGCTCGGTCACGACGACAACCCGTTTAGGCTCGTCCGCTGTCGACAGCGTGAACGTGAGTGTCTCACCGGGCGCCCAGACGGTGCGTGCGCTCGCTCCCTCGACGGCCGTCTCGGGGTTCGTGAAGGCGCCGTCGACGAGTAGGTCGGTGTCGGTCACGTGCAGGCTGGTCGTGCCCGTGTTGGAGACGTGAACGGTGAGCTGGTCCGAGGTGTTGTTGTAGGTCACGCTGTCGAGCGCGATATCGGTATTTCCGGCGTCCAGCGCGCGGTTCTCCTGTGCGCTCATCGACTCGGAGACGTCCTCGAAGCCGGCCTGCGCCGCGGGAACGACGACGCCCACGACCATGAACGCCGCAACGAACAGAATCGCGGCTGCGCCGTTCGTACTGAACCCCATGAACTGCTACGTCCCCGCGAGCTCCGTCTGCTGTGCCAGTTTCTGGATGTGTTCGAAACTCTCGCTGTGCGCTTCCACGGACAGTTCGCTCGGCGGCCGGGACGGCTGGTCCTCGTCGATGTCGTGCGCGCCCGACAGCACCGTCTCCAGTTGGCGCTTCACGGACGGACTGATCCAGTCGATCTGAGCGTAGTAGTCGATGGTTTTCAGCGCGCCCGCCGGTCCCGCGGTGTCGACGAGCATCGCCACCCACTGCATCAGCACCACGTCAGTCGCGTACGTCGGCGCGAGCGCGTTCAGGTAGGGCGAGTCCCCGGACTGGGACGCGGACACCGGCCGCGCCGGTGTATCCGCGGGCGTCTCGGGTTCGTCGGGTTCGTCTTCCTCGGCGTCGTCGTCGAGGTTCTGCTTGAGGTCCGCGAAGCTGACGACATCCTCCTCGTCCTCGTCTTCGTCTTCCGAGTCGTCAGCGTCCGCGTCAGCGGTGGTGTGCCGTTCGTGGCCGATGTCGTCGGACGCCTCGCCGGACATCACGCCGTACGTCTCGTCGTCGGGCGCGGCCACCTCGCGCTCGTCGTCCGACGAGAAGGGATTGATGTCGTCGGTGAGCCGGTCGTACACGCCGAGAAGAATCGTGTTCGTCTCCTCGATATCGTCGAGGCGGCCGTCCATCGACTCCTGGGTGTTCTCCAGGGATTCGATGGCGGACTCGTTGGTGTCGACGCGGTTTCGGACTTCGTCGAGGTTGTACTGGAGTTCCTCGACCGCGTCACCCACATCTCCCTCGAACGCCTCCGTCGAAATCCGGGGCTGCTGCGGTTCGGAGACCGCTTCTTCTTCCTCCGTGTCCTCCCCAGCGTCAGCGTCCGCGTCCGCCTGTTCCGTCTCGTCCTCGGCGTCCTGTTCCTCCTCTCGTGACTGATTGTTTGGAACGAGGGAGTCGAGGCCGAGTTCCCGCATCACGTCGCCGAGGTTCATTCGTAACTCGGTTCGGTCCCGGCGAAGAAGAACCTTTGGGCAGGGAGACTGGGGTTTAAGCCGCTCTGGGGCGACGAGTGGACAGAGACGCTACAGATGGCTGACGAGAACGCGGTACACGAGGCGGTCGTCGACCTTCTCTCTCGGTGGGAGAGTCCGGTGGCGAACAAGCGCGTGTTCAATCAGCGACTCGCAGCCCACCTCGAATCGGAACTCGACGACCGCGGCCTGGACGTGTCCGTCGAGCGGACGGCGCAGGGCCCGTGCGACATCACCGTAGACAGTGTAGGCGTGCTCGTGTTCACGGACTTCAGTCACGCCGACTCAGTGGAGTTACACGCACAGAGCGACCGCATCCGGGAGCGCGTCGACACGCTCGTCGTGTTCGGCTACCTGCTCCCGGAGCGCGACCTCGACCGATGGCGGATGGGGGAGTTCAAGTACGAAGCGATGGGGCTGGATATGGAGGAAGTGACGTTCCTGCGGCGCAACCCCACCACGGAGACCGTGGAAGAGCACGGTTGGCCGAGTCGCGTGTGGCGGTTCGCCGTCGCGGTCGTCGCGCTTCTCAGCATCGTCATCGGCATCGAACTTGCCATCCTCTACCAGGCGTTCGGCGGCGCCGCGCCGAGCCCCGAGCTCACGCTCGCCGCGGTGGTCGTGCTGTCCGCGTTGCTCGTCTTCCTCTACGAGCGCATCCCCCTCTAGAGGTCGAGGTCGGACTCAGCGAGCAGCACGCGCAGCACGTCCTCCGGCGGTTCCGACGCGTCGATGCGGCGGGCGTACCAGCGGAGCGTGTGCTCGAACGCGTCCACGACGTTGTTCGACGCGAACCGCTCGTCCGCGACGCCGCGGTCGGTCTTCACCGCGAGCGCCGCCGCGTACTTCTCTGGTACCGCCGATAGCGCCGCGGCAGCGGACGGCGTCTCAGCGGGCGTCGGGGAGTCGTCGGCCTCCGCCGGGAGGTCGGCGGTGGATCGCGGGTCGGGTGACTGTCCCTCGCTCGTGGAGACGACGTACCGGCCGTCCCCGATTTCCTGGACTTCGTCGCGGTCCTCCACATCCAGGTCGTCGGGGGAGAGCACGCCGTCTTCGGCGAGGTCCTCGGGTGGCACGTCCTCCACGTCCTCGACCGTGGGGTTCGAATCGTCGGCCATACGCGTGGAGTGGAGCGCGAGCGACATAATCCCGTGGGCGAAGCATTGAGGACGCGCGCGCTCGTCTAGTCGAGTATGGTCTCGCTCTCGGTCGTCGCGGCCGGCCTCGGGCTGGTCGTCGCGGCGGCGGCGTTCCTCCGGCTCGCGGACAGCGACGAGACCGACGCCGTCCACCTCGTGGTTCTCGAATACGGGTTCGCGTTCGCGCTCCTCATCGCGGGGTTCGGCCTCATCGTCATCGAGATGCTGACGTGAGGCAACAACGCTTTTCTCGGTAAGGCGCCGCGTACTGGTATGGGACTCGACCGACGAGCGTTCGCCAGCGCACTCGGCGTAGCAGGCGCGAGCGCGCTTGCGGGCTGTTCGTCGCTTACCGGCGACGACGGGCGGACCGAACGGACGGTGACGGCGACTCAACCGAACGCGGACGGGGAGGGAACGGTCGCGGAACTCCGCTACCTCATCGAGACGGAACAGGGGGACAACGACTTCGCGATACCGCTCACGCGGATGGCGACCGGGACGGCGAGCAACGACGAGGGAGCGTTCACGTACATCACTGCGACGTACGACTCGACAGCGGGCGACCGCGGCGAGTTCATTTCCGAGGTGGGCGTGTTCGCGCGGAGCTACGCGACCTACGTCGGTGCGGGCGGAGAAGCGGCGACGGACTTCACAGTCACCGTCGAGGACAGGTATGACGGACAGCCCGCCTCGTTCGGTATCGCGCGGGAGTGGGCCCGACGATACAACGCGGGCGAGATATCCGGAAACCAGTACATCGGGGAGATCGTGTCGACGTTCGAACAACCGACGACTACGAGCGAGAACATCTCACTTACGGGCGATAAGCTATAACCGTCCGTAGCCGCCAGTTTCATACGATGAACGTATCGTTCGAGAACGTGCTAGATTGGGGTCCGGACCGCGCAGTCCCGGGCTGCCGCGCGCATCTCCCGCTCCGAGTGGCCCCGATGCTGCTCGTCGGGATGATCCTGCTCGTTCTCGGTGTGTTGAGCACGACGGCGTTCTGATTCATGTCGTCCGAAACCCCGAGCACGAAGGAAATCGAGGCCGTGAGCTGGCTCGTCTCGCGCCAGATTTGGGCGAGCACGGTTGTGCTCGCGGGCGTCCTGGTCGTGTTCGTCGCCGTCACGGGAGTCGTGCTCTACGACGCACCGCTGCTGCGTGGGTTCCAGCGGAGCGTGTCGAACCCCATCGGCGTACTCTCCGTCTTCTTGGGGGCTCGCGCGCTCGCGTTCGTTCTCGCGCAGGCACGGCGGGACGCCGCGGTCGCTCGCGGCGACCTTTCCATCGCGAACGACGCGTCCCTGATCGGAATGACCACCGTCGCCGCGTTCTCCGTCATCGGCGTCATCGCGGCCGGCGTCGCCCTTCCGATCCTCCTCTCGACGACTGAGGCGTTCACGTACCTCGCAATCGCCATCTCGGTATTCGTCGTGCCCGTGAGTTACGTGGTGCTCGTCTACCAGCTCGGCCAGCGCACCGCGACCGACCGCTACGAACGCGGATTCCACGTTCTGCCCGCCGTCTGGCACTACCTCTGGACGCTTCCCGTAATCGTTCTCGTGTGGTATCTCGCGCTCGGCGTGGACCCCGTCCCGGTGACCGGCGAAGCCGCCCAGTTGTTCAACGTACAAACGGTGTTCGTGGACGTGTGGACGCTGCTGTACGTCGCCATCGGCACTCCGACCCTCCTCGTCTTCCTCTACCCGTTCCGCTGGTACGCGGAGCGCGTCGTCCGCGTCGTCGTTCCAACATAGCCCACGGCCCTTGATATTTAAGACGGCGGACGGTGTAGCGAGCGCCAATGGCCGAAACGAAAGACTACCTGCCCGACAGGCTCCCCGGCTTCCGCGACATCAAACCCCGTAACCAGGCCGCGCTCGTCATCCTCTCGGCGTTCGTCGTCAGCATCGCCGTGGCCGCGGTCGCGACCGTCGCCCAAATTCAGCCCGAACAAGTCATCCCCGTGCTCGGCACGGTCGTCTTCCTGCTCTTCCTCGGCGCCAGCCTCGTCGTCTTCCGCGCGATGTTCGTCGCCGCCCAGAAAGCCGACGGCAGCGTCCAGAGCGCGTTCACCCACCCAGCGTTCGCCCTACTCTTCTTGCTCGTCGTCTTCGCCGGCGCGCTCTTCCTCGGCTTCCTCAACCAATACCTCTAGCCACCGAAAAGGCAACTCGGTTGTACCCGGTACGTGCGCCATGGGTAACAGCACAAACCGCAAGTTCGAGTACGTGAAAGGCAGGGCGGACACGGATAGTGCGTCGTGCGAGAGATAGGGTATCCAGAGTGGCTACGAGCGTGGAGTAAGCTACGACTACCACGAGGCGTCCGTAGGTGGCAGTAGCACGTCAGCAGAGATAGGGCGTTCGTACAGAGCCGCCCATGGAAAGCAATCAGGCTATGAGCGCGAAGTCGTGGCGATACACACGACGCTGAACGAACTCCCCAGCGAGTCTGAGCGGACGCGTCGCTACCTAGCTCGTGTTCGAAAGAAAAACCGCGGCGTGTTCGAAAGTGGAAGTCCGAGTTAGAGTCGGACAGCTTCGCCGTCCTCAGCGTCCGCGAGGGAAGCCGGAACGTTCATCTGGAACACCGTCTCGGCACCGGAGGACGTCACGAAGGTGAGGTGGACTTCGTCCCCGCCTTCGAGGTCTTCAAGTTCCGGCACAGGATTGGTGCCGTCGCTGATATTGATGACAACCTGGAATCGGTCGTTCTGCGAGTTGAGAACCGGCACGGTCCCGCCCTCGTCAGTCACTGCCTTGACGCTGAAGTCCTCGTTGGTGAGGGTCGTGGCGCCACTCGGCCCGGTCCAGCGAATCGTGGTCTTACTCACGTTGATGGAGTCGGAGCCGGGTGCGAGGCTGACCGAGATGGTTGTTTGGTTGATGACCTTCCCGTCCGAGGTACTGTTATTCACGATTCCAGTTGCGGCGCTCACGTCGAGGCGGTCCGTGACGCCGGATTGGGCGTCCTGACTGGTGGATTGCGCGGATGTCTGAAGGAGGCCTGCCGTGTTGATGAGGACGCCGGCCGCGAGTGCGGCGACGAGGATCATTGCGATGAACACGACGAGCGTTTCGATACCGATCTGGCCCCGGTCTTTCTCGAAGTCGGGGCGGGGAATGCTGATGTCTACCATGATTGGATTGGGATGGTTTGTTGGCGGTCCGTCAGCGACGCAGTCACACTGCCTGCGCGCCGCCTGTAACACCACAAACACGGGACATACACATAAACTCATTGGCTAAATCAGGGGTCGAGACCCGATTTTTCGAGATGGCTGGCCGACAGTTTAATGGGTGGTTTAACGCCGTGCTCGCCGAGGGCGAGTGAAAGAAAGCACTGCTTAACACTACGCGACGCCGGGCGAATCGACGGTGACTGGATCTCCGGTCGCGTTGGTGAAGATGCGGACGATACCGCGGTCGGGGCCGGTCGCTTCGATGTATGCGAGCTCGCTATCCGGCGCGACGAAGACGATTTCGTAGTCGCCGTCGGCGTCAACATCGTAGGTCCCCATGGTGCGTTGGTTCATCGGCGAGTACGTGTCAGAGTTGTTTAGCGGACTGGCCGTGCTAGTCCACTGGCCGTCGCGGTACTCGGCGAGGTTGATGTAGCCGCTCCCGCTGACGAACGGGACTTCATCGTGGCCGTCGTCGTCGAAGTCGCGGGGCGTCCCGATGTTCAGGTTGCTGTTTCCGGGATAACTCCCGGATTCCTCGATGGTGCCGTTCTGTGTCAGGAACTGGAGGGCCCCGCTGGAAGACGTAAACAGCAGTTCGTCGGTGTCGTCACCGTTGACGTCCGCGACGCCGACAATCGCGCGTGCGCTCTTGAGGTATATTTCTTGGACTGCGCCGTCGGGAGTGACGCTGTAGATTCCAGTGTCATTCCCGAAGATGATAGACTGCTCACTCCGGTTCCACGCCCCGATGGCAAGCCGAGTGCCGTCGTCGTCAGTATACGAGGTTTGGAGTACGGTCGTCCGTGTGCCGTTTCCATACGCGATGTGGAGGGCGTCGTCCTTGGTCGTGTACGGAATGTCGGCGGTGCCATCGTCATCGAAGTCGGCTGCGGGCCCGAGGCCGATGAGGGTACTGGTGAGATTCTCGTTCGAGACGTACGTGCGGGAGGTCTCGTCTTCGGCGTCGAAGATGTTGACGGAGCCCGCGTACACGATTTGTCCGCTGAGGTCGGCCCCATAGAACGGGAAGGTGAGTAGTGAGCGGCGTTCGTTGGTGCGGACGACGACGCGGTGTGCGCCGTCGTCGAGGGTGGTGTCGAGGGTGATTCGGGCGACGTTGCCGGGCCGCCAGTAGTCGCCGTCGAGGACGGTAATGTCGGTTTCTTGAATGAATTTGCCGTCGATGAGGGTGTCGATGCGGTTGGGGTCGGTGGGGAGGACGTTCGCGCCGGTGTTTTTGACGAGGAGGGTGACGGTCGTGTTCGAGTCGTTGTAGATGGCGCTGGAGCCGGAGTCGCTGATGATGGCGAAGTCGGTGTCGAGCGTCTCCCCGTAGTCCTCGCCGGTATCGCGGATGGCGGTCGAGACGTCGTTGGCGACGCCGGTGGCGGTGCCGGCGAGCATCGCGGCGACGGCGACGGCGGCGATGAAGAGGATGACGTGGGAGGCGGAGACGCTAGCCATCGATTAGGAGTGCTTCGTCGCACGGACGGATAAGCGTTGAGGCAGCCAGGAAGCCGGTTATTCGGGTGCGTTGACGGTGAGCGGGCCGCCGCAGCGGCCGCACGCGTACTGCTCTGGATTGCGGACGAGGCGGGATTCGCGGTAGCGGGGGAGACGGTGGTCGCAGTCGGTGCAGACGACCCACCAAGTGGGCGGCGTGAATCGCTCGCAGTGGGTCGCGGTGTCGAGTCGGTCGGCGAGTCGCTGGAATCGCGGGCCGTGGCTCCCGTCGCCGTGTTCGGTGACGAGGTGTGCGTGCGCGAGTTCGTGGCGGACCGTGCTGGCGACCGCCGGCCAGCCCCGGTTCTCGAAGAGACGCCACGCGAGCCGAACCTCGACGGGTGTATCGTCGCGGTAGCGGAGGACGCCGGCGCGGCGTTTCGCGCGCGTGCTCACGGACCACGCGAGGTCAGAGACCTGGACGGAGAGGTCGTGGGAGGAGACGAGGTCGCGTGCGTACACGCGGACGGCGGCGAGGAACTCCTCGTGGCTGCAGGGCGGCGTGACCGCGTACCACTCGACGTCGTTCACGGGAGGAGACTGGACGGGAGCGAGTATAGAACTGGGGGTCGGGCGTTAGAAGACGAACGGGCCCTGCTGGCGGATTGGTTCGTCGTGGGGTTCGCCGGCGACGGCGACGAGGCGGAGGGCGTCGTCGGTCTCGACCGCGAACTCGTCGCCGTTCGTGGTGGGGAAGACATTACCTTTGGCGAAGTCGTCGCCGTCTACGGTGCCCTCGCCGGCGACGCCGTAGAGGAAGCCGGCCCAGTCGTCGGGCACGGTCCACGTCCACGAGTCGGTGACGCGCACGTCGAGGTACTGCATGTCGGTGTGGAGGCTGAGCGGGGAGCCGTCGCCGACGACCGTCGTGACGGTCGCGCCGTCCTGTTCCTCGGTGGGGAGGTCGGTCTGGTCGGCGTCCTCGTAGTCCGCGTCGATCTCCTTCTTCTCGCGCGGGAGGTTCACCCAGAGTTGGAGGCCGTTGCAGGCGTCGCCGTCCGCGGGGAACTCGGAGTGTTCGATGCCGCCGCCGGTGGTGATGCGCATCGCCTCGTTCTCGTAGGCGGTGTGGCTGACGCCGAGGGAGTCCTCGTGTTCCATCCCGCCGTCTATCATGTAGGAGACGATCTCGAATCCCTTGTGCGGGTGCATCGGGAACCCCTTGTCGGGGTCGATGTAGAACCGCTCGAAGAGGACAAATGGATCGAGGTTGTGCGGGTAGTTGTTCGTCGGGAACGCGCGATTCGAGTTTACGCCCGTTCCGTGCTGGACGGTCTGTCCGGCGACCGGTTCGGGCCGTCGTTCGGGGTCGTCAGTAGACATACCGAAACGAACCCGCCCAATACTGATAAGCATCACGTAGCCGGAAGTCGGAAAGTGGCCGTTGGGCAACCTTAATTTCGAGTTTTCTGTTTTCAGACCGCATAGAGGCTCTTTTGAGCGTTTCAGAAGAAGTTGTTTTTCTTACTTGAACGCGCTACAGAGAACCTTCATACTCGTAGCGCCGGTAGAATGGAGTGCACTATGAGCGACTACGAACTTCCCGCGTTGCCGTACGATTACGACGCGCTCGAACCGGCGCTTAGCGAACAGGTACTCACCTGGCATCACGACACTCACCACCAGGGCTACGTCAACGGCTGGAACTCCGCCGAAGAAACCCTCGAATCCAACCGCGAGGACGGCGACTTCTCCTCCTCCGCGGGCGCAATCCGGAACGTCACCCACAACGGCAGCGGTCACGTGCTCCACACGCTGTTCTGGGAGTCCATGAGCCCCGAGGGCGGCGACGAACCCGAAGGCGACCTCCGAGACCGAATCGAGGAAGACTTCGGCTCCTACGACGCCTGGAAGGGCGAATTCGAGGCCGCGGCGTCCGCCGCCGGCGGCTGGGCGCTCCTCGTCTACGACAGCCACAGCCAGCAGCTCCGCAACGTCGTGGTCGACAAGCACGACCAGGGCGCGCTCTGGGGCGCACACCCGATCCTCGCGCTCGACGTCTGGGAGCACTCCTACTACTACGATTATGGACCTGACCGCGGCGACTTCATCAGCAACTTCTTCGACGTCGTCGACTGGAACGAGCCCGCGAGCCGGTTCGCGGACGCCGTCGAGCGCTTCGAGTAAGCGGACCACCGGTTCCGCCCCGCGGTGACAGTCGGCCCACGGTTGGCACCTTTTCGGAACCCATCCGGGTTCCACCCGTCTCAACGAGTCGCGAAGCTACGCGTACGCGCAGCGAAACAAAGTAGAGCGGAGCGGTTTAGTCGTCGAACGGGTCGTCCGTGACGGTTCCCCACTCGCCGCGGTAGAACGTGAGCGGATCCGCACCCTCGGTTCGAACGGCGGCGTGTTCGGCGCGTCCGGCGTAGATGGTGTGGTCGCCGACGGTGAAGGTGTCGTGGAGCGTGCAGTCGACCGTCGCGAGCGACTCCTCGAAGAGTGGGGCGCCGGTGGCTTCGGTGGTCGTCGCTTCCTCGGTGAACGGGTCGCCGTCCTCGGTCATGCCCGCGAAGTGTTCGGCGAGGCCGCGCTGTTCGGTGGTGAGGACGTTGACGGCGTAGGCGTCCGTGTCGGTGTCCTGCAGGATGCGGTGGGCTTCGGTTCCGTGGTCCAAGGAGACGAGGACGACCGGCGGGTCGAGGCTGAGGCTGGCAAAGGCGTTGACGGTGATGCCGTGCGGGTCTTCGCCGGGCAGCGTGACGACGGTGACGCCCGTCGCGAAGTTCCCGAGAACGGTGCGAAAGGCGTCGGCGTCCACCATCACACACCACCCCGGTTCGTCGCTGGTTCCGAGGCGGTGCGTGCGTGACGAGTCTGGTGCGTCATACTCGAACAGTGGGTCGGGAGGGAGAAGAGCGCTTTCTGCAGACGCGTACAGCAGTCAGTTGGAGAGGTGTTCGACGACCGCGGTGTCGGTGACGGTGACGTCGTCGTCGACGAGCACGCGGAGTTCGTCGCCCTCGCATTCGAGGGTGAGTTCGACTGTGAGCGGGTCTTCGGCGACGACTTCGGTGTGGCGGTCGCTCACGCACCAGTCGAAGTGCCAGAAGGGTTCGGTATTGAGGTCGATGCCGCGCTCGGAGTGGAAGACGAGAACGTGCGCGTTGTCGAGGAGGGTGACGCCGACGGTGGACTGAAGCTGGTAGCCACAGCGCGAGCAGACGTGGCGAACGGCGACGTCGAGGTCGTCGCGGTCGGGGTCGCGGACGAGGCTGGTGTCGACGCTGCCCGTGCATTCGGGGCAGACGCCGTCCGCTGCGAGGCAGTAGTGGTGGCGGACGTAGTGATGGAACGCCTGCATCAGGTCGTCGGTCGTCCGGTCGTCCAGTCCACCGGAGGGGAACGGATAGCTCACCTGGATGGTGCCGCACTCGGTGCAGCCGACGGTGAGCGTGTCGTCGACGTACCAGCCGTGCAGGCTGCCCGCGCAGTCGTAACACGACCCCGTGACGGGGAAGAACCCGAGTTGCGCGCGCTCCGTCAGCGTTCCCGTGAAGATCGAACTCACGACCTTCCGGCCGGGGTAGCGGAACGCGTAGCCGTCCTCCGTCTGTTTCACGAAGTGGCCGGTGAGCTTCCGGAGGTGGTAGTTGAAGTTCGCGCTGTCCGCGATATCCACGCGTTCGAAGAGGGCCGTGAAACTCACGGGTTCCTCGTCCGCGCCGAGTTCGAGCAACGCCTGCAGGATGTCCACGCGCGTGTCGTTCCCCAGCACCGAAAACACGTCCGCGGGCGGAATGCGTTCCTCCGTCCGGCGCGTCGCCACACCGCCCTCCCCAGCGGCCTCACCCGCGCCGTCCGCGTCCTCGCGCGCGGACCGGTCGAACTGACTCATACCACACATATGAACGACCGCGCGGTAAAACGTATCGGGACCACTCATCGAACGCCAGCGACATCGCCATCGAACACGCGTGTCGAGTCGGACGGAGGACGGCGGCCGGGACACGGGAGGATAACGCGACCCCCCTCAATCGTGCGAGTGGGTTTGGCGGTGCACCCCTGCTGTCCGGTAAACGCCGAGGGAACTCACAAGCTCTCGCGACGGATAGTGGCTAACGGGCGGGGTTCTCTCCCACGCTCTCAGTAATTAAAAGCGCAGCGCCGACCAAACTCGTGAAGGTTTTCTGAAATCCGACATTCGGGCGTCAGACACTGTCAGGCGTGCGTCTATACAGGTATGGCAATGGCATTTAAGATGCTTTGGCTCCCACTACATGGTAAGCACGCGGGAAAAACCACGACACCACCTGACCTCCACCGGATTTTCCGGCCTACGTCACTATGGGTGTTGTGGTGCTCTCGGTGCACACCCAATCATGAAACTCGAAATACCGTCCATAGACGCCGACGAACGTGGCGTCAGCCCCGTCATCGGGGTTATCCTGATGGTCGCCATCACAGTAATTCTCGCGGCGGTCATCGGTGCGTTCGTCCTCAACCTCGGCAACGACATCCAGAACACCGCACCCACCGCATCCATCGGCGCCACCGACGCCGGCCAACAACTGAACGACTCAGCTGATGCACAGACTGTTCTGTACATTAACCACCAGCAAGGTGATTCCATCAAGCAGTCCAACCTCCGTATCACGGTCAGTAACGAAAGCGGAGCCCAGATTGCGGACATCACGTGGAACACCACCAAGGGAAGCTGGGACGCCGGTACCAACAGTAATCTGAACGTCTCTAGCGGCGCGCTGAGCGACAGTTCCTTCGATGCAGGGGACCAGCTCACCCTCAAAGAAGTGTCGGGCACGAACGTGACCGCGGGGCAGACGCTCACCGTGCAGATTATCGACACGGAATCCGGTTCGACCGTCGCGACGCCGACCGTCCGCGTCGAATAACCGATTTACACCGTCCTTTCTTTCGTACACAACACGCGAGAGCCGCCGCCTCGGAGCTGCTCTCCTCGAAACGCGTAAACGAATAAACTTTAGAGAGAGTTACGGCTACGGAGGGGTTTCAGCTAGGAAACGGGCGTGAATCGGATGGGCCCTGGCGGATAGGTACTTCGCGGTCGTCGCCGACTCGGTGATAGCAGTCATTGTCATCAGTTGTCGGGAAGGTAGTTGCGCCGCTGGTTCGCTTTCTCGCGGGCGTTCCGCCGGTCGTAGTGTTTGTCGAGGATGTCCTCGCTCGCGTTCAGTCGGTCACTGACGACGCGCCGCGGCACGTCACCGCGACGGTACGCCGTGACCCGTCCACTTCGGACGTCGTGCGGACTCCGGGAGCTCGGACATGTCGAGGCACGCTGAATGCTCGTCGCGGGACACTCCGCGGGGTCGCGGTCGTGCGGGCACTCCGCGCCACGCCAGCACGGCCGCGTGACCGAGTAAAGCGTGTCCCGGAGCGTCGAGATGGACGCCCGGCCGTTCTTCGTCGTGAGTAACGGCCGATTCCGGTAGTCGTCGGTCTGTTCGTGGCGCGGACCGTCGATGTAATCCTGAACGGTGCGCGCGACACCATCGCTGAGCGTGTTCCAGCGTTCCCCGTTCTCCTTATTCTTCAACGGACAGCCCTCACCCGGCCGATGAACGAACTCAATGCCGGGTGGGTCTGCGTCAAGGTCGAGGTCGCTGAGGTTCAGACCTTGGATCGCGCCAACGCGCGCGCCGGTGTTCCACATCAGCAGGAGTGTAACGTGGACGCGGCTGGCGTACTGATACCGCTCCAGATAGTCGAGGATCGCCTCGGCCCGCTCGGGTTCGAGGGTGGTGTCGCTCACGTCCTGCCCGCCGCTGACTGTCGGGAGCGGGACTTTCTCACGGAGTTCGGGCGGGACGGCGTCGATGTCCGCAGCGAACGCGAGGTACGCTCGGAGGGTCGCGAGTTGCGCGCGCAGCGTTACCGGCTTGATTTCGTCCCGGCCCTCGCCGTGCCCCTCACGCCGCCAGATCCGGTACTCGTAGAGGTCGCGGCCGTCGAGCTCGCGGAGGTCATTGAGACCGTACTCCTCGCACCACTGGGTGAACGCTTCGAGCCGGTACTTGTGACCCTGAAGCGTTCCTTCGGTGAGTTCGTCCTGTTTGGCCTCCAAGTACATCTCGCGCGCCTTCTCCGGATGCAGCGATTGGAGGTCGCTACTCATGTTCGTCTATCGTGGATTCGGTGTTGTCGCCGAGGTCGTCAAGATGGCCGGCGAGCGTGTTGATTGCTTCAGCGCGTTCCTCGGCGCTAGTTTCCTCGTAGACTTCTTCGATACGCGGCCGCTCCTCACTCATCAGCGCCACCTCCGTTGTGGAGTGCCGCGCCGAGTTCCTGCATGAGTGCGGCTGCTTCCTCGTCTTGCAGGCATTTCACGCTGGAGCCAGTCCCGTCCTGAAATCGGACTTTGACGTGGTCGTCGTCGCACCGCCAGACATCGCTCACGCGCGTCATTCGCTCTCACCTCCGTTTTCGGGCTGAAGCGCGCGTAGGCGGTCAGTCCAGCCCTCGGATTCGACGTAGTCCAGAGTTTTCTCGAAGTCGTAGGCGGCTTCGTCGGCGTCCTCACCGCGGCCTTCGATAACGAGTGCGTCCTGATCGCGAGTGCCGGTGCCGCGCTTCACCTTCGCGCGGATTTTCACACCGTGGTCAAGCGGGCGTTTCTCACCCGCTTCGTACTCCCCGCCGTCACTCATCACACTCACCTCCGTTCGCGACCCACTCCCGGCGGGCGTTGAGCGCGCGTTCGGCCTGCTCGGTCAACGCGTACTCGTTCGTGCGCTTGTCCCGCTCAGACTTCGCGATGAACCCCTCGTTGACGAGCGTGTCGAGGTTCGGGTAGAGACGGCCGTGGTTGACCGGTTCCTGGTAGTAACTCGCGAGATGCGCCTTGATCGCCAGCCCCTTCGACGGGCCGAGGTGGTCGAGCGCGTGCAGGAGGTCGCGGCGGAACGCCGTGAGAGCAGCCATTTTATTCTCGTGCGGTACGTCAGTCGTCGTGCGGGCCTCCGCGCCCGCGTCAGTGGCTTCCGACATGGTAGGTCGTTGGAGCCATCTTCTGGGCCGACGTTGCAGCGTCGGCCCGTCTCCACTCTTCCAGCGGAGCGCATTCGATGCCTCCTCACTCGTCCATATAGACGCCCAACACATAAATGTTGCCTAGCGATATGAATATCGCTTACTGATTCTATTATACGCCTTGCCCAACTTCTTCCCGCCAGGCGTCAGATTTAGCGTAATGCGATATCGAGCCGAGTGGCAGGTTCTTCTCGATGACCGTATTCTTGAGATTGCAGCAGAAGCCGACGGTCCACTTGACGCGATGGACTTCAACGACCAGATTAACGCGGAATACAACACCGACCACGTCCGTCGACGCTGCAACAAGCTCGTAGACGAGGGATTACTGAAACGAACGCACCCACGCCATGCAGCCTACGTCATCACCGACGAAGGGCGCGCATACTTGGAGGGAGCCTACGACGTAGCTGCTGGCGCATACCGAGCCGAGAACAACGGAAACACCGATACTGGAACCAGCGAGGAGGTCTAATTCAGATGGATGTCCGGTCACATGGTAACTGGATGTGGGATCTCGACGAGAGTATCTTAGAATACCTCGGTAACGTCGATATGGCCCGTCCCTCAGAAGTCGCGCGGAGTCTCCGCTGGCCGGTAACCACTCACCGTGTCCACGAGCGACTCCGCGTCCTCAGTCAAGCCGAATATGCCGCACCCGTCACCGACCACTACGAACAGTACGAGCTTACCGGACTCGGCGCGGCGTACCTCTCGGGCGATGTGCGGGCGGACCTGCTCGTGCCGGTGCCGAGTGCGCAGAGAAGGGGGCACGTACTGGGCTGATTAACTCTATGACAGCTATTAGAGTCCTGGATTATATCACATACGGGAGGGATCTGGCCTTTTTTGGTAGCATAGCAGGGCAAACAATTCCGGTATTCCTGTCGCTTCTCGTCGGTTCAGTTCCAGTGCTTGTTCTCCCTCTATCTGGCAAAATTCAAGCTAGTCTATTTGCACTGACCTCAATCGGTCTTGCAATCCTCCTAGCATATACTGTTCGGTGGATTTCACAGAAGACGTACTCAATAAAGCTTCAACGAAGAAGGGCACTATTGACTTCAGTCTGCGCGTATCTCTCAATGGGGGGTGGGGTGGTCACTGTGGGGTATTTTTTGTTCGTCTTCCCCTACCCACATCCATCGTTCGACATTTCAGACATTCTACTGGGCCTTACCTATTCCATAGTTTACGCTGAATTGGCCGCTATTGGATTAGCAACGAACATCCTGTCAGAGCGGAGATCTCCTGAGATCTCCACCACTATAGAAGAGTTTCTCGAAAAGGTCGAGGAGGTGCAGACATCGGAGAGGTTATCAGAAGACTACTCAGGGCAGATAGTTGAGATGGGGCAGACTATTTCCAGCGCGGTTAAGAACGAACCTGCATCTGGGACGAACGACGTAGGTACTCGACTAGACGATTGGGTTGAGTGCTTCGACAAGGAGAGAGATTATCGAGGACGTCAAGAGAGAATTGAGTCAGACGAATTCTCAAAAATAGCCGATGATTTATGTGAATTGAGATGATTCGCGTTTACAATGACAGGTGGATCGTATATTGACCCATATTCATCAGAGGACGGCTGCGATGTCCACACAGAAAATATCGCAGTAATATGCCGGGATGATAGAAATTGCTTCGGTCAACCCCTCACAGATGTGATTAATCAAGCGTATACGAATGTAGAAGATTTGGGTTCGTCAATTAAGACTAGAGAGACTACAGGAGGACTAGATCTCCTTAGAAGGTCAACTCCGAATAACGGAACTCAAGCGGAACAAAGAGATGCTCAGTGTAAGCTACTTACCCATAGCCTCTGGATTATAGACCCAGAGACGATCCTTAACGACATTCTACAGGTTTCTCTCGCATTCCAAGTAAGGTGTCTGCCGGACGAATCACGAGTTTTCACGTGGGTTGATGATCAGAACACGGCAGAAGA
>Ga0207813_100211_pt1 | contig 41946 bp, 43 predicted proteins | sample A23E3SouthBayCA_2_FD_187730 | JGI IMG/M metagenome (GOLD analysis project Ga0207813, IMG submission 187730) | Aerobic enrichment media microbial communities from Eden Landing Ponds, California, USA - A23 E3 (4) (SPAdes) | ecosystem: Environmental > Aquatic > Marine > Unclassified | place... | reverse complement strand
CCCGCCTCTCGGCCGCGCTCGCTCTCCGCGCACGCCGGGAGGCCGTACGTCCGCCAGCCCTTCCCGAACGCGCGCTCCGCCAGCCGACGCCGCTTCGCCGCCTTCTCCTCGGGAGACACGAACTCGACCCTCGTTTCGAGTCCGCGCTCATCCAGGATTTCGACGCCCGGCGCGTCGGGGTCGAGCGGCGTCGCCTCCCGCACGACTTCCACGGGGTCGTCGCGCTCGAAGTCCACGCGCCACACCCCGACGGCGGGCGGAATCCGGTTCAGGTGCGCGCGCGTCACGTAGGACTCCGTCGCGAGCACGACTTCGTCGAGGAGGCCGAGGGCGGCGTCGTGGCGGAGCTGGAAGTCGAGGTCGCCGGGCGTCCCGAGGTCGGGCTTGTTCTCGATACCGACGATTCGCCCGTGCCAGTCGTCGGGGTAGCGCGCGACCTGCCGAACGACCCGCTGTCCGTTCTTCCGGTCGAGTTCGAGGAAGCCCGCGTCAGCGCCAGCTTCGGCCAGCCGGTGCGCGCGCTCCGGCGGCCCGTCGAACGCGTTCGTGACGCGCCGCCACCGCCCGACGCCCACGTCCGCGTTCAGCACGCCCGCCGGGATTTCATGTGGTGTCAACGCCACGCGGTCGTCGAAGGCGGGGCCGGGCGCGACCGTCACCACGTCCAGAATCCTGTTTCCGGTCCCGTGAACGCTCGCGCCGAGCTGCCGGCTCACGACCGCTTCGCGTGCTTCGAGATGGGCGCAGAGCCGGAGTTCGAACGCGAACTCGCGCATACCGTCTCGTACCTCGTCGCGGCGGAAAAGCTAGTCGGCGATGACGGCGGCCGCGGCGCCGCCGAGCACCATCGGGAAGAGGTAGGTGGCGACGCGGTGGACGAGCGCGGCCGCGGCGACGACGCCCGCGGGGACGGGCGTGAGCGTGGAGACGACGAGTACGAGCAGGGCTTCGAGCCCGCCGAGACCGCCGGGGATGGGGACGACGGCGGCGAGGTCGCCGACGGGAATCGCGACCAGTGCGACGACGAACGGTATCGTGTACCCGAGCGCGTAGAGCGAACTCCAGAGCGAGGCCGCGAGCGCGAGCCAGCCGAGCGCGGAGAACCCGACGGCGAGCAGGAGGCCGCGGCGGTCGGCGGCGACGCGGTCGATAGCGACGAAGAACTCCGCCACCCGGGCCTCCACCGCGTCCGCGTCCGGCGTGCTGATTCGGGGAACGACGCGGCCGACGAGGCGCGCGGCGGGTGCGACGGCGCGGGCGACGCCGCGCTCGACGCGCTCGCGGTTCGTCCACGCGAGGTAGACGAGGACGGGCAGGCCGACCGCGAGGACGGCGACGGCCGCCGCGACCAGCGTAAGTCGGTCGCCGAGCGTCGCGGTCGCGGCGAGGTAGCCGAACCCCGCGACGCCCAGGGTGAGCGAGGGAACGAAGTGGAGGGCGTCCACGCTCGAAATCGCCGCGAACCCCGTGCCGTACTCCACGTCCGTCTCTCGGGAGATGAGGTAGGCGCTGAACGGCTCGCCGCCCGCCTGCCCGAACGGCGTGACGTTGTTCGCGAACGCCGTCGAGGCGTACACCGCGACAGCGCGCGGCACGCTCACGTCCCGGCCGAGTACGCGGAGGACGGTGCGGAGGCTGAGCGCCCACGCGACCAGCCAACACGCCGCGGCCGCCGCGACGAGGAGGAGGCGGCGCGGGTGCGTCCGAGAGAGTGCGTCGAGGACTGTTCCGACGCCGACGACCCACAGCAGGAGGGCGGTGACGAGGGCTCCCGCGAGGAAGCCGACGACCACCGACCTGGTTTCGACGGGAGTGTCCACGCCCCCGTCTGGGGACGGCGGCGGGATGTAGCTGACGGGCGTCGAACTGTAACAGTAGGTTTATCAGGCGTTCGGGGCGAAAATCACGCAAGATTACTCAATGGCCCAAAACAATCGACAACCGGAGGTGAACATCGGCCTCGTCGGACACGTCGACCACGGGAAAACGACGCTCGTGCGTTCGCTGTCCGGCGAATGGACCGACCAGCACTCCGAGGAGATGAAGCGCGGCATCTCCATCCGACTCGGGTACGCGGACGCGACGTTCCGCAAGTGCCCCGAATGCGATGAACCCGAGGCGTTCACCGTCGAGGAGACCTGTCCCGAACACGACGTGGAGACCGACGTTCTCCGCACGGTCTCGTTCGTCGACGCGCCCGGGCACGAGACGCTGATGGCGACGATGCTCTCCGGCGCGGCGCTGATGGACGGCGCGGTTCTCGTCGTCTCCGCGAACGAACCCGTTCCGCAGCCGCAGACGGAAGAGCACCTGATGGCGCTCGACATCATCGGCATCGAGAACGTCGTCATCGCGCAGAACAAAGTCGACCTCGTGGACGCCGAACAGGCCCGCGAGAACTACGAGCAGATTCAGGAGTTCGTCTCGGGAACCGTCGCCGAGGACGCGCCCATCGTCCCTGTGAGCGCCGAACAGGACATCAACACGGACCTCGTCATCGACGCCATCGAGCGCGAGATTCCGACGCCCGAGCGCGACCCGGACGCTGACCCCGAGATGTTCGTCGCGCGCTCCTTCGACATCAACCGCCCCGGCACCACCTGGGAGGGCCTCCAGGGCGGCGTCGTCGGCGGCAGCCTCGTCGAGGGTGAACTCGAAGCGGGCGACGACTTCGAGATTCGGCCCGGCCGCGAAGTGGACGAGGGCGGCGAGACCGAGTGGCGCCCAATCACCACCGAAGTCCGGTCGATTCAGGCCGGCGGCGAGATGGTGGACGCGGCGACCCCCGGCGGCCTCCTCGGCGTCGGAACCGGTCTCGACCCCTCGCTGACCAAGGGCGACGCGCTCGCCGGACAGGTCGCCGGCCACCCCGACGCGCTCCCGCCCGTCTGGAACGACTTCACGATGAGCGTCGAACTCCTCGAACGCCTCGTCGGCGCGGAGGAAGGCGAGACGGTCGACCCCATCAACACGGGCGAACCCCTGATGCTCACCGTCGGCACCGCCACCACCGTCGGCGCGGTCACGAGCGCCCGGGACGGCGAATGCGAAGTCCAACTCAAGCGCCCCGTCTGCGCGAAAGAGGGCTCGAAGATCGCCATCAACCGCCGCGTCGGCGCGCGCTGGCGGCTCATCGGCGTCGGGACGCTGGACGGATGACGCGAGTGGCCGTGGACGCGAACGCGCTGATGATGCCCGTCGAAGCCGGCGTTCGGCTGTTCGACGAACTCGACCGCCTCGTCGGCACGTACGACGCGGTCGTCCCCGAACCCGTGCTCGCCGAACTCGACTCCCTCTCGGAGTCGGGCGGCGAGGAGGGGCGGGCGGCCAGCGTGGGCGCGGACCTCGCGGCCCGCTGCAGTACGATAGCGACGACGGAACCGTACGCGGACGACGCACTCCACGCGCTCGGCGAGTCCGGCGCGGTCGACGCGGTCGTCACGAACGACGCCCCCTTGAAGGAACGCCTGCTGGACGCGGGCGTGCCAGTAATTCATTTACGGGGCCGGAATCAACTCACACGCACTCAACCATAGATGTACAAGCGAGCACGCCTCACGGACACGATCGAAGTTCCCCCAGAACACCTGGCGGACGTCACGCCCGACCTGGTGAAACGACTCCTACAGGACAAACTCGAGGGCCGGATGGACGAGGACCTCGGCAGCATCGTCACCGTCACCGACGTCCACGACATCGGCGACGGCGCGGTGCTCCCGAACCGGCCGGGCGTCTACTACGAGGCCGAGTTCGACGCGCTCGCGTTCGACCCCGAGATGCAGGAAGTCATCGACGGCGAAATCGTCGAGGTCGTGAACTTCGGCGCGTTCGTCGGTATCGGGCCCGTCGACGGCCTGCTGCACGTCAGCCAGATTTCGGACGAGTACCTCGCGTACGACGAGGAGAACCAGCAGCTCGCGTCCCGCGAGTCGAATCAGGTGCTCGGCGTCGGCGACTCCGTTCGGGCGCGCATCGTCACGAAGAGCATCGACGAGCGCAACCCCCGCGAGTCCAAAATCGGGCTCACGGCGAAGCAGCCCGGGCTGGGCAAGCACGGCTGGCTGCAGGAGAAGCGCGAGGAAGAGGAGGGCCGGTAGATGGCGTCGAACCGACTGGCGTGCCACGACTGCCACCGCATCGTGGAGCCGGACGAGGAGACGTGTCCCTACTGTGGGTCGAACTCGCTCACCGAGGACTGGGCGGGCTACGTCGTCATCACGCACCCCGAGCAGTCCGAAATCGCTGAGAAGATGGAAGTCACGGAAGCGGGCGAGTACGCGCTCAAGGTCCGATAGTGCCCCGAACGGTCGCTCGACTCCCGAAGTCCGCGCGCGCGGAGTTCAAAGAGCCGCTCGGCCGCATCTACACGGACACGCAGGCCTTGCTCGCGGACGCCGGGAGTCCCGTTATCGCCGTTGGTGACGTGGTCACCTATCACCTCGAACGCGCGGGAGCGACGCCGCACGTCTCCGTGGTGGACGGCCGGACCGAGCGCGAGGCGGTCGACGAGGAAATCGTGGAGGGGCTCCCGGACGCGGACACGGACGTGCACGTGGCGTCCGACCCGGGGACGCTCTCTCACGAACTCGTCGAGGCGCTCGTCGACGCCATCGGCCGCACCGAGACGACGTTGCTCGTCGTTGACGGCGAGGAGGACCTCGCGTCGCTGCCCGCCGTGGTCGCCGCGCCAGTCGGCGCGTCGGTCGTGTACGGCCAGCCCGGTGAGGGGATGGTGCTCGTGAACGTGGACAGCGAGCGCAAGGAGCAAGTCCGGGAGCTTCTCGGACTATTGGAGACCGAGGACGCGTTCTGGCGGCTGCTGGACTCGTAGGGGGCTTCGAAATCCTTTTGAGCGAACCGAGACAAGTGAGGGACAACTGACCATGGAAATCGACATTCTGGAGCAGGACGACAACCCCCTGCTCCACCGGACCGAGGTCTCGTTCGAAATCACTCACGAGGACGCGTCTCCCTCCCGTCTCTCCGTTCGCGACAGTCTCGCGGCGCAGCTCGACAAGAACTCGGACGAGGTCGTCGTGCACAGCCTCGACACGAAGTTCGGGATGCGGAAGACCGTCGGGTACGCGAAAGTGTACGACTCCGCCGAGTCCGCCGTGGACGTCGAGCAGGACTACATGCTCGACCGGAACAAGATCTCCGCCGAGTCCGAGGACGGCGCGGACGCCGCGGAAGCCGAGGGTGAGGAGTAATGGCGCGAAACGAGTACTACGAGGACGGCGAGCTGACGAAGGAAGAGTGCCCCCGCTGCGGGGATACGTTCCTCGCGGACCACGGTGACCGCCAGCACTGCGGGAAGTGCGGGTACACCGAGTGGAACTGAGGTAACTCGTTTTCGATGCGCGTTCTCGGCGTCGAGGGAACCGCGTGGTGTGCGAGCGCGGCCGTGTACGAGACCACCGACCTGCAGGACTCGTCGGCCGGGTCGGTGACGATTCACTCGGACGCCTATCAGCCCGCGGAGGGCGGTATTCATCCGCGTGAGGCGGCCGAACACATGCGGGACGCGATTCCCGGTGTCATCGCGGACGCGCTCGACACCGCCGACGGCCCCATCGACGCGGTTGCGTTCTCGCGCGGCCCCGGACTCGGCCCGTGTCTCCGCATCGTCGCGACGGCCGCACGGTCGCTCGCGCAGTCGCTCGACGTGCCGCTGGTGGGCGTGAACCACATGGTCGCGCACCTCGAAGTCGGCCGGCACTACGCGGGGTTCGACGCGCCCGTCTGTCTGAACGCCTCGGGCGCGAACGCGCACGTGCTCGGCTTCCACAACGGCCGGTATCGCGTGCTCGGCGAGACGATGGACACCGGCGTCGGGAACGCCCTCGATAAGTTCACGCGCCACCTCGACTGGAGCCACCCCGGCGGCCCGAAAGTCGAGGAACACGCGAAACACGGCGAGTACGTCGACCTCCCGTACGTCGTGAAGGGAATGGACTTCTCCTTCTCCGGCATCATGTCCGCGGCGAAGGACGAAGTGGACGACGGCACGCCCGTCGACGATGTCTGCCGCGGCCTCGAAGAGACCGTGTTCGGGATGCTCACCGAGGTCGCGGAGCGCGCGCTCGGACTCACCGGCCGCGACGAACTCGTTCTGGGTGGTGGTGTCGGCCAGAACGCCCGCCTCCGCCGAATGCTCGAATCGATGTGCGAGCAACGCGGCGCGGAGTTCTACGCGCCCGAACCCCGATTCCTCCGGGACAACGCCGGCATGATAGCCGTGCTCGGCGCGAAGATGTACGACGCCGGCGACACCCTTCCCATCGCGGAGTCGGCGGTGGACTCGAACTATCGGCCGGACGAGGTCCCCGTCACGTGGCGCGACCGCGAAACGAGCGTCCTCCAGCCAGCGGGCGCGGCGGACGTGCAGGGCGCGGAAGCCGTCGTCTCCCTCGGCGACACGGTGACGAAACACCGCCAGCCCAAAGCGTACCGGCACGCCGCACTCGACTCTCGCCTCCGCCGCGACCGAACCGTTCTGGAGGCCCGACTGACGAGCGAGGCGCGACGCGTCGGCGTCCCGACGCCCGTCGTGTTCGACGTGGACGTGCCCGAGAGCACCATCGAACTCGAACACGTCGGCCGTGCCGACCTCCGGGACGCACTCACCGAGCACACCGTCCGAGAGACCGCGCGCCACCTCGCCGCGATTCACGACGCCGGGTTCGTGCACGGCGACCCGACCACGCGGAACGCGCGCGTCGCGACCACTCCCGACGGCGACCGCGTCTATCTCATCGACTTCGGCCTCGGGTACTACACGGACGACGTGGAGGACTACGCGATGGACATCCACGTGTTCCAGCAGAGCCTCGCCGGCACCGCCGACGACCCCGACCCGCTCCTCGCCGCGACGGAGGACGCGTACCGCGACCACGGTGACCCCGACGTTCTCGACCAGCTCGACGAGATTCTGGGCCGCGGCCGCTATCGCTCCCCAAACTGATTTAGTCCGCCTCTCCGTATCCTGTGGTATGTCTGAGAAACCGTCGTCCGGCGAACTGTTCGGCGTGCCGTACAACTTCGACCGTCCGTCGCTCTCCAACCTCCTGTCCGCGTACTGGCAGCCCGGCGAGGGGATGCTCGTGGAGAAACCGTTCGGCATCGGGTACACGCTGAACCTCGCGAACTGGCGGTCCTGGGTCGTGCTCGCTGTCGCCGGCGTCCTCCTCTACCAGCAGCAGTCCGGCGACGAGAGCGAGGACGGCGTCGTGGACGAGGCGGTCGAGGTCGTCGTGGACGAGTAACCGACGGCGTTTTTCTCCCCGCCCGTCCAGGAGGCGTATGAAGTTCGTCACGACCAACCCGGGGAAGGTCCGGGAGGCCCGCGAGTACCTCGCTGACATCACGACAGTCGAGCAGTTCGACTACGACTACACGGAGATTCAGAGCGACAGCCTCGCGGACATCGCCGCCGCGGGCGCGGAGGAAGCCTTCGAGGCCGCGGGCGGCGACGAACCCGTCATCGTCGACGACGCCGGGATGTTCGTCGAAGAACTCGACGGCTTCCCCGGACCGTACTCGTCGTACGTCGAGGACACGCTCGGCATCGACCGCGTCTGGACGCTCGCGCAATCGCTGGACGACCGCCGCGCCGCGTTCCGCTGCACGGTCGCGTACGCCGACGGCGACACCGTGGAGACGTTCGACGGCGCGGTTTCGGGAACCGTCGTCGCGCCGCGCGGGTCGGGTGGGTTCGGGTACGACCCGATTTTCGAGCACGACGGCGAGACGTTCGCGGAGATGGATACCGAGAAGAAGAACGCGCTCAGCCACCGCGGCCGCGCGCTCGCCAAACTCGCCGACTGGCTCGCCGAGAACTGAAACGCGACGCGAGACGCCGCCGCTATCCCACTACCTTGAACGGCGTCGTTATCGCGGCGCTCTCGTCACCAATGCCGTAGTAGGCGAACCGGTAGCGCCCCGGCCGGACCGCGTCGCAGATGTGGTAGTCGTCCGCGACGCCCTCCATCGTCTCCTCCCTGATTGTGAACGTCCACGCCAGGCCTTCACCCGGTTCGTGAGCGATCGCCTGGTCGGTCAACGCGACCTTTCCGTCTATCCAGAGAACCGACCGCCAGCCATCCTCGGTCCGCTCCTGAACGTCGTACTTCGCCGCGATTCCCGTGTACGCTTCCTGCGCGCTCTCGTTAGTCAGCGTTACTCGTACCTCGTCGCCGTACTGCAGCGAATCGCTGTTCGTCGTCAGTCGCCACTCCCGCCACGGACTCCCGTGACTCTCCGAAAACGCGTTCAGGCGGTGATATCGCTCCCCGCACGCCGTCGGGTTCGAGTCCCGGCTGAGACAGCCGGCCGCGAGCCCGAGTGCGCCGAGCGTCGCGGACAACAGGTGTCGCCTCCGCACGCCCAAATATCAAACACGTGATTATTTTACTATTTCGTCCCAACTGGCTCGCCGAGGATTCATACGGGAAGCCGCGGCCAGACCGGGCGTGCAGTAACGCCCGTGGACGGGGAGGACGCGAAACCCGGCGGCACGCTCCCCGTCCGACGCGATGTGCCGCCGTGCTAGCCTTATGCCCGCGGGTCGCGGTCGGGGCCGGGGTACTCGCCGTCCCCGACGACGGGGTAGAGTCGCTCAGGGTCGAACAGCCGGGCGAACGCGTCCGGGGACTTCACGCTCGTCGTCACGTACTTCTTCAGCGACGCGTTCGCCGACACAGTTCGGAGGCTGTCGTCGAACGTCACGAGGTGCGCGGCGTCGCCGTGGTACGCGCACGCCAGCGCCGGATGGTCGCCCTCGGGGTGCTCGACGAACTCGCCGAGTTCACCGATTCGGTCGCGCCACGCGTCCGCGAGGTCGGCGTCCGCGAGGTCGGTGATGACCGCTTCGGCGTCGTCCAGCAGCGGGTCGCTCACGACGAGCGTCGTCCACGAGTGCGCGCGCACGTGGTCGAGCGCGTCCCGCGCCGCGCCGCCACAGAGCAGGTCAGCGGCGAGCACGTCCGCGTCCGCGACGACGGTCGCGGGGTCCGGCTCGTCACTCATCCCGCTGGTCGTCGAGCGCCGCGCGCACCTCCGACTCGCTGACCGCGTACTCGTCGGCGGCGTCGAACAGCTCCCGCCACGTCATGACGTCTGGCGCATGAACCCGTGGATTTCCTCTCGGTACGTCTCGGGTTCGAGGCCGAGGTCCACGTCCACCGACACGGTGATCGCTTCGGAGACGTCCTGACTCACGGAGCGCGCGAAGTTCTCGTCGACCCACGCGCCGCCCGCGACGAGCGCGTAGTCGCCGTGGTGCCAGACCGCGAGGTCGCCCCGAACGGGAAGAGTGCCGCCGTCGATGGTCACGGTGTCGCCGTTCTCGATGGGGAACTCGAACGTCGGCACCTCGTAGGCGGCCTCGTACTTGGTGAGGCTCGCGGACTCCCCAGTGTCTACGTCGAACCACTCGGTGCCGGCGCGCTGAACGTCCGTCAGTCCGGCCTCGGTGAGGCGGTCGCGGAACTGTTCGCGCGCGCTCGCCTCCACTTCGTTCAGCACTTCCTCGCGGCCGACGCCCCCCGGGAGCTCCGCGACGTCCGGACTGAAGTCGATGCGCGTCGCGGAGAACAGCGCGAGTCGGCCCGACACCCGGCCGAGCGTCGCGTCCTGTATCCGGGAGTTCAGCGCGCTGTCCGTGTACGTCGTCGTGTAGCCCTTCGCGGTGAACGTCACCGGGCCGTACGACTGCTCGATGAGCGTGCGTTGGTTCGAATCGGTCTGCTCCCAGCCCGCGTTCTGCATCGCGTCCGCGGGTACGTCCGGCGGCGAGACCGAGGCTTTCGCGAGCGTCGAGCAGCCCGCGAGGCCCGCGAGCCCGAGGCCGGCGGTCGTCCCGAGTAGCGTTCGGCGGTCCATACTCGCTGTAGGACGCCCATACCCTAAGTCTGTTCGACGGCCGCTGTTCCCGACCGGGTACGTGAGTGTTCGGGTGAGCGACGGAGTTTAACCCCTCGGTGTGGTATGGCGTACCGATGAGTTCAGACCGGTTGACCGTATCGCTCGACGAGGACGCCCGGGAGGCGCTCGACACGATTACGAGTAAGACTGACCGTTCGCAGAGCGAACTGGTGCGGCGGGCGCTCACGTTCTACGCCGCGAACTACGAGGCGGCGAGCACGGACAGTTCGGAGAAACTGGAGGAGTACTACAAGATGCTCACCGGGGGCGAGCACGTCCTGCTCGACATCGACTTCCTCCACTGTTTCCTCGACCACGTGCAGGAGGACGGGGAGCCGATGCCGGAGTTCGTCGCGGACGCGGACCAGGTCTCGGATTATCACGCGCAGGAGTACGTGGACCGCTTCGATTCGCTGGACGAACTCCTAGAGTGGCTGTCGCTCTGCGGGTTCCTGACGGTTCGGCGGACGACGGAGAACACCTACCACATCGTTTTCCCGTCGGCGGATATCCGGTGGTTCATGACGCGGTTCATCGAGCGGAGCGTCGAACCGCTCCCGTTCGACGTGACGATCAATCCCGGTGTCGCGAAGGTCCTGCTCGTCGAGGAGTAGTCTGGACGAACGGTCATTTCTCTGCCGGTCCGAACAGTTTTCGTACTGTCTTCGCACCGTCTCATACTCGGTTCGCACCCGTTCACACGAACGGTGCGTGGTGTGTGCAGTCCTCACAAGTACCACTAAGTGGGTGCTTTGGCAGTGGTACTCTATGGCACACGACGACGATTCGTTCGCCGACCGCCTGACCCGTCGCCGGGCAATGCGTCTCGGTGGCGCCGCCGGAGCCGCCGGTCTGACGGGACTCGCGGGCTGTCTCGACAGTCTCCAGAACAGCGGGAACAACAGCAGCGGAACCATCGACGTGGGCGCGGTCATCCCGTTCAGCGGGGACCTCAGCGACTTCGGCACGCCGATGCAGAACGCGCTCCGGATGGCGCGCGAGGACATCAATGCCGCGGGCGGCCCGCTCGGCCGCGAACTCGAACTCCACTTCGAGGACTCCACGTCGTCCTCGACGGAGGGCGTGAACGCCGCGAACAAACTCGTGGACACCACGGGCGTGAACGCGCTGTTCGGCGCGGTGTCGTCCGGCGTCACCATCAGTATCGCGCAGTCCGTCTCGATTCCGAAGGAGACGGTCCACATCACGCCCGCGTCCTCGTCGCCCGTCATCAGCACGCTCGACGACGACGATTACGTCTGGCGTACTCGGACGAACGACCGGTTCGTCGCGAAGGTGATGGCGATGATCGCGGAGCAGAACGACGCCAGCAAGGCGGCCGTCCTCTACATCAACAACGACTTCGGGTCCGCGCTCGCGGACGTGTTCTCCTCGTCGTTCGACGGCGAGGTCACCGCCGAAGTCGGGTACGAGTCCGGGCAGTCCTCCTACCAGCAGCTCCTCTCCGAGTTGTTCGCGGACGATCCCGAGTTCGTCGCGTTCGCCGGCTACCCCGAGTCCGGGACGACGATACTCTCCCAGTGGGAGGAGGAGGGCTACGGCGGGAACTGGATCCTCCACACGAGCCTGCTCTCGGACGACGTGATCAACAACGTCGGCGCGGACGTGATGAACGGGATGTACGGCGTTCGCACGAAACCGCCGAGCGGGAGCGCGACGGAGAACTTCGTGAGCGACTACAATTCCGCGTATCCGGACGCGCAGTTGTTCTCGCCGTACTCGTGGAACTCCTACGACGCGCTCATCTCGTGGGCGCTCGCCGCGCACGCCGCGGGCACGCCGGAGTCGCCCGAGGTCAAGAAACAGCTCCGCCCGGTCGCCACCCCGCCCGGTGAGGCGGTCGGGTACGACGGCTTCGAGTCCGGCGTGAGCCTGCTCGACGAGGATACCGAGATAGATTACAGTGGACCGAGCGGGAACGTGAACTACGATTCGAACGGCGACGTGGCGAGCGACATGGTCATCGTGCAGGTCGAGGACGGCGAGTTCGTCGACCAGGAGACCATCCCCGCGGAAGACCTCACCTAACGCACACCCCGTTTTCATGTTCGCACTCTCTCACTATTCGATAGTCGCCTCGCACGCACAGCACGGGAGGGCGGAGCCGTGAGCGACGACGACGTTCGAGTCGGCGTCGACATCGGCGGTACCTTCACCGACATCGTCAGCCTCCGCGACGGCGAGGTCCACGTCACGAAGACGCCGTCGACGCCGAGCGACCCCGAGAAGGGCGTCGTGAACGGCCTCGAAAAGAGCGCGAAGAACGCCGGGTTCGCGTTCGACGACGTCGGCTTCCTCAGTCACGGCACGACGGTGGCGACGAACGCCGTCCTCGAAGGCACGTGGGCGGACACCGCGCTCGTCACCACCGAAGGGTTCCGGGACGTGCTCGAAATCGGCCGACAGGACCGGCCGGACATCTACGATTTCGACGCGGAGAAACCCGCGCCCATCGTCCCGCGCGACCGCCGCTTCGAGGTGCCGGAGCGACTCGACGAGCGCGGACGCGTCCTCCAAGACTTGGACGAGGACGCGGTCCGCGACCTCGCGCGCACCCTCGACGACCGCGGCGTCGACTCCGTCGCAATCTCGCTTCTGTTCGCGTTCGAGGACGACAGCCACGAGCGCCGGGTCGCCGAGTTGCTCGACGCGGAACTCGACGCGTCGCTCTCGCTGTCGAGCGACGTGCTCCCCGAGATTCGGGAGTACGAGCGCACGCTCACCACGTCGCTGAACGCCGCGCTGAAACCCGTGATGGACGACTACATCGGGAACCTCGAAGGCCACGTCCGCGACCACGACATCGGCGCGGAACTGAAGATACTGCAGTCCAACGGCGGCCTCATCACCGCCGACGCCGCCCGCACCCGCCCCGTCAACACCCTGCTCTCCGGGCCCGCCGGAGGCGTGCAGGGCGCGACGTACGTCGCGGAACGCGCGGGCGTCGAGGACGTCATCACGATGGACATGGGCGGCACGTCCTGCGACGTATCCCTCGTGGAGGGCGGCGACCCGCTCGTCTCCACCGACGTACAGGTCGGGGACTACACGGTCGGCGTCCCGATGATCGACATCCACACCGTCGGCTCCGGCGGCGGGTCCATCGCGTGGGTGGACAACGGCGGCGCGCTCCGCGTCGGCCCCCGCTCCGCGGGCGCGGACCCCGGCCCCATCTCGTACGGCCGCGGCGGCACGAAACCGACGACCACGGACGCCCACCTCCTCCTCGGACGGCTGGACCCCGACCGCTTCCTCTCCGGCGAACTCGACGTGGAGGTCGCGGACGTGGAGCGCGCGTTCGAGGCCGAACTCGGCGACGAACTCGACATGGGCGCCGCGGAGGCCGCGCAGGGCGTGCTCGACGTCGCGAACGCGAACATGGCGCGCGCGCTCCGCGTCGTCTCCGTCGAACGCGGCTACGACCCCCGTGAGTTCGCGCTCGTCGCGTTCGGCGGCGCGGGCCCCCTGCACGCGTGCGGACTCGCCGAGGAACTCGACATCCCGAAAGTCATCGTTCCGCGGACCGCGGGCGTGCTGTCCGCGCTCGGCCTGCTCATCAGCGACGTGCTCTACGACTACAGCGTCTCCCGCGTCCGCGAGTGGAGCGAGGTCACGCCCGCCACTATCGCGGACGCCCTCGACGACCTCCACGCGGAGGGCGCGGACCGCCTCGCGAACGAGGGCGTCCCCGAGTCGGACCGGGTGTACGAGCGCACGGCCGACCTCCGGTACGTCGGCCAGTCGTTCGAGATTTCGGTTCCGCTGCCCGACGGCGACCTCGACGCGGACGCGCTCGCCGCGGTCGAACGCGAGTTCCACGAGCGCCACGAGCGCCGGTACGGCCACGCCGACCCCGCCGAACCCGTGGAACTGGTGACGCTCCGCCTGCGGGCGCGCGGCCTCGTGGAGACGCCCGACCTCAGCGCGCCCCGGACGGACGGGAGCGTGGAGGACGCGATTCGGGAGGTCCGGGACGTGACGTACGACGGAACGGTTCACGACACCACGATTTACGACCGAACGCGGCTGCCGACGGACGCGACGTTCGACGGCCCGGCGGTCGTCGAAGGCCCCGAGTCCACCGTGGTCGTCCATCCCGGCCAGACCGTCTCCGTCGACGCGGACGCGAACCTCATCGTCGAGACCGGAGGTGACGCCTGATGGTCGACTCGGTCACCCTAGAAGTGATTCGGAACGGCTGTATCGCCATCGCGGAGGAGATGAACGCGAACCTCATCCGCACCGGCTACTCGCCGAACATCAAGGAGCGCCGCGACTGCTCGTGCGCGCTGTTCGACGCGGACGGCGAGATGATAAGCCAGGCGGAGAACATGCCCGTCCACCTCGGCGCGATGCCGTTCTCGGTGGCCGCGGCGGTGGACGCGTACGGCGGCGACCTCGAACCCGGGGACGCCGTCCTCCTGAACGACCCGTTCCGGGGCGGCGCACACCTCCCCGACCTCACCTTGGTCTCCCCGATATTCGCCGACCCCGAGAGCGAGAACCCCGAACTCGTGGCGTACGCGGCGAACCGCGCGCACCACGCCGACGTGGGCGGAAGCACCGCCGGGTCGGTGGCCGCGGACTCCACTGAAATCTACCAGGAGGGCCTGCGGATTCCGCCCGTGAAGCTGTTCGCGGGCGGCGAGGTCGTCGAGGACGTGATGGAGATGATTCTGACGAACGTCCGAACGCCGGACGAGCGCCGGGGCGACATCCGCGCGCAGGAGGCCGCGAACGAGACGGCCAGAGAGCGCGTGCACGAACTCGTCGCGGAGCACGGCGCGAACGACCTCGCGGAGGCGTTCGGCGAGGTGAAGGACTACTCGGAGCGCCGGATGCGCGCCGAAATCGAGGCGTTCCCCGACGGCACGTACAGTTTCGAGGACGTGCTGGACGACGACGGCCGCGGGAACACCGACCTCCCCGTGAAGGCGGCGGTCACCGTCTCCGGGGACGAAGTCACCGTGGACTTCACGGGGACCGCGCCGCAGACCGAGGGCCCGGTGAACGCCGTGCTCGCGGTCACGTCGTCGGCGACGTACTACGCGATTCGGTGCGTGACCGACCCCGACATCCCGCCGAACCACGGCTGCTATCGCCCCATCACCATCGACGCGCCCGAGGGAAGCATCGTCAACCCCAAGCCGCCGGCGGCGGTCGTCGGCGGAAACCTCGAGACCAGCCAGCGCGTCACCGACGTGGTGCTCGGCGCGTTCGCCACCGAAGCCCCTGAACGGGTGACGGCGGCGGGCCAGGGGACGATGAACAACATCACGTTCGGCGGCACCGACCCGCGCAACGACAGTCCGTACGCGTTCTACGAGACACAGGGTGGCGGGTTCGGCGCACGCGAGGGCAAGGACGGCATGGACGGCGTCCACGTCCACATGAGCAACACGATGAACACGCCCGCGGAAGTACTCGAAACCGCCTACCCGCTCCGAGTGCGGCGGTACGCCTACCGCCCCGACTCGGGCGGCGCGGGCGAGTTCCGCGGCGGCCTCGGCCTCCGGCGCGACATCGAAGTCCGCGGGCACACGGCGCGGTTCAGCCTGCTCGCGGACCGCCACCAGCACGCGCCCTACGGCCTGCTCGGCGGCGAACCCGGCGAACCCGGCGCGGCGTACGTCTTCGACTCGGACGCGGACGACACGGACGACGACGCGGGCGAGAAACTCCCGCAGAAGTCCGTGCACGACCTCCCGCCCGGGACGCTCGTGAGCATCCGGACGCCCGGCGCGGGCGGGTACGGCGACCCCGCGGACCGCGACCCGGACGCCGTCGAACGCGACCGCCGCCTCGGGAAGATAACCGACGACTACGCCGCCGAGTACCACGCGGAGGGCGACGGTGAGTGACGCCGCGCTCCCTCCGGTACGCGCCGCACGTCGCGGTGTTCGCGGTCGGGTACGTGACGTTCACGTACTCCGCCGTCCCGGGGTACGTCGCGGCGCGGTACGGCGCGACCATCACCACCGTCGGCCTGCTGATGAGCGCCGCGCTGCTCTCGTTCGTGCTCGCGCAAGCGGTCGCGGACCGTCTCGCGTCGCGCTGGACGACCACGCAAGTCCTAGTCGGCCTCGTGGTCGCGCACGCCGTGCTCGCGGTCGCGCTGGACTTCGCGCCGTCCCTCGCCTCGCTGCTCGTCCTGCGCGCGCTCTGGGGGCTCGCGGGCGGCCTGCTGCTCAGCATCGGCGCGACGCACGTCGTGCGCCTCCACGAGGGCCGCGCCGCCACCCGCCAGCAGGGCGTCTACGGCGGGATGCTCACGCTCGGCGGCGCGTTCGGCTTCCTGCTCGCGGAACCGGTCGTGTCTCTGACGGGCGGGTTCGGCGTGCACGCGCTCGGCGCGCCGCTCGCGCTCCCCGCGCTCGCGATGCTCTGGCCGCACCGCCACGGAACGCGCACAGCAGGAACGGCCGCCTCCGGTGGGTTCCGGGCCGTGCTCGCGAACCGCGTCGTGCTCGTCGCGGCGCTCTGCTACGTCGCCACCATCGGCGCGTACATCACGCTCTCGACGTTCATCACGTCGTACTTCGACGACCTCGGCGTCACCGGCCCGCTGAACGCCGTCGTGCTCGTCACGGCGACCGCCGGCCGCGCCGTCGGCGGCGTCGTCTCCGCGCGCTGGGGCGTCTCCGATGCCCGAGTCGTCTCCCTCACGACGCTGGTGGGCGCGCTCGCGTTCCTCGGCCTGCTCGTGGACGCGCGCCTCGTCGCGCTCGCCGGCCCGCTCGTCGCGATGATAGCGGTGTCGCTGCCGTTCGGCGCGGTGTACAACCTCGCGGCGGCCGCGACCGCGCAGGAGACCGCGGCGCTCGCGTTCGTCGTCGCCGCGGGCAACGTCGCCGCCGTCGTCCTCCCCACGCTCACGGGCGTCGTTCGCGCGCGAACCGGCGGGTACGCGGCGGTGTTCTGCGTGCTCGCCGGCCTGCTCGTCGCCGCGTCACTCGCAGCCAGACAGACACGATGACACAGACAACACGCTCCACGACTCACGGAGGCCAGCCATGGTGAGCGCCGGACTCGTCGACGCGCTCGCGCAGGGCCTCGTCACCGGCGGCATCATCGCCGCCGGCGCGCTCGGCCTCTCACTGGTGTACAGCATCGCGGGCGTCCCGAACTTCGCGCACGGCGACATGATAACCGTCGGCGCGTACCTCGTGCTCGCGCTCAACAACCCGGCCGAACTCGCGCTCGTCCCGAACCTCGTCGCGCTCCCGTTCGCCGCCGCGGCCGTCGTCGGCATCGCCGCCGCGGGCGTCTTCGGAAGCGCGTACGAGTTCGCCGTCTTCCGGCGGTTCCGCGGGAAGGACGCCGACCTCATCACGATGGTCATCGTCTCCCTCGGCCTCGCCCTGATACTCAGGAACCTCGTGGTGTTCCTCGTCGGGTCGAAGAACGTCACGTACGACACGCCGAGCGGCGTCAACCTCAACGTCGACCTCTACCTCACGGGGAACGGCCTCGCCGTCGAACTCACCCGGCGCGTCCGAGGGTCGATTCAGACGCTCGACGCGTGGGGGTACGGGTGGCCCGCGCTCGTCGCCATCGTCGCGCTCGCCTTCGCGGCGGGCTACGCCGTCTATCGATGGCGGCGCGGCGACGCCGGGTTCGACGAGGTCCACTTCGTCGACCCCCGCATCTGGGGTGTCGCCGGATTCGCGCTCGTCGCCGCCGCGCTCGCGTTCGCGCTCCGCGGCGGCGCGTTCGGCGTCGCGGACGCCGCGTACAGCACGCGCGTCGGCGTCAGCCGGAAGTACGGCCTCATCCTCGCCGTCATGCTCGCAACCATGTTCTGCATCAACTACGTCCTCAAGCGCACGAAGACCGGTCGCGCGATGCGTGCGACCGCCGACGACCAATCGCTCGCCCGCATCCGCGGCGTCAACATCGACCGCGTTCAGCTCGTCGTCTGGGTGCTCGCCGCCGTCCTCGCCGCCGTCGCCGGCGCGCTCCTGGGCTGGTACTCGTCCAGCCTCAACCCCAACATGGGCTTCTCGCTCCTGTTGCCGGTGTTCGCCGCGGTCATCGTCGGCGGCATCGACTCGCCGTACGGCGCGGCGCTCGGCGGTCTGCTCATCGGCATCAGCATGGACGTCGGCGTCTTCCTGCTGCCGACCGAGTTCGCGACCTACCGCACCGCCATCGCGTTCGTCATCTTGGTCGTCGTCCTCCTCGTGAAACCCGAGGGCCTGTGGGGTGACGCCTGATGGCGCTCTCGGACTTCCTAGTCAGCCTCCTCACCGTGGTCGGCGTCTACACGCTGTTCGGCCTCGGACTGAACGTGAAGTACGGCTTCACGGGCCTCGTGGACTTCGGGCACGTGCTCTACTTCATGATCGGCGCGTACGTCACGGTCGTCGTGGCGATGCCGTCCGGCGCGGCCGACTACGCCGGAATCGGCGGGTTCGCGCTCCCCGAACTCCTCTCCGCCCTGCCGCTCGGCGGCTTCATCGGGTGGCTGCTCGCCGTCGCGGTCGCGATGACCGCCGCCGCCCTCCTCTCGCTCCTAGTCGGCGTACCAACGTTGCGGTTGCGCGAGGACTACCTCGCCATCACCGCGCTCGGCGTCGCGACCATCCTGCACTCGGTCGTGAACGACGAGGAATGGCTGTTCAACGGCCCGTTCGGCGTTCGCGAGGTCTACCAGCCGCTCGGCGGCGCGTTCCCGCTCTCGCTCGGGAGTTTCACCGTGAACCTCGTCGTGTTCGGCCTGCCGTCCGTGCTCGCGCTCGGCTACGTCGCGTACCGGGTCGTGCGGTACGTCCGCCCCGTCTCGCGTGACGCCGCGCTGTTCACGGTCGCGGGCGTCGTGCTGACCGTGGTCGGGTTCGGCGTCACGACGCTCGGCGGCGGCGCGGTCGTCGCCGCCGGCGCGGCGGTCATCGCGGCCGGCGTGTACGCCGTCTCCCGCGGCGTCCGCGTCGCGGGTGGGTTCGGCCGGCCGCTCGCACTGTTCGCCGCGCTCGTGTTCGCGCTCTGGTACCTCGTCATGCCCGCGGTCACCGACAGCCCCGCCGCGGTCGTCGTGAACCTCGTCTGGCTGTTCGACCCGACGACGGGCGCGAACGGCGCGGTCACCTACAGTCGGTTCATCCTCCTGCTCACGGGCGCGTTCGTCGCGCTCGCCTACCTGTGGTGCGAACGCACCGTCAACAGTCCGTACGGCCGCGTCCTCCGCGCCATCCGCGAGGACGAGGACGTGCCCGAGGCGCTCGGGAAACCGACCTTCAAGTACAAGGTTCACAGCATGATGTTCGGGTCCGCGCTCGCCGCCGCCGCGGGCGGCCTCTGGGCGACCCACATCGGCTTCATCGACCCCGGCCAGTTCACGTCCTCAATCACGTTCTTCGCCTTCACCGCGGTCATCATCGGCGGCACCGCGAACAACAAGGGCGTGATTCTCGGAACCGCCGTGTTCTGGACGCTCCGCACCGGCACGCGGTTCCTCGACGACTACTTCCCCGCGGAGTACGCGACCCAGCTCGCCGCGCTCCGCGTGATGCTCATCGGCGCGCTCCTCATTGTCATCCTCTACTACCGCTCGGAGGGACTGCTCGGCGAGCAGACCTACGACACCGGCGTCAGCCCACGGGGTGAGTCGAGTGACTGACCCGATTCTCTCCGTCGACGACGTCGAGAAGCGCTTCGGCGGCATCACCGCGCTCGACGGCGCGTCCTTCGACGTCGACCCCGGAATCACGGGCCTCATCGGGCCGAACGGCGCCGGGAAGTCCACGATGTTCAACGTGATAACGGGCTTCCTGTCGCCCGACGCGGGCACCGTCGAGTTCCGCGGGAACGACATCACGGGGATGCGGCCGTCGACGGTGGCGGACCGCGGACTCGTGCGGACGTTCCAGATTCCGCACGAACTCCCCGAGATGACGGTGCGGGAGAACCTCGCGCTCGCGCCCCGCGACCAGCGCGGCGAGAGCCTCCTGAACACGTGGACGCGCGGCAGTGGCTACGAGCAGGACGAACGGAACGCCCAGAAGCGCGCCGTCGAGATGGCGGAGCGCTTCGACATCGACCACGTGCTCGACACGCCCGCGGGCGAACTTTCCGGCGGGCAGCGCAAACTCCTCGAACTCGCCCGCGCGCTCCTCACCGACCCCGACCTCGTGTTGCTCGACGAACCGCTCGCCGGCGTCAACCCCACGCTGGAGAACCGCATCCTCGACCACCTCCAAGACCTCGAATCGGAGGGGTACTCCTTCCTCTTCATCGAACACGACATCGACGTCATCATGGAACACTGCCAGGAAGTCATCGTCATGCATCAGGGCCGCGTGCTCACCGCCGGCGACCCCGAGGACGTTCGGTCCGACGAGCGAGTCATCGACGCCTACCTCGGCGGCGACGCCGACGACGGAGGTGACGGCGAATGACGAGTCCACTCCTCGAAATCGACGAACTCGACGCGGGCTACGGCGACCTTCAGGTGCTCTCCGACGTGGACATCCACGTCGACGACGGCGAGTACGTCACCATCGTCGGCCCGAACGGCGCGGGGAAGTCCACGGCGATGAAGTCCGTGTTCGGCCTCACCACTCACATGGGCGGCACGATTCGGTTCCGGGGCGACGACGTGCACACCGCGAACACCGCCGCACTCATCGACCGCGGCATCACGTACGTCCCCCAGTCCGACAACATCTTCACGAGCCTCACCGTCCGCGAGAACCTCGAAATGGGCGTCTACGTCGAAGACACCGTCCCCGAGGACGTCCTCGCCGAGGTCTTCGAGCACTTCCCGATCCTCGAAGAACGCCAACAGCAACGCGCCGGCACCATGTCCGGCGGGCAACGCCAGATGCTCGCCATGGGCTGCGCGCTCATGGCCGACCCCGACCTCCTCCTCCTCGACGAGCCATCCGCGGGCCTCGCGCCCGACCTCGTCGACGAGATGTTCGACCGCATCGACGACATCAACGACGCAGGCACAGCCATCCTCATGGTCGAACAGAACGCCAAAGCCGCCCTCCGCCGCTGCGACCGCGGGTACGTCCTCGTCAACGGCGAGAACGCCTACGACGGCCCCGGCCGCGACCTCCTCGACGACCCCGAAGTCCGCCAGCGCTTCCTCGGCGGCTAACCCCGACTACGCCTTCGATTTCCGCGAATCGCCTTCACATGCGCTTTGTCCGCGTTAGATGCAGGCGGCCCCAAAGGTGAATTGACGGGGCGTGTGAACACTCATCAATGAAGGGCGCGCATCGGCAATTACACCGTTTTGTCGAGGAACGAGCGGGGGACACGTACCGGACGATGTTCTACTACACAGCGGACGACTGGGAGACCATCTACGTTCGAGACGACGTCGCGACTGACCACCTGCGAGACACCGTCCCGGAAATCATCGAGCGAACACGAGAGGCGCGGGCACTCGTGAGAGAAGAAGACTACGAGACACTCGGAGAGACTTCCGCTTCATTAGATGTCTCCCCCGCCATCTCAGACCTCACTTTTCGTCTTCTTTTGTGGAATTATTTTTTTCAAGTTCTACAGGTGCAGATAGTTGTTCTATCTCAGACTCTGAAAGATTACGTAGATCCGAGTCAAGTGTATCTGCAATCTCTGTCTGCCTCAGTGATTCAATTGCATCTTCAACCTTGTCTATCTCCATCTCGGCCATCGCCTTATTGTACCAAGCCTTACTGTTTTGAGGCTGTTCCTCAACAACTTCTTCATAGTATTTCAAGGCTTTCTGATGTTCTCCTGTTTCAGATAGAGCGATAGCGTAGTTATGTTTAGCTTCAGATGTGGGAGGGAAGTCTGTGTGGTGAGTATCCCTATCTTCGAATAGTATTCCAAATCGGGTTACAGCTTTCTCAGGATTGTCTAAGTTTAGATGGCAGAGAGCTTCTGCATAGACTGGGATAGGGCTCTCTGGGTTGAGATTCTCTGCCCTCTCAAATGAGTCTACGGCGTCCTCAAATCTACCTAGATTCATTAAGGCTCTGCCTTTGTTGTTCCACGAGTTCCAGTCACCAGAATTCTCGCCCACTGCTTGTTCCAGTAGTGGAAGTGCCTCCTCCGGTCTCTCCTCATAGAGAAGTATGATACCTTTTTGCTTCAGTACCTGAGCCCAGTTCGGACGTAGTTCAAGAGCCTCATCATAGCACTCGAGAGCTACTCCTGTCTCACCTCTGTTCTGATGCACCAATCCCTTATTTGCCCATGCTCGTGCAAACGAAGAGTTGATTTCCAGAGCCTCTTCGTACAGTTGAATAGCCGCTCCCAGATTGTCACTTTTTGATGCCTCAACAGCTTCAGCATAATACTGTACTTCCTCCTCCAGCAAAATATCGTAATCCAAGTATTCTAGTTTATTTCTAAGGGTATTCAATCGATCTTCTAGACGTGCTGACTTCTCCTCTCCACCTTCGACAAACCTCACCTGTGAAACAAACCCTTGGTCCATCCACTCTACATCACAACGAAATCTTGTAGCATTGGGGATGTTTTGATAGAACTTCTCTCTTTCATCGGGACTAAACTCTACTATAGCTCTGCTTTCTCCCTCCGGTATAGTCAGATTAGCTGATATCATAAACAGCTGCTTCCCCTCACCGATATCCATTTCATCAAGCTCCTTGCCGACCTCAGCTCCGCGGTCAAAAACGGTGTGCACTCTATACTCTGAAAACTCGTTGGTTAGAATTATCTCCTCCACGAGCTTTTGGTAGAGATTCTGAATCGCACTCCCTACCATACCGGGCCTGAAATCCGCAACATCGTTGATAACTCCCTCAGAAGCTGCGTAATACTTCAGATAGGTCTTATCAAACTCACTGCCTGCGAAAGACAGGTTCTCATCGCCATCTTCTTGAATCATTCCTTGGTCAGAAAGGGAATCAATAGTGAGTTCCTTGCTACTCCTTACCGAGGACAGGTTTTCAGGTTCTATCGTTTCCACCCTATCAAGGAGGCAGAACTCAACCAACCACTCCTTGGGAACGTCTGGGAACTCCAGAAGAGATACAAGAACTTGGAGTTGATTTGGGAGTAACCGTTTGACATCGTCAGCTATCTTGTGATGACCTGACTCGCGGATTCTGTCCAGTTCCTCTGCTACGTCATCTAAGACGTCCGGAGTAAGCGTGATTTCATCTGCACCCTCGTTGTAGCGTTTGTACATATGATGGGCGACGAGATTGATTTCGTAGGGTGAACCACCTGTTATACCGTGAATTTCGCCGATACATTGATCATCTAAATCTTTTTCTTCCTCTTCTGAAAGCGGCTTTGTGATACACTCCTTTGTCTTTTCCTGTGACTCAAACGGCCCAAGAGAAATTCTCTTGAAAAGTCTCGACATTGGAGAGAATACCTCATCTGTTCGTTCAAATAGCTCTTCAGTCCCTGAAAGAACTAGATTATATCCCTCGATATCAGAGAACACATTTCGGATTTTCTGTAGGATGGCGTCGTTTTTTGACAGCAGATCAGCTTCATCTAAAAGCAGAACAATTGATTTCTTCCCGTTGGATTCCACTTTTTCATATAGGCCGTCCAAGTCGTCTGACAAAACTCTCTGCGGAATATCAGGATCGGGGTTTTGGCTCTGCATTGCTCGAAGATAGGTAGATCCGTATCCAAGTGAGACCTCAACGTCTGGATCTAGACTTCCAACCTTATTTCGAAAGCTATCAAGAAGAGAGTCCCCAATCACGCCTTTATCGGCCCCTTCAGCCATAATGCTGTCTAGGAGTTCTTTGAAGAACTTGAGCTGATTCTGCACTATCTGAGAGTCGAGAGAAATCTTAACAGCGAGATGGTCTCCCTCGTCTGCAACTTCTTCTACTCGGTTGAGTAGGCTTGATTTGCCCGCTGCTCTGTCACCAGTTATCCCGATGTGATAGTAGTTGTTGGCTGCTGCCTGCGAGAGGTACCGTCTAATTTCCTGAAGCTCCTCTTCCCGATCTGCAAACCTTTGCTCTTCAGAAACAGGGTTGAGAAAATTGTATGGATTGGGTGTGAAACTCTCTCTGTCTGAGCCTGACATACAACCAATCTTGTCTGTAACCTTATTATACCTGAGGAGGACTGTGAGAATGCTCCACAAACTAGCCCCAGAAACAGCCTCGACCACTCATCGGATCCAGAAAACCACCCCTGAAACAGGTCATACCACTACCCCCCTGCTTCGATTAACTGGTTTGAATCAGGCCGTAATTCCTAACGACTTACTGCCCTGTATGGGTTTCACGCAGCGAGAGGGAAAGTGAGAGATGGTGAAGGGGTTTTTATTCTATGTTGTTGGCTGCGTCTTGTTGCCGTGTTGTGGAGCTTTTCGGTTGTCGCTTCGACTTATGCCTACACTGTTGGGCGGCTACTGCGAGTCCTTCTTGTTCGGCTATGTAGGCCGCGGTACTGTGTCGGATGTGTGTGGTGTTAGGTCTCGGTTTTCGAGGTCGAGTCCGGCTTTTATTTCGATTTTCCGGAAGACCCCTCTGAAGCTGTCTTTGTTGTACTTGTTGTCGGACATGGTGAGCCAGAGTGCGGCCCGGCCGTCGTATTTTTCCGGGAGGGCTCGCGTTCGTCACGGACGCGAAGCCGTTGGCTTCGCGTTGTTCTTCACAGAGAGCCTAGGCCGGAATTTGAATCCGGGGTCTCGTCCTTACCAAGGACGCGCTTTACCGCTAAGCTACCCAGGCAAGCACTCTCTGGTAGTCGGGTTTCATCTAAAAGGGCTTCGATTACGGGTCGGTGGCGGACCGGGGTTTTGCGGTGTCGTCGGCGCGGGGTGTGCTCACGCGTTGGAGGACGTCCTCGATAGTGTCGGGGAGGAGGTCGTCGGCGGACGCGAGCGGGGGCGGGCTGTTGGAGCGCGCGAGGCCGATGGCGTACCGGCGGAGGTCGAGGGGGGTGTCGTTGCCGGTGGCGGTTGCGCCGGCGACGACGCCGAGTTCGAACACGGTGGTTTCGAGGGTGCGGGCGTCGGTCGCGCGGTCGTGCTGGCGGGCGGTTTCGTTCCGGCCGAACTCGCGGACGGTGGCGACGGCGTCGCTCGCGGCTTCGGTGTGGGCGAGCAGGCGGAAGCCACGGGCGACGAGGATGTCCGCGGCGAGCACGTCGAGGTCGGCGGGGAGGTCGGTGTCGGGGTCGGCGTGCTGCCAGGGTTCGGTTTCGACGAGGTGGCGGGTGAGTCGGAGGCCTTCGTAGATGAGTTGGACGCCGGCGGCGCGTTCCGCGACGGCGTCGTCGTCGGTCGGTCCGGTGAGCGCGTCGGCGCTCAGCACGGTGAGCGCGCCCGGGACCATTGAGGCGTCGCTGAGGAGGTCGTCGATGACGTCCCGGAGGTCGCGCGGTGTGATGTCCGCGACTGCCTCGCGGGCCGCGGTGCGCGCCAGTTCGGCCTCGTCCATCGCCCGAAAGAAGGGGTGCGAGCGGCAAAGACCTTTGGAAACGAACCATCGGCGGCGGTGTCGCGTTCGGTCGCGAGCGGTAGTTCCTTGCCGTGGCTGTTCCGAGGACGTGTATGCTCTCGATTCGCGACGAGGACCGCGTTCGGGTCGTGACGCTGGACCGGCCGGACCGCCGGAACGCGCTGACGCCGGACGGACTGGACGCGCTCGCGGACGCGGTACAGGACGCCGAACAGTCGGTGGTGTACGTCCACGGTGCGGGGTCGGCGTTCTGCGCGGGCGCTGACCTCGATGTCGTGCGGACGCTGGACGGGGAGTCCGCACCCGAGTTCGCCGAGCACGGACAGGCGGCGATGAACGCCATCGAGGACGCCGCGGCCGCGGTCGTCGCGGGCGTGGACGGCGCGGCACGCGGCGGCGGCGTGGAACTCGCGCTCGCCTGTGACGTGCGGGTCGCGACGCCGGACGCGACGTTCGCGGAACCCGGCGTCTCGATGGGGGTTTTCGGTGCGTGGGGTGGGACTCGACGCCTCCCGCGCGCGGTCGGGGAGGCGCACGCGCTCGACCTCTCGCTCTCCGGGCGCACCGTCGACGCCGAAACCGCGCGCGAGATGGGACTCGTCTCTCGCGTCACCGACACGCCGCGCGCGGTCGCGGACGAACTCGCGCGCAACGACCCCGACGCGATTCACTACCTCAAACGCCTCCTCCGAGACCAGCACGACCGCGAGGAACAGGACGCGAGAGAACAGGAGGCGTTCGGCGCGCTCCTCGAAGACGGCCTGTAACCCGGGACGGCCTATAGCGGGTCGGGCGCGGGCGGCATCGAGCGCTTGTGCGCGCTCGCCTCGTGGAGGTCGTGTACCGTCTCCACCACTGTCTCGTCGATGTCGAGGTTGCGCGCCGTCGCCGCCGTCGACAGGTCGCCGTCGATGTGGAGCGCGAGCACCGCGTCCAGGGTGTCGTATCCGACCCCCATCTCCGCCTCGTCCGTCTGGTCCGCCCAGAGTTCCGCCGTCGGCGTCTTCTCCACGAGGTCGTCGGGCACGCCGAGCGCGCTCGCGAGCTGACGCACCTGCTGCTTGTAGAGGTTCCCGATGGGGTTGCAGTCCACCGCCTGGTCGCCGTACTTCGTGAAGTACCCCACCATCGCCTCCGCGCGATTCCCCGTCCCCAAGACGACCCGGGACTCGTGGTTCGCGACCATGTAGTTCAGCACGCCACGCACCCGAGCGCGAGCGTTCCCGACCGCGAGCTGGTCCGCCTCGGCCTCTGGGTACGCGTCGGTCAGCACGTCCACCACGGGGTCGATTTCGATGACGTCGTACTCGATTTCGAGCATCTGCGCGACGCGCTCCGCGTCGCTCATGTTCTCCTCGCTCGACACCGACGCCGGCAACACTAGCCCGTGTACGGCGTCCGCACCCAGCTCTTCGACCGCGAGATGCGCGACCGTCGTGCTATCGATACCGCCGGACAATCCGAGCACGACGCCGTCCGCGTTCGCCGCCGCCACGGTTTCGGAAATGAACGACGTGATGTGTTCGCGGCGCTCCTCCAGTTCGTCCTCCGAGAACCGGAGGTCCATCGGCTCGATAACGTCCTCGACCATACGTATCGTTCCCACGCACCCGACAAAAAGCCACTCGCCACCCGCAAAATCGTGGACGGCTGTCCACTTCCCACACCCACAGTCACCGAGAACACGACACCTCCCGAGTTCTCGTGCAGCACGCGACAGCGCAACTGCTTCGCGGTTTATGAAACAGCCATACGCTGGCCGGGGATTGAACAGCGTCAGACTCCCGCTGGTCGCCTGACTACTTCCCGGTGACGCAGATGGTTCTCACGAGTTCGAAACAACCATGCGCTGGCCGGGAATTGAACCCGGGCTATGAGCTTGGGAAGCTCATGTCCTACCACTAGACCACCAGCGCGCGCTTCGGTCGCGCCCTGTGCATCGCGGACGAGTCCGCTCAACACCAGCGCGCTCGCTTCCGAATTACCGGTTCCGACACTTGAACGTAGCGCTTCACGCTTCCTTGCGGCGGTATGCGAGGAAGGAGTACGCGACGGTGTAGCCGGCGGCGAGCAGGGTCGGGACGAGTACGAAGACGATGGCGTAGGCCGGGAGGAGGAGGCCGCCGAGCGCGAGGACGGCCGCGAGTTTGAACGCGAGCGCGCCGCGCTCGTTGGTTTCGCGCCAGACGTCGTCGTCGCTGAGCGTCCACGGGGTACGGATGCCGACGAACCAGTTCGGTTCCGCCCGTTCGAGGAGGACGCCGCAGGCGTAGAGGAGGACGGCTAACGCGGGCGTGAGCGCTTGTCCGATCGGAATCTCGTAGCCGAGGTTCCACGCGAGCGTTATCGCGTGGACGTACGTCAGAAAGCCCGCGGTCCCGGCGACGAACCACTCGTAGACGCCGCGGAACGCCTCGTAGTGGTCTTTTCGCGGGTCGATACTCGGCGCGACGAGCATCACGCCGACGACGAGCGCAGTGATGGCGGGGAGGACGAACGCGCCCACGGTCCGCGACATCGTGCCGTCGACGTCGCCGCTCGCGTTCCAGTGCGTCGCCATCTCCCGCGGGAGGTCGGGGTAGACGACCGCGCTCGCGGCGACCCCCGCGAGAACGAACAGGAGGGCGGCGGTGCGCTGGCGTCGATATTGCACACTTCGTCTTAGGAGGCCCCGGCCTCCTCATGCTTTCGCCGGTCACGCACTCCGACGCGTGCAGTCTGGCGGAACTGAAACGGGCGAGGCGCGCGGAGCGCGCCGAGTGCGTTCTTCAGTAGTGTTCGTCGAGGTAGTCGACGATGTCGTCGCTCTCGTAGAGCGTCTCCTCGCGGGCGGTGTCGACGAGGTAGGGAATCTGGTCTTCGCCGCCGGCCGTGAGTTCGTCGTACGTGGTTTCGTTGGTCACGTCGCCGCCCATGCCGCCGGGGAGCCGGGGGTTGTGGATGACGTAGGAGACGCCGAGTTCGCTGAGTTTCTCGCAGACTTTCGCACAGTGCGGGCAGCCTTCGGACTGGTAGAGTTCGAGCACACCGGGACGTCTCGCGGAAGCGAGGTAAACGTTAGCGAACCGGCGGATAGGTGGCACGAGCTATCCACTCACAGAGGTCGCGTGCGCCCTCGGCGTCGAAGCGGAGCGGGCGTCGCCACCACGGTCCCTTCCCGGAGTCTTCGGAGTAGTCGGTGACGACGCGGTTCGCGTCGATGCCGCGCTCGCCGCTTAACGGGACGGCGGTGTCGTACAGTCGGCTCTCGTCGGTGCCCTCGACGAGCACGGCGGCGTCGAACTCCTCGCGGGCGAGGTGGGCGTTCCACGGGAACGACGTGGGTTCCTCGGTGAGTGGGTCGCGTGCGAGCGTGAACTCCCCGATGAGGTACGCGCCCCAGTTGGGCGTCACCCAGGGTTCGGGGCCGTCGCCGTGACTGGTGAGCGTGGCGTAGAAGTAGAGGCGGTCGCCCGCGCGGAGTTCGCTGATTGGGCGGGCTTTCACGCCGTGCGGGTCGCCGTACGTGTACGCGTCGCACGTCGGGTACTCCGCGAACGTCGGGTCGAGGTGGACCGGCGTGTCGTCGGGCGTGTCGATGTCGAGTTCGAGCTCGCCGTACGTCGGCACCGCTTCCCGCGTGGGTTCGGATTCCGGGATAGGGACGTACTCGAACCGGCCGCCCTCGTGGATTGGGCCGCGGAAGCCGGGTTGGTTCGTGTTCGCGGCGACGTTGATGGCGAGCGCGTCCATCAGATGTCTCGCTGGAACTCGTCGAACCCCTCGAAGTCGTCCGGGAGGGTGTACGGGATGCGGCGGTCCTCGCGGTCGCCCGCCGCCGACTCGGCGTCCTCGACGGGAATCGCGTCGTCCTCGAATCCGGGTTTGACGCGCACGCTCCGCGCGGGCATCCCGACGGCGACGTGGTGCGCGGGCACGTCCTGCTGGACGACCGCACGCGACCCGACGAGGCTGTTCTCGCCGACGGTGACGCCCGCGCGAACGAGCGCGCCCTGCGTCACGCGCGCGTCGTCCTCGATGGTCGTGCGGTAGTTCGTCACCTTGGTCTGGTCGACCACGTCGTGGTCGTGCGTGTAGACGTGCGCGCCGTCGCTGAGGCTCACGCGGTCGCCGATGTCGAGTTCGCCGCGGTCGTCGAGGTGCACGTCGTCGTGGATGACGACGTTGTCCCCGAGTTCGATGTTGTGGCCGTACGTCATCGAGACGCCCTTGAAGATGCGCAATCCCTCGCCGGCGTCCGCGAACAGGTGGCGGGCGAGCATCTGCCGGAACTCCAGCGCGAAGTCGACGTTGTCCGCGACGGGCGTGTTGTCGAACTGCCGCCACAGCCACTGCAGCGGCTTCGACTCCGCGAACTTCTCCTCGTCCTTCTCAGCGTAGTACTCGGACTCCAGGGTGGCGTTCCGCGGGTCGTAGGACTGCAGGCGGGCCTCCTCGACGCTGGAGACGGTGTTCCCGTTCTGCCAGGCCTCGTAGGCCTCCCGGTCGCCGTTCAGGTCCACGAGCACGTCCTCGACGACCTCGTAGGTGTCCTCCGTCGAGAGCCGGTCGTCCACCTCACCCACGAAGTCGCGGAGCGTCGCCTCCGCGTCGTCTGGGAGGGAGACGTGGCGTTTCGTCATACTCTGAGCGTCGAGTGGGACGTTGATAGGGGTTTCCGTCCCGACGCCGCCTGCCGTTACTCCACCACGGCTTCGCGGCCCTACCACGGCGTCGTCTGCTCGGTCGCGCTTGTTCCCGGCGCGTGGGAGGAACCGCACCCGCTAAGTGGCCGCCGGCAGTACGCTCACACATGCAGCACCGCGAACTCGGTAACTCCGGCGTTGAGGTGAGCGAAGTCGGGTTCGGCGCGTGGGTCGTCGGCACCGACTGGTGGGGTGACCGCGACGAGGACGACCAGCGCGAGATGGTCGAACACGCCGTCGAACAGGGCATCACGTACTTCGACACGGGCGACGTCTACGGGCACGGGCAGAGCGAGGAGTACCTCGGGGACTTCCTCGCGCCCTACCGGGACGAGGTGACGCTCGCGACGAAGATCGGCTACGACTTCTACAACAACCCGCAGGCCGGCCACGGCGAACTCCCGAAGGAGATGGACGCCGACTACCTCCGGGAGGCCATCGAGAAGAGCCTCGACCGCCTCGGCGTCGAGCGCGTGGAGTACCTCCAGCTCCACAATCCGAACGTCTCCGAGATGACGCCGGACGTGCTCGAAGTCCTCGACGAAGTCCGCGAGGAAGGCCTGACGGACGCTATCGGCATCGCGCTCGGGCCGTCCATCGGCTGGCTCGCAGAGGGCGACTTCGGTATCGAGAACGAGTTCGACGGCGTCCAGTACGTCGGGAACCTCCTCGAGCAGGACGTCCACCAGCACTTCGTCGACACCGTCCGCGAGACGGGTTCGGACACCTCTCTCATCGCTCGCGTCCCGCACTCCTCCGGCATCCTGAACGAACAGGTCACGCCCGACACTGAACTCGCGGACGACGACCACCGCGGGTTCCGGCCGGACGAGTGGTACGAGACCGGCTGGGAGAAAGTGGATGTACTCCGATTCCTCGAACGAGAGGGCGAGCGCACGCTCGGCCAGGCGTCGATTCAGTGGTTGCTCTCCTTCGACGAGGTCGCGTCCGTCACGCCGACGTTCCGCTCGAAGGAGGACATCACGGAGTGGGCGGCCGCGCCCGACACGCCCGCGCTCAGCGACGAGGAGCAGGAACATGTCGCCGACCTCTACGCGTCGAACTTCGGTGTCGACCGTTTCGACGGCATGGAGGCGGCTGACTTCCGGACGAGCGTCGGCGGGGACGACCTCCGTGACGCCGGCTTGCTCGCGGACTGAACGACGACGGTTTTATGGAACTTTTCGAGGCGGACAGTGTCCGCCGAAGAAAATTTCCGGGACCTGACCTCCGTGACGCCGGCCTGCTCGCGGACTAACCCCACTTATACGCTTTCGATTTCACCGAACCCCCTTGTTTCCGGTCGAAACCCGGTGACTCCGTCGACGTATCGTGGCGCTATTTCACTTTCACTCCGCACTCTCGGAGACGGTCGCGGCAGTCGTCGACGAACGACGGAACGCTCAGGTCCGTCTCGCCGTTCGTCCAGATGAGCACGCTCCGTCTCTCCGAGAGGAACAGCTGATAGCCGACGCCGATGTCCGTCACCATCACGTCCGCGTACGTGGTGTGCTCGTACGCCATGCTGTCGAGGTACGCCTGTTCCGCCTCGAACAGCGCCTCCTCGTACACGCCTTCCGCCGACCGGTCCTCGGCGCCCGCAAAGTACTCGTCTGCGGCGTCCTCTCCGTATAGAATCCTGTAGGAGTCCCTGTCGAACTCCATCACTATCTCCAACCCATCCCCCACGCGCTCCTCCAGAAACGCCACGAACCCCTCGTACTTCCCGGTCATACGCGACGCCACGAACGCCCTCCAGAAAAACGTGTTCGCCCCTTCTTCAACCAAAATAGTAGCAGTGCGGTACGGGGCGGTGAGAAGTTCCGACGCCGACCGCGCGCCGACGGCGCGCGGCGTTTTTATCTTACTTTTTCGCGGAGTGGTTCCCGCAGCGAGCGCGGAGCGCTCGCGAGGAAACCCGACGCGAAAAATTTAGGCGAGGAAGACGTGGCGGGGTCGGTCTGCGAGGACGTCGCGGCCCCACTGGACGGTGTCGCGGAAGGCGTCGCTGCGGAAGAACTCGGTTGCGGCTTCCTGGGAGTCCCAGCGGGAGTCGATGAAGAACGCGTTTTCGTCGTTCGTGTCTTGGAGGAGGCGGGTCTGGCGGTGGCCGTCGATACCGGCGAGGGCGTCGCCGACGGCGTCGAACTTCTCCACGAAGTCATCGCGGTGTTCGGGTTTGACGGTGTAGAACATGCCCATGGTGCCCCAGCCGTCGTCGGATTCGGCGACCTTGTCGGTGATACCGGGGAGGTCGTTGAGGAAGCCGGCGGCGGTGTCGGCGGCGCTCTGAGTGTCCCAGAGGGAGACGACGGCGGCCGAACCCTCGGTCGTGGGTTCGTAGACGGTGGTTTGGACGTGGGTGTCGTAGTGGTCGAAGCTCTCCGCGAGTTCGTCGACCGCGGATTCGAGTTCGTCCAGGTCGGCGTCGGAGTAGAGGCCGACGGCGTACACGTCCTCGCCGTGTGGTTTCCCGGCGTACACGTCGAGGTCCGCGAGTTCCTCACGCAGCGCGTCCCCGTCGCCGTCTCCGGCATCGTCCGACTCACTTCCGTGGTGAGCGGTCTCGCCATCGTGGTCGTGGTGGCCGTCACCGCCGTGCGCGCTCTCGCCGTGCGCGTGGCCGTGTGCGTCGTCGCCCTCGGGCGTCGGAACGGATTCGCCGGCGAGGAACGCGTCGAAGTCCGCGGGCGGGAACCGTCGGCCGACGTAGAAGTCGCCGAACTCGCCGTACTTCGAGGACGCCTCGTCGAAGCGCATTTCGTACACGATGTCCTTGATGTCCGTCGGGTCGTCCCCGAACAGCGTCACGCCCCACTCCCAGTCGTCCAGGCCGACCGAGGACGCGATGACTTGCTTGATCTTCCCGGCGTACTCGCGGCCGACATCGCCGTGGCCGGCCATGAGGTCCGCGCGCTCCTCGAAGTCGAGGTCGTACCAGTTCTGTCCGGGCTGCCGGCGCTTGCTCATCGGGTAGAACGAGACGTACGTGTCGTCGGGAATCTCGGGCGTGAGCTTCCCCTCGATGTAGTTCTTCAGGCCGTCGTCCACCTCCTCGGGATTCGTGAAGTACTCGTCGCTCACGTACCCCGACACCTCGCTCACGGAGACGTAGGAGTGCGCGCGCTCCGTGTACGCGGCGAATTCGGTCTGCTCGAACGACCGCTGGATGCGGTCGAGTTCGTCCAGGCTCTCCCGGAAGTGGAGGAAGAGGAGGTCGGCCTTGCTCCCGGTGACGCTGAATACCGCGGAGTCGCCCGCGTCGCTGCGCGCGAGCGCCTCCCGGTGCGTCTGGAACGCCGCCGCGTCCTCGATTGCGGCCTCCCGGTCGCGTTCGGGTGCGTCCCGCCACGCGTCCCAGTCCACGGTCCGGAAGTCGTGCAGCGCGAACCAGCCCTCGTCCGTTTCGGGCGCGTCAACCATACGCGGGAATTGGGCGACCTCCGACAAGCAACTTTCGCGTTCGCGCTCTCGCTCGCCCGTATCGCCCCGACCGAAACCCTTTCCCTCATTCCCGGGAAAACGACGAGAGAATGCGTAAGAGCGGACCGCCGAAGGGACTCGTCTCGTACCTCGTCCTCGAACTCCTCGCGGAACAGCCACGGTACGGGTACGAACTCCTCAAGGAGATAACCGAACTCAGCGGCGGTCACTGGGAGCCATCCTACGGCTCCGTCTATCCGATTCTCTACAAGTTCGAGGAGAACGGCTGGGCCGAGCGCATCGAGCGCGAGGACGAACCCGACCGGAAGTACTTCGAACTCACCGACGAGGGCCGCGCGGAACTCGCGGAGAAGCGCGAGGAGGTCGGCGGCACCGCGAAGGACTTCGCCGATATCATTCTCGGGTTCTACCACATGTACGCCGTGCTCGGCATCGACAACCGCTTCGACGTGGAGAACCCCGAGGACGGCTGGCAGTTCGGCGAACAGTTCTCGGCGTGGATCGTCGAACAGGTCGTCCGCCACCACGAACACTACTTCGACACGACGTTCGAGCGAATCACGGACACGCCCGAGGAGTTCAACGACCGGATGGGCGTCTCAGACGAGTAGGTTCGGGAACAGCATCAGGACGAGACAGGCGAGCATCGCGAGGCCGACGCTCGTCGTCACCGCCCTGACCGCGCTCCGCTTGTCCTCGATGGGGAGTCGCGACACCACTGATTCGGCGCCCGTCCGGAGGAGGTGACCGCCGTCGAGCGGGTAGCCGGGGATGCAGTTGAAGAACCCGAGGTTGACGTTCACCCACCCGATCCAGAACAGGGCGTTCGCGAGCAGTAACCCGGTTCCGCCGAACGGTTCGAGGACGCCCGTGGTCGTGTAGAACGCGGCGTTGTCCGGAACGAACCCGGGGAAGTTGTACGGGACGCCGAGGCCGACGACGGAGAGGAACGGCAGGAACACGAGGAACATCGCGGACTGCGTGAGGCTCACGCCGGTGAGGTCGCCGCCGAGCACGTCGAGGTAGAACCCGGCGGGGTAGAGTTCGATGCCGGCGTCGCTCACGGTCATCCCGGAGTAGCCGGGCGACCCCTGCACGCCGAGGAATCCGATGTCGCTGTTCGGGTTCTCGCCGAGCGTCACGGTCGCCTCCCGGTGTTCGCCGTCAGCGTAATACTCGACTGTGACGCTGTCGCCGGCCGAGGTGTCGGCGAGCGCGTCGCTCACGCCCTCGTAGGTGACGACGCGCTCGCCGTCGAGGTGGGTGACGACGACGGCGTCACCGCCCGCGAGGTCCGTCTGGTCCGCGAACGGCTCCCCGCCCACGAGCGTCGTGAGCGCGCCGACGGGACCGGTCGTCGTGTTCCCGCTTCCGGTCGTGACGGTCGCGACTGTCGTGTTCGCCACGCGGTCGCGGAACCCGGCTTCGGTCTCGACGCTCGTGCCGTTCACGGCGACGATGGTGTCCCCCGTGTAGACGCCGTTATCGGGGCTGAACGGCGTTGCGGCGGCGAGCGCGCTCCCGGCCGCCGGCACGCCAGTCACCAGCACCGACCTGTTCACGGTGACCGTCTCCCCGCTCGCGAGCGTCATCGACACCGAGTCCGCGGTCTGGTTCGCGAGCACGTCCTCGAACTCCTCGTTCGACTCGATTGACTCGTTCCCGACGGCGACGACGCGGTCGCCGGGTTCGATTCCCGCCTGCGCGGCCGGCGACTGCTCGGTCACGCCGCCGACCGCCGCGCCCGGTGCGACCGAGATAGCGCCCGCGACGGGACCTAACAACAGCCCGAAGGCGATGAGTGCGATGAGGAAGTTGTTCGTCACGCCCGCCGCGAACATCCGCGCGCGGCTCCCGCGGGAGACGAGGCGCTGATCTTCTTGATCGGGTTCCACGAACGCGCCCATCGGGAGTATCGCGAGCAGGACGACGCCCATCGATTCCACGCCGATGCCTTCGACGCGACTCATCACGCCGTGGCCGCCCTCGTGCACCACCAGCCCGACGAACAGCCCGAGCACGATTTCGGGCGCGACCGCCACCGGGAGGAACGGATTCACGCCCGGGACGACGAGCGCGCTCCGTGGATTCCCGACCGGCGACGCCGCCGTCGGCGGGTTCTGCACGAGCGCTATCGCCGTCGTCGCGAGCAGGGCGAACGCGGCGACGAGCACGACGAGCGCGACGCCGAGTCCGAAGTTACCCCACGCCCGCCACGCGCGCTTCGGCGCGGCGAGCCGGTCGAGCAGTCGCTTCCCGCGCTTCGTGTGCACCGTCAGAAGCGGCCCCATCGTGTTCACGTAGTCCGGTAGGAGCCCGCGATTGCGGGCGACCGCGACGGCCACCCAGTACGCGAGCACGCCGGCGATCACCCACGTCCACTCGTTCATCACGCTACCCTCCGGGCGCGGGACGGTAAGCGGTTTGGGTTACCGCTCCCGGCGCAGGCGCGCGACGACGAAGTCCTCGTCGAGCGCGGCGAGGAACTGCCCGAGCTTCGGGCCTTCCTCCTCCTCGAAGAACAGCCGATAGCCGACGGAGAAGAACTCGCCGATGTCGATGTCGTGACGCTTCGCCGTCTCGTAGATTTCGCCCTGTATCTCCTCGCCGTCGTGGCCGTCGGCGACGAAGTCCGCGAGTTCGTCGAGCGCCGCTTCGGTCTCCGCGTCGAGGTCGACGGCCGGGAGGCTGTCGCGGTTGATGCGGTAGTTGTACTCGTTGTCCGTGCGCTCGGCCCACTCCCGCGCGAGGTCGACGCGCGCGAGCGCCTCCTCGACCGCCCATTCGGGCGCGTCGTCGGGAATGTGACCCTCGCGTCGCGCGATTTCCTCCCTGAGTTCGGGGTCGTCCGTCATCCCGAGCACGGCCGCGAACGTGTACGGGATGCGGATGCGGTCCTCGCGCACCTCGTCCACGACGAGCGGATACACGCGGTCCGCGAGTTCGCGTTCGTCCTCGCTCGCGTCCTCGACCTCCCCGAAGTAGATGCGTTCGAACCGGTCGAACTCGTCCACGAGCAGGTCGATTCGCTCCGTGCTGAAGTCCCGAGCCCTCTTCGGGTCCTTCGTGAAGAAGTACCGGAGCACGTCGCGCTCCACGAGGTCGAGCACGTCGCTCACGAGGATGACGTTCCCCTCCGAGGAACTGAAGGGTTCGCCGTTCAGCGTGAACCACTCGTACACCATCGGCACCGGCGGCTCCTCGGCGAAGACGGTTTCCGCGATGTCGACGCCGGATGGCCACGACCCCTCCGCGTGGTCCTTGCCGAACGGCTCGAAGTCCACGCCCAACGCCTGCCACTGCGCCGGCCACTCGAACCGCCACGGGAGCTTTCCGTCCCGCAGTCCCGCGGTCCCGCGATGCCCGCAGCCCTCGATGGTGCGGTCGCCCGCGTCGAGGTCGGTGCACTCGTACTCGACCGTTCCGTTCTCCGCGTCGATGGTGTGAACGGTCTCCGTGACCTTCCCGCAGTTCTCGCAGATCGGATTGAACGGGACGTAGGACTCGTCGACCTTGTCCTGGTACTTCCCGAGCACTTCTCGCGCGAGGTCGGCGTTCGCGAGCACGTGCCGGGTCGCGTCCTCGAACGCGCCCGACTCGTAGAGGTCGGTGTTCGACACCATTTCCACCGGGATGCCCATGAGCTCTGCGGAGTCCTCGATGAGGCTGGAGAAGTGCGCGCCGTAGGAGTCACAGCACCCGAACGGGTCCGGAATCGCCGTGTAGGGATGGCCGAGGTTCTTCCCGAGCGCGCCCGCGTTCACGTCCCCGAGGTCCACGATTTCGCCGTCGAGGTCCGCGAGCTTCCGCGGGAGCTTCCGCAGCGGGTCGCGGTCGTCCGACGTGAATAGCTGCCGGACCTCGTGGCCGCGCTCGCGGAGAACCGCGGCGACGAAGTAGCCGCGCGCGAGTTCGTTCATGTTCCCGAGGTGGGGGACGCCGGACGGCGAGATTCCGCCCTTGATGACGATGGGGTCGTCGGGGTCGCGGGCCTCGATTCGGTCCGCGATTTCGTCCGCCCAGAAGACGTACTCGGCGTCGCTGAGGACGTGTGGACTGCTCATTCCTGCCAGAGCGCGGGCGTCTCGGTCGCGCTGTCGGGCCGGATGTCGGTGCCGTCGTGCTCGCCGCGCAGCACGGCGTCGACGATGTTCTCCGGGTTCGTGCCGTCCAGCACGACGACGCGCATCCGGGAGCGCTCGATGAGTTTCGCCGCGAGGATGTCGACGGGCGCGCTCGACCCCGCGTTCATCTCGATGTTCCCGATGACGTCCACGAGTTCGCTCGCGGTCATGGAGTCGAAGCGCTGCGCGGAACTGTCCTCGTTCGGGTCCGCGCTGAACACGCCGGGCACGCTCGTCGCGTACACGAGGAGGTCAGCGTCCGTGTACTCCGCGAGCGCCGCGCCGACCGCGTCCGTCGTCTGTCCGGCGGTGACGCCGCCCATCACGGCCACGTCGCCGCGCCGCATCGCTTCGCCCGCGGTCTCGTAGTCCTCCGCGGGGCTCGGGGCCGCGTCGTCCAGCGCCGAGATGAGGAGCCGGGCGTTCAGCCGGGTGACGGAGATACCGATGTCGTCCAGTTCGATCTCGTTCGCGCCCAGGTTTCGGGCGGTGTCGATGTACTCGCGGGCGATACCGCCGCCGCCCACGACCACGCCGACAGAACACCCCTCGTCGACCAACCGTTCGATGGCGGCGGCGTGCGCTCGGATTCGCTCGTGCGCGAGGTCCGGAGCGAGCACGCTCCCGCCGATAGAAACGACTACTCGCATTCTTACCGGGGATAACCCCGATGCGGCCTTAAGGGTTGTCAACTCCCCGGCGACAGGCACAAGCCACGCGCACGCTACGACTCGGGTATGCACGTGCTCGGCCTCGCGACGGGTCCCGGCGTCCCCGCGGACGCGGTCGCGGACAGGCTCACCGCCGACCTCCCCGGTAGCGTCGCAGTCCTCGAACGCAGCGCGGACGCGGGCGGAGAGCGGACCCGCTACGAACTCGGCCCCGACGGCACCACCGTTTCCCGGCCGAACGGCGACTTCCTGGGCGCGCTCGATGACCTCGCCCGCGACCACGACTATGCCGTCCTCGTCGGGTTCGCGGACGTGAACGTCCCGCACGTCGTTGTCGGGGACGCGGACGCCGAAACCGCGCTCGTCCGCGTCTCGACGCCCGCCGACCTCGACACCGAGGCGGTCGTCCGCGCGCTCGACGACCACGACGAACACGAGTCCCTCCAGTCGCTCGTCGTCGAAGTCACTCGCGAGCCGAGCGCGGAGTTCGCGGGCGCGATCGCCACGTTCACCGGTATCGTCCGCGAGCGCGAACACCCCGAGGACGACCGGACGGAGTCGCTGACGTTCGAGAAGTACGAGGGCGTCGCCGCCGAGCGCCTCGCCCGCATCCGCGACGAACTCGAAGGCCGCGAGGGCGTCCACGAGGTCCGCCTCCACCACCGCACCGGCCGCATCGAAGCCGGCGAAGACATCGTGTTCGTCGTCGTGCTCGCCGGCCACCGCCGCGAGGCGTTCGAAACCGTCGAGGACGGCATCGACCGACTGAAGGACGAAGTCCCGATTTTCAAGAAGGAACTCACCGCCGAGGACGAGTTCTGGACGCACGAACGCGACGCGTAGGCGCACGCACTACGTCCCGAACCCACCCAGTAAGCAAACCCTACGAAACGATTAGAACTCTCTATAAAACGTTTCGAGGGTTCTCGTAGCGCCGTAAAACGTTCTTTCTGTGTTCGTAAAACGTCGTGTCGGCGTGAAACGTGTCGAATACACCCCAACGTTCTCCCCTTTATATGATGTGTCGGGTTCTACGGGTGAGTGAGGCGATCACAAATGAGCGCTACTGCCGAACCCTCCACGGCCGACAGCAAGGAAACGCGTCTCGCGAACTACCTGCGCGAGAAGGCTCGCGACGGCGAGCTCTACTTCAAGGGGAAGTTCATCGCGGACGAGGTCGGGCTCTCCCCGAAGGAGATCGGCGCCCTGATGGTGAACCTGAAGGACTCCGTCTCCGACCTCGAAATCGAGAAGTGGTCGTACACGAGCGCGACCACGTGGCGAGTCGCCCCTGCTGACGCCTAACGCGACACGGCCCCTGCCGTCCTCCCCGCGGTCTCGCCCCGCTCACTATCGACCGACGACTCGTTTCTAATCGCCGCATTTCCCGCCGTCCCCAGCGGCGGCTTCACGCTTCCGGGAGTTTAACCGCGTCCGTGCCGAAGCGCTGGTGATGTCGGCCGACCCGCCCGACGCCGGTCCCGCGCCGGACGCGTTCAGCGACGTGTTCCGCGTGTACGAGGTCCGACGCGAGGGCGACACCCTCCACTACTACGGCGCGCCCCTCGCGGACTACCAGACCCTCATGCGCGAGGTGTGGCCGCGCTTCGACCAATCGGGCTACGACGTGGAACTCGAGGAACGCACGGGCGAGTACGTCCTCGTCGCCACCCCCGAACAGGAAGCGGGCTTCCCGACGACGAACCTCGTCCTGTTCGCACTCACCGTGCTCTCCACGCTGTACGCCGGCACCGGCTGGTACTACGTGCAGGACGTGCTGTCGCCCGAACTCCTGCGAGCGCTCCCGTTCACGCTCGGCGTGCTCGGCGTGCTCGGCACGCACGAACTCGGCCACTACGTCCTCTCCAAGTACCACGACGTGGACGCGAGCCTCCCTTACTTCATCCCCGTCCCCACCCTGTTCGGGACGATGGGCGCGCTCATCCGCATGAAGGGACAGATACCTGACCGGGACGCGCTCTTCGACATCGGCGTCGCCGGCCCGCTCGCCGGCCTCGTCGCCACTACCGTCGTCGGCGCTATCGGCCTCCTGCTCCCGCCGCTCCAAGTACCCGACTACATCCTGAACGCGCCCGCCAGCGACCTCCTCACCATCGAGTTCCACTACCCGCTCCTCCTCCACGGCCTCTCCTGGCTGCTCGACGCGCCGCTCCAGTACCCGAACGACCCGTCGGTCGTCGCGAACCCGCTCGTCGTCGCCGCCTGGATCGGCGCGTTCGTCACCGTCCTCAATCTCATTCCCGTCGGCCAGTTGGACGGCGGGCACATCCTCCGCGCGATGCTGGGACCGGCGCACGAACGCGTCGCTCCCCTCGTTCCGTTCGCGCTGTTCGGTCTCGCGGGCGCGCTCTACGTCCTCACCGACGCCGGTCAGGCCGTCTTCCTCTGGGTTCTCTGGGGATTCATCGCCGCCTACATGGTCTTCCGCGGGTCCGCCGTCCCCCTCGACGACACGCCGCTCGACCGGAACCGCATCGCTGTCGGTGCGTTCACGTTCGTGCTCGGCGCGCTCTGCTTCGTCCCCGTTCCCGTCACCATCGGCTAATGCGTGTACCCCTCGTCCGCCAGCGGGTCGCCGTCGAGTAACACGCCGCTATCAGTGACTTCTCCGAGAACGGAGAGCGGCACGTCCAGGTCGATCGACTCGACCGCGTCGACCGCACCAGGGGGGAGCGTGCAGACGAGTTCGAAGTCCTCCCCGAACGTCATCGCGCGCTCGAATTCCACGTCATCGACGACCGGAACCGCCGTCGAGTCGACGCTGAACCCGCAGTCACTCGCCTCCGCGAGCTGGTGGAGCGAGCGCGCGAGACCGTCGCTCGAATCCATCATCGCCGTCGCGTGCTCCGCGAGCGCCATCCCCGCGCGGACCCGGGGCGTGAACCGGAACAGCTCGTTTCCCCGCTCGTGGTCGCCGGTAGCGAAGGCGTCGAGCGCGGCGGCGCTCCGCCCGAGTTCGCCGGTCACGCACACGACATCGCCCGGGTTTGCGCCCGACCGAAACACCGGACTGTCGGTGTCGCCGACAGCGGTGGTGGCGGTGGTGAACTCGTCCGTGTCGTCGAGGTCGCCGCCGACGTACTCGGCGCCGACGCGCTCGCACACGTCCCGCGCGCCCCGCACGAACTCTTCGAGGGCGTCCGGGTCGAAATTTGGCGCGCCGTACACCGCGACCGCACCGGTCGCGTCCGCCCCCATCGCCGCCACGTCCGAGAGGGACGCGCCGACCGCCCGCCAGCCCTGCGTGTACCGCGTCGTCCCCGGCGGGAAGTCCGTTCGCTCGTGGAGCATGTCGATGGTCACGACCGTTCTTCCGAGAACCGCGGCGTCGTCGCCCGCCGCCGGCACGAGGTCCGCGATGCGCGCCAGCGCCGCCCGTTCGTCCATACCCCGGGGGTCGCGTCCGGCCGGGAAAAACGCCGCGGGTCGCCGCTCGGTCGGAGGATTTACCCCCCGTCCACGTCTCGCTCGCAACCATGGACTTCGACGAACGCGGCATCGTCTTCGGGTTCCTCGGCGCGCTCGCCGTGCTCGCGGGCCTGCTGTGGTTCGTCGGCGTCGACGACATTCTCGCCGCTCTCCGTCTCCTCGACCCCGCCGCCTTCCTCGGTATCGTCGCACTCGGCGTCGTCTGGCTCGCCGCGTGGGGGCTCCC
>Ga0207813_100210_pt1 | contig 42091 bp, 40 predicted proteins | sample A23E3SouthBayCA_2_FD_187730 | JGI IMG/M metagenome (GOLD analysis project Ga0207813, IMG submission 187730) | Aerobic enrichment media microbial communities from Eden Landing Ponds, California, USA - A23 E3 (4) (SPAdes) | ecosystem: Environmental > Aquatic > Marine > Unclassified | place... | reverse complement strand
GACCCGCGGCTCGATGGTCTGGTAGGTCTCGGTCCAGTCGATGGAGATGCCGAGCGCCTGCATCTTCTCCGTGAAGTCCGCCTCGTATTTCGCACAGACCCCACGGCACATCTCCTGAAACACGTCGCGGTCGTACTCTTGGTGTTGGACGTCGAGTTCGTCCTCGGCGAGACGCTCGGAGGCGATGCCGTTGTCGTCGTAGCCGAACGGGAAGAACACGTCCGCGCCCTGCATTCGGTTGTAGCGGGCGACGAAGTCTTGCAGGGTGAAGCCGTAGACGTGCCCCCAGTGGAGACTTCCGGAGACGGTCGGCGGCGGGGAGTCGATGGAGAAGACGGTGTCCGGATCTACCGCGCCGTCACCGTAGGCGTACAGATCCTCCTCGACCCACCGCTCCTGCCACTGTCGTTCGACCGTCTCGGGGTCGTATTCTCCGCTCGGCATTGCTCGCGTGACGCTACCGGAGTGACCGATGTTAAACGCCTCGGTTGGGTGATGACGGGTGGTGTCGGGGCAGCGACTACGCCAGCGCGTCTAGGCGGAACTCGAAGGCCGCCACCGGCACCTCTAGATCGTGTTCGACGAGCACGCGCGGGTGAACCTCGCCGATCACGCCGACGGTCTCGCCGTCGATCACCACGTCGGCAGCCCGGCCGTCGATGAACGTCGGATGTGTCGTGGCGGGCGTCGTCACGTCGGCGTCGAAGTCGTGACACAGCGCCGCCAGTCGCGCCTTGGCGTCCTCGTAAGTAGCGTCGTGGCGGGCCACGGCGCCCGCGACGGTACGACGCTCGGCGACGCCCGTGTTCTCGCCGTCGTCGGCGACGGCCGCCAATCCGACCTCCGCGAGATCCTGTGGGTAGGCCCGATGCGTGTTGTTTTCGAGGACCATCAGCAGGGAGGGGAGTGCCCACGTCCGGAGCATGGTGTAGTCCTCGCTGTACGGTTCGGTGATGGTGACCGGCGCTCCCCCGCCGACGGCGTCGGTCCCGGGGCCGATCCCCATCCGGTCGTAGTTCTCGGCCTCGGAGATCATATGGAAGTTGAGCAGATCCTCGAAGCCGAGACCGACGAGCGAGGTGCGAACCGCGGACTCGTGGACAGAGCGTTCGTGTCGACCGCCGACGGTCGCGACGTCGGGGTAGCTAGGGTCGAGGTCGTTGAATCCGTAGGCCCGACCCACGTCGTCGATGAGGTCGAGTGGGTGGAGGACGTCCGTGCGGTACGGCGGAATCGACACCTCGTAGGTGACGGTCTCGCCGTCCGCCTCCGGGTCGGCGTCGAGCCCCGAGCGCTCGAACAGGTCGACGGCCTCCTCGACATCAAGGTCGACGCCGAGCATCCCTTCGATACGCTCGTGGGCGACGGTCTTTTGCTCCACCTCGAAGTTCGGGCGGACGAGGCGCTCGTCGGGGTACTCGACCGTGACTTCCTCGACGGTCGCGCCGCGGGCATCGAGCGCGTAGCAGATGACGTTACACATCCGGTCGATGGTCCACTGGTCGGTGCCCGTGAGTTCGACGAACAGTTCCCGGGAGTCGGTCGACACCTCCGTCCGCCGCCCGTTGATGACCGGCGGGAACGAGAACAGGCCGAGTTCGTCGTAGATGGCCGGATAGCGGTCGTATTCGTCCACCAACGGAGCGTAGGTCTCGCCGGTGGGGTGGGATTCGAGCACGTCGGCCGGCGTCATCTCGCGGTCGGTGTCCAAGGGGACGAAGCGGTCTCCCTCGGGGTCGACTCCGCGGTACGTGATGGAATTACCGTCGTCGCCGTAAGCGGCGCCTTTCAGCATCGTCAGATCGTGGATGCCGATGGCGCCCTTGGCGCGTTTCCGCCCCATCGTCGCGTGGAGTTTCTCCTGCAACTGGATCAGCGAGTCGAGGGCGTCGTCGTCGAGGTCGACCCCACGGATCACCGCGCCCGTGACGTAGGGACGCTCGTCGGGCACCGAGTCGTCGACGACGACCGTCCAGTCGGGGTCGTTCGTGTTCGGGACGTACACCCCGCGGTCGTCGCCGTACTGGTAGCGCAGGGAGCGGGCGACACCCTCGACCGAGAGACGGTCGAGGCGGTCGGGGCCGAACTCCAGTTGGAGTTGCCCGTCCTCCGTCTCACCCTCGAACTCTAGGCCGAGGGCGAACAGATCCTCCTTGAACGCCTCGTCGCTTTTCTCGTCGTGCCCGGTCAGCCGGCGGAGTTCGTCGGGATCGACGTCGACGACGGGCATCAGTGCAACACCTCCGTGTTCCGCAGGAGGTCGAGGTCACAGAGCGTCCCGTGGACGTCGCGGATGTCGTCGAAGCCGTACATGAGCATCAGGAGTCGTTCGAGCGCCAGTCCCCAAGCCATCACGTCGCACTCGACGCCGAGGGGCCGGAGGACTTCCTCGCGGAACATCCCGCTGTTGCCGATTTCGATGAGCTCCCCGGTTTCGGGGTGTTCGCCGAACAGTTCGAAGCTCGGCTCGGTGTAGGGGTTGTAATGCGGCTTGAACCGCAGGTCGGTGATGCCGAACTGTGCGTAGAACTCCTCGAAGGTCCCCATCAGGTCTCGTACCGAGAGGTCCTCGGCCATCACCCAGCCCTCGATCTGGAAGAACTCGAGGAGGTGTGTCGGATCGAGCGTGTCGTTGCGGTACACCTTCTCGACGCTGAAAAACCGCTCCGGGGGTTCGAGGTCGCCGATCTCGTGCCCCGACAGGTAGCGCATCGACAGTGAGGTGGTGTGTCCCCGGAGGTCGACCCCGCGGGCGACCTCCTCGGTCCACGGCGAGTGATAGCCCTGTCCGTCGTCACCGACGCCGGATAGGTGCGCCGAGCGGACGCGGTCGAGCAGGTCCGCCGGAATCTCCTGCATCGGGGGCACGTCGAGGGCGAACTGGTCCCAGTGGGTTCGCGCCGGGTGGTCCTGTGGCATGAACAGACAGTCGTTGATCCAAAACTCCGCGTCGGCGTGCGGCCCGTCCATCTCCCGAAACCCCATGCCGACGAGGGTGTCTTTCACGCGCTCGGCGGTCTGACGGAGGATGTGGACCTTGCCGCCGCGCCGTTCGGGGGCGTCGGCCTCGACGTTGTAGTCGGCGAACTCGACGTCCTGCCACTCGCCGGAGGTGAGCAACTCGGGGGAGAGGCGGTCGACCGTCTCGGCGGCCTCGACACCCTCCATCAGTGCGGTCACGCCCTCGTCGGAGAGGGTGACCGAACGGACGGTCCGCTCCCGACGGACGACGAGGTCACGGCGTTCGAGGAGGTCGAGTAGGTCGTCACCCGGGGTGTCGCCGTCGGCGACGGCCGCGAGGGCGGCCGTCACCTCGTCGGTGCCGGGGTCGACCTCGTCGGGGACGACGACGCCGTTCGAGACGGTGCCGTACCCGCTTCGCTCGTAGTTCGACAGGGCGATGTTCGCCCGGTCGTCGAGCCCGGATTCGGCGACCGCGCGGCCGATGTCCACGCCGGGGTCGTCGCCGCCGGCGCCGTCGAGGGCGGCCCGGTGGAGGGTCACCTCCGGAAGTTCGTCGTCGTAGTACCGGCGTCCCTCGTCGGTGAGTTCGGTCGACGCGTCGGTACGTTCCGACACCTCGATCAGCCCCGCGTCTTCGAGGTCGAAGGCGGCACCGGTCACCGTCTCCGGTTTCAATCCCGTCGCCTCACTCACCTGTTCTATCGTCCGTTGCTCCGTCGCGCTCGCGGCTTCCAACACCGCGACCTGTGATTCCGGGAGTCGCATCTCTTGTGTACGTCCACCGAATACGGTCAGTTAGCAGTTCCGAAGGCTCACGCGGTCGTCCGCGTGAGCGGCCGAAGAGGTCGGGTTCGTCCGCCCGCCGCGGGCGGAGTCCGCCGTCCTCAGCGGCCGAAGAAGAACCCGACCCCGGACGCGGTCGCTTCGCGAGCGAGCGAGTCGGTCGTCGCGGGTTCGGTCGCCATACACGAGGGTGCGGGTCGCGCGGCAAAAGCGTTCTGCACGCCCGAACCGCCGGTCAGTGGCCGTCGCCCGGCACGCCCCGCCGATCCGAGTCGAGGTCGATATCCAAGTCGTCGAGCAGGTCCTCGACCTCCGCGCGTTTCGCTTGGTGTTCTTCGAGGAACTCGCGCATGAGTTCGGCGGCCTGCTCCTTACAGCCGCCACAGAGCCGTTCGCCGCCGACACACTCCTCGTAGACCTCGGTCGCGAACTCGTCGTCGTCGCCCGCCAAGAGGTAGGCGTAGAGTTCGTAGACGGGACACTCGTCGGCCTCGCCGCCGAGTTCGCGCTGTTTGTCGGCCGTCTCGCGGCCGCCCGTCGTCGCAGCTTTCACCTTGTCGTAGCCGTCTTGGGGGTCGTCGAGCAGGGAGATGTGAGAGGCGGGTTCCGACGACGACATCTTCCCCCCCGTCAGTCCGGTCATGAAGCGGTGGTAGATAGACGAGGGCGGCACGAAGCCGAACCCGCCGTGGTCGACCTCCACCTCGCGGGCCAGTTCCTCGGCGGCCGCGCGGTCCATCTCGAAGGCGTCGATGTGTTCGTCGTAGCGGCGTTTCTCACCCGGAACCGCCTCGATCAGGGCATCGAAGGCGGCGTCGGTGGCGTTGCGGTCGAGGAACCGCACCCGGGGGCGGAGCGGCTCCTTGCCGGCCGCACGGAGTTTGTCGATGGCGGCGTCCCGGGCGGCGTCGGGCGCCATCTCGGCGTCGAGCCAGTCGGCAGCGTCCTCACAGCGGACGCCCTCCGCGTCGTCGAGTGCGGCGTACGCGGCCGCTAGGTGGTCGCGCTCGGCGGCGTCGGCCTCGAAGCTTGCGTACGCCTCGGTTACCTTGAAGTAGCGCATCCGCGCGGCCACGTCCCGCGCGAGACGCATGTGGGGGTCCTGATCCGGACCGACGGGGATGACCGTCGGCTTCGGCTCCTCCAGTTGGGGATAGAGGATGTCCGCCATCTGCGTGACCACCGACTGCATGTGGGAGACGGAGGTTTCGCCGTCGAAGCCGTAGATTCCCTCGAACTCGGCGAAGCGGGCGTTCGACCCGAGTTCGAAGGCGAGATCCTGCACCTCGCGGTTGGTCGACTGCCGGTACAGCTCACCCTCTTCGGGGTCGAACCCGAGCGCGAGCAGTGAGAGCAGGTAGTCGCGGGCGTGTTCGTCGATGTCGTCCCACGAGAGGCCACGGGCGCTGTGGGCTTCGAGGTCGGCGATCAGCCCGTAGGCGTCGGCGCCTCGTTGCTGGTGCCAGATGATCTCGTCGAAGACGAGCTTGTGGCCGATGTGGGGGTCGCCGGTGGGCATAAATCCCGAGAGGACGGCGGCGTCCTCGCCCTCGCGGAGCGCCCGGGCCACGGGGCGGTAGTCGCGGTGCCCGAAGATGACGCCCCGACGCATCAGGTAGTGGGGTTCGGGCACCTCGCCGAGCGCCTCGTCGAAGGCCTCGATGCCGAACTCCTCGAACAGCTTGCGGTAGTCGGAGACCGTAGAGGAGCCCCAAGGGTCGAGCGCGACGTCGTCGGCGCCGCTGGCGGTGTCGCTCCCGCCGTCAGTCGCCGGGGTCGGGGCCACGTCCTCCGTCTCGTCCGATGTGTCTCGTGTCATGTTAGGGCGTGAGTCGGGCGACAGAGAGCCAGTCTATCCCCTCGTTCACGTCGGTCAGCGCAAAAACCATTCGCTTCCGGACACCGCCGGCGAGGCGCACGTCGAGCGAGAGATCGCGGGGCAGGAAGGTGTGATCGGGGGCGACGACGCGGATCAGCCGTGCCGAGTGGTCCATCTCTTCGACGGTGGTGAAGGCGTCGTAAGTGCGGAAGTCGGCGCCGAACTTGAACCCGCTTTTCGGGACGCTACCCGCCGCCCGGAGCGCCGCGTACGCGCGGAGTCGGCGGTCGAACCGCTGGCCCTCGACGGTCCGCCCACGCTCGACGACGCGGGGTTCGGCCAAGTCGAGGGTGCCACGGCGAGCGAGATACGCCGCCTCCACGAGCGACAGTTGGAGGGGGCCGGTCTCGGCGTTCCGTCCGAGGAGCCGCTGACCGTAGAACCCCCGGTCGTAGAGCGCCGCTGGCGGCTCCCACACCACCGCCCGGTCGGCGAGGAGCGCGGCGTCGAGGTCGGTCGGTGGGTCGTATCGCTCGCCCCCGTCCGCGTCGCCGTCGGCGGCCGGCCGCGCCGTCTCCAAGTAGGTGAGTTCACCCTCCTCGTCGACGACGGCGAGGGTCACGTCGCCGAGTGTGGCGGCGGGGATGGACTCGCGTTCGCCGGCGACGCGGAGCCGGTAGGCGACGGCGTCGTCCTCGGGGCCACTCCCCCGCGGATAGACGACGAAGTCGGCGCCGTCGGGGTCGTCGACCCAGCCGTCACGGGCGGGGGAGAGGTAGAACCCCCGGTCGCGGAGGTCCTTGTACACGACGAACGCGAGGGCAGTGTCGGTGGCGACGAGGAAGGTTCGAAAGTCGAGAGGGTCGTCGCCGGCGACGACGGCGTCGAGATCCCCCCGAAAGAGGAGGTGGGCGGCCTCGACGGGCGCGAGTTCGATCCGGTTGCCCGAGAGCGGCCGCCCGTAGCCGCGGGCGTCGTAGAACCGCTGTCTGGCGTCGCCCCCGACGCGGACGACGCCGTCCTCGAAGGTCCCCTGCATACCCGGATGGGGGCGCGGTGGGGGTAAAGGGCCTGCGGTGCCCGGTCATCCCGTCCACCGGTCACAGGTGCCGTCGAGACACCGGCGGCCGGTCGCCGTCTCGAAGACCGGGAGGCCACACGGACAGTCGTCGACGACGACGCCCGCCGGCACGGTAAATGCAGTCTCGCAGTCGGGATAGGCGTCACACCCCGCGAGCAGCCGTCCACGACGGCGGATGATCCGCAGGTCGTCGCCGCAGTCCGGGCAGGGCCACGCCCGGTCGAACCGCTCTCGGACCGCGTCGTCGAGCGGGTCACAGTCGCGGTCGATGCACACCTCGAAGGTGGCGCCGCGGTCGACGCGCATGCGCGGTAGACCACAGTCCGGACAGGGTTCGTCGGCAATGTGTGCCCCCGCGACGAGCGGATAGCGGATGTCGTCGGCGATGTCGACGACTGCGCCGCCGGTCCGGACCAGAGGGCCGCCGGAGTCGGGGCTGGTCCCAACGGGGATTCCCGCCTCGGTGACGGGATAGACCGACCGCCGAATCCGGTCGGCGGTCACCCGGAGGGTCCGGTCGTCGAGGCGGGCGGTGAGGCCGAACCCCGGGCCGTCGGACTCGACGGTGACGGCGTCGGCGCGGGTGAGCCACGCGACCGGCTGGTAGCCCTCGGCGTCGTGGACGAGGACGGTCCGGTCGGGTTTGACGAGGACGAGGACGCGACCCCGGTGGGTCCGGTCGTCGGTCTCGACGGTGCAGTCGCCGGCGAAGGCGCGGATAGCGTCGGTCACGGGGTGGGTGGCCCCGGCATCGGATGAAAAGGTTCGGCGGCCTACGCCACTCGCACCGTCCGCTCGGCCACGAACGGCCGCAACGGCAACTCGGGGAACGACACCTCGACGCGGAACTCGAGTGCGTCCGCGTCGGCGCCAAACACGCCGACCGGCACGGTCGTTAGATCCGAGAGGTAGGCCGTCTTCTCGTGCATCTCGACGCCGTTGACGGTGACGCGGACGCCGACGTGGGCGCCGCCACCGTCGTTGCGCACCCGCACCTCGCACATCTCGCTGTCGCCGGGGGCGACGGTGTCGGGCAGGTCGTCCCACGCGACGGCGATGGCCGGGAGGTCGGCGGCCGCGTCGACGATCCGTTCGGCGACACCCGCCGCGAGGCCGGCACGTTCGAGTTCGTCCGCGCCGGCGGCGACTAGATCCGCGGGGCGGGAGTGGCCGCCGGTGGCGAGCGTACTCGCCCGGCCGGCGCCGACGCCGTCGACGGCGGTGAGCGAGACGGCGTCGCGACTGACGCCGTGTTCGATGCGGGCCTCCAACCGGCGCGCGAGGTTGGCCGCCCGGGGACCGGCAAAGCGGTCGAGGAACTCCCGGAGCGCCGCGAGCAGACGGAGGGCGTTCCGGCGGATGATCCACGCGTCGCTCCGCAGGTCTGCGGGCACGGAGTCGCTGGTGCTCGCTTGGAGAATGGCGAGCACCTTCCGGCCACCGTCGTCGAGGGTCGACGCCTCGCTCCCGAGGACGGCGTCGACGGCGTCGGCCTCGGACTGGCGGGCGGAGACAGAGTCGAACTCCGCGGCCGCGGCGACGGTTTCGAGGACCGCGTCGGCGTCGATCCGGTCGTGCTCGGCCAAGTCGTGGAAGGCGGCCGCGGTCGAGAGCCGGAGATAGTATTTCGAGGCGAGGCGACCGAGCGGCGTCGGATCGATGGTGAGATCCTCACCCATGGCGACGAAGCCGCGGTCGACGAGGGATTCGAGCGTGTCGCGAACGCGATCGCGGAGGCCGTCGAAGTCGTAGGCGGCCGGCTCCGAGGACGCCCGGACGTAGTAGTAGGTGGTCTCCAGCCACGAGAGCACGTCGTCGAGGTCGTCGATGGTCCCCATGGAAATTTCGGCGTTGAGGTGGGCATCGAGATCCGCGGCGAGGTGGGACTCGATCTCGGTCCCCTCCCGGAGCAGGCGCCGATAGCGGTCGGCGTCGGAGCGGTCGCAGATCACCCAGCCGTGGCCGACGTCGTCGTAGCCCGGACGGCCGGCGCGACCGAGCATCTGCAGGAGATCTAGCGGGCTGATGTCGACCTCGCCTTCGAGGGGGTCGTGATACTTTGTGTCGCGGACGATGACACAGCGAGCGGGGAGATTGACACCCCACGCGAGCGTCGACGTCGAGAAGAGGACGGCGATCTTCCCCTCGCGAAACCAAGATTCGACGCGGTCGCGGTCGGCCTTCGAGAGCCCGGCGTGGTGGAAGGCGACGCCGTCGAGGACGGCCTTGCGAAGGTCGTCGTCGCCTAGGTTCTCGGCGGCTTGGTGGAAGTCGTAATCTCCGCGGGAGCCGACGGGGACGTCCCGTTCGGCGAGTTCGTCGCGGGTCTTTGCCGCGGCGCTGACGGCGTCCTGTCGGGAGGCGACGAACACGAGCGCTTGGCCGTCCTCGCGGACGTGCGGTTCGGCGGTGTCGAGCGCGCGGTAGAGCCGGCGGTACTTGTCGGCGAAGCTGTTCTCGCCGTGGGTGTAGGTCTTCACGCCGGTCCGAAGTTCGACCGGTCGGTAGTCGTCGCCGAAGGAGAAGGTCGCCTCGGGCGGGGCGTCCAGCCAGTCGGACACGTCGCCGACGTTGGGCATCGTCGCCGAGAGCGCGACGAAGCGGGGGGCACAGAGTCGTCGCAGCCGGGAGACGGTGACTTCGAGGACGCCCCCACGGCGCTCGGAGTCCAGCAGGTGTACCTCGTCGATGACGACACAGTCCACGTCGGTGACGAAGTCGTAGCGCCGGGAGTCGTGTTTCCGGGTGGCCGAGTCCACCTTCTCGGGGGTCATCACGAGCACGTCGGCGTGACGCGCCCGGCGCGGGTTCAGGTCGCGCTCTCCCGTGACGACGTACACCGAGTAGCCCAAGTCCTCGAAGCGCTCCCACTCGCTTTCCTTCTCGTTGGTGAGCGCGCGCATCGGGGCGATAAAGAGGGCGGTCCCCGCCTCGCTCAGCGTCTTGCAGATGGCGAGTTCCGCCAGCGCCGTCTTGCCGCTGGCCGTCGGCGCCGACGCGACGACGTTGTGGTCGCTGTCGACGAGGACGGGCAACGCCTCGCGTTGCATCCGATTGAACTCCTCGAAGTCGAAGGCGTCGGCGAACTCCGGAACGGCGTCGGCGACCTTCACGCGGTCGGCACCCCCGGTCGGGCGTGGAGCGGGCGGCCGTGACGGGTCATATCCGCTTCGGGGGGCCGTGTGGGGAAAGGCGTTTCGTGGTCAGTCCGTCGGCGTCGCGGCGTCGTCGTCGCCGTCGGCCTCGTGTGGGTCGACCCCGTCGGCGAACAGCCCCCCGCGGACGGCGCGGACGTAGTAGGCGGCGACGCCGACGGCCGCGGCGACGTTCGACCCCGTGACCGCCCAGAAGACGACGGGGGTCCCCAAGTCGAGGCCGGGAACGACGGCGACGCCGAAGACCGACACGGAGGCGGCAGCGGGCAGGGCAAGCGCCGCGACCGGCAGGCGGACCGCCCAGTATTTCAGCAGATCGGCGACGAAACTCGTGCGGGTGCGGCCCGCGCCGTTGAATCCGGCGAGCATGAGGTCGACGGCGCCGATAGCGGGGTAGCCGTAGGCGAGGATACGGAGATACTGAACCGTCAGCGCGAGGCCGTCGCCGGAGATGTCGGGGACGAACAGGCGGGCGACGGGGCCGGGGACGAGCCACTGGACGACCCCGAGGAGCGCGAGGGCGGCGGCGGCAATCCCGACGCCGACGCGGGTGGTACGGACGGCGCGGTCGGGGCGGTCCGCCCCCACGTTCTGCCCGACCATGCTCTGGGCGGCCTGCGCGAGGCCGCGTGAGGGGAGGACGGCGACACTCGCCACCCGTGCGCCGACGGTGTAGGCCGCGAGGCCGGCGGCGCCGCCGGCGAGGGCGACGATCCCGACCAACAGGACGCGGACGCTCTGGCTGACCACCTGCCGGCCCGTGATTGGCGCGCCGACCGAGAGGAGGGCACGGAGGTCGGAACGGGCGGGCGTGACGTGGCGCCACGAGAGACCCATCCGCGGGCCGACCGCGAGAGCGAGGGCGAGAGCGAGACCGGCGGCGTAGCCGGCGACCGTCGCCAGCGCGGCCCCGCGAATCCCCATTCCGGGGATCGGGCCGCCACCGAAGATAAACAGCGGGTCGAGCAGGACGTTGACGGCCACGGTGGCGACGTTGATGTAGAGTGAGGCCCGAGAGTCGCCGCGGCCGACGAACCCGGCTTCGAGGGCGTCACTGGCGCCGGCGAGCGGGAGGCCGAGCGCGACGACGCCGAGGTAGACGGCGGCGGCGGGCGCCACGTCGGGACCGGCACCGACTAGCTCGACGAGCGGGCGGGAGACAGCGGCGACCCCGCCGCCGACGATGGCGCCGAGCGCGAGGGCGAGACCGACCCCGTGGACGACCAGCCGCAGCGCGCCGGTGTCGTTCTCGGCGCCGACTCGCTGGGAGACGAGAATCTGTGTGCCGACGAACGGGGTCACCAGAAGGGCAAAGAGCAACCCGAGGAGTGGGATGGTGAGACCGACGGCGGCGACGGCTGTCTCGCCGAGGCGGCCGAGCCAGAAGGTGTCGACCACCTGCTGGGCGACGCGGACGACGTTCTGTGCGACCAGCGGAACGGCGAGCGAAACGAGGGTTCTGGGCACGGAGTCCTCGACGATGGCGGCCCGCCGGTCGCTCATCGGGCGGGGATTCACGAACCACTGTCATAGACGTGTCGGTCACGGGGACGCCGGTTGAGAGCCCACACGTTTTTGCGCGGCGGGCCGAAGGGCGAATATGGCACGCAGGCGCAAGCCCGACTGGCTGAAGCAGCGGCCGCCGTCGGGCCAGCGGTTCACGGAGATCAAGGAGACACTCCGGGACCGAGAACTCCACACCGTATGCGAGGAGGCAAACTGTCCGAACTTAGGGGAGTGTTGGAGCGGGCGGAACGGCCCCGGCACGGCCACGTTCATGCTGATGGGCGACCGGTGTTCTCGGGGCTGTAACTTCTGTGACGTCGAGACGGGCGGGATGGAGGCGTTAGACCCCGAGGAACCGTCGAAGGTGGCCGACGCCGTCGCCGAGATCGGCCTCGATTACGTCGTCCTGACGAGCGTGGATCGGGACGACCTGCCGGACCAAGGAGCCGGCCACTTCGCGCGGACGGTCGAGGCGATCAAGGAGCGCGATCCGGGGATTCTAGTCGAGGTGTTGATCCCGGACTTCCGGGGCGACCCAGCGCTCGTGGATCGGATCGTCGAGGCGGGGCCGGACGTGATCGCCCACAACGTGGAGACGGTCGAACGCCTCCAGTGGCCGGTCCGAGACCGCCGGGCGGGCTACGAGCAGTCGCTCTCGGTGCTCGAACGCGTCGCCGACACGGCGGACGTATACACGAAGACGAGTCTGATGCTCGGGGTCGGCGAGTACGACCACGAGATCTATCGCACGCTGTCGGACTGTCGCGAAGCAGGCGTTGACGTGGTGACGCTGGGGCAGTACCTCCAGCCCTCGCGCTCGCACCTAGACGTCTACGAGTACGTCCACCCGGACGCCTTCGAGACGTGGCGCCGGGTGGCGGAGGCGGAACTCGGCTTCCTCTACTGTGCCAGCGGCCCGATGGTGCGGTCGTCGTACCGCGCAGGCGAGTTGTTCGTCGACGCTGTCCTCCGGGACGGCCGGAGTATCGACGAGGCGCGCCGCGAGGCCCACGCCGCGACCTGACGGGCCGAACGCATAAGACGCGGGGGAGCGAGAGGCCGATCATGGAGCAGTGCCCCGCGAACGGCGGTGGACAGGTCCGACCGGCGAGGCGGGGAGCCGGATCGACGGTGAACACGGCGGACTCACGGCCGAAACAGACATGAGCACCGACACACAGAACCTGACCTTGGTACAGGCGGTACGGGACGGCCTCGAAGCCGAGATGCGACGGGACGACGACGTGATCGTCCTCGGGGAGGACGTCGGGAAGAACGGCGGTGTCTTCCGCGCGACCGAGGGCCTCTACGAGACGTTCGGCGAGGATCGGGTGATCGACACGCCGCTGGCGGAGTCGGCCATCGTCGGCACCTCGATTGGGATGGCGGCCTACGGCCTCCGACCGGTGCCCGAGATTCAGTTCATGGGCTTCATCTACCCCGCGTTCGATCAGATCGTCAGCCACGCGGCTCGCATCCGCTCTCGGAGTCGGGGGCGGTTCACCTGTCCGATGGTCGTCCGAGCGCCGTACGGCGGCGGCATCCGCGCCCCGGAACACCACTCGGAGTCCACGGAGGCATTTTTCGTCCACGAACCTGGGCTGAAGGTAGTAGTGCCGTCGACGCCCGCCGACACAAAGGGGCTGCTGGCGTCGGCGATCCGGGACCCAGATCCCGTGATCTTTCTCGAACCCAAACTGATCTACCGGGCGTTCCGCGAGGAGGTGCCGACGGACGATCACACGGTGCCGCTGGGCGAGGCCGCGGTCCGGCGCGAGGGAAGTGACGTGTCCGTCTACACATGGGGGGCGATGACCAGGCCGACGATGGAGGCGGCCGAAACCCTCGCCCCGGAGGGGATCGACTGTGAGGTGATCGACCTGCGGACGCTCTCGCCGCTGGACCGGGAGACGATCGTGGCCTCCTTCGAGAAGACGGGGCGGGCGGCGGTGGTCCACGAGGCGCCGAAGACCGGTGGGCTGGGCGCCGAACTCACGGCGATACTCCAAGAGGAGGCGCTGCTCTACCAAGAGGCGCCGGTCGGGCGGATCACGGGCTTCGACGCGCCAGTGCCGCTCTACGCCCTAGAGGATCACTACCTGCCGTCGCCGACGCGCATCGAGGAGGGAATCCGGGAGGTAGTCGCGTTCCCATGACCGTCGAGACGTTCCACCTCCCCGATGTCGGCGAGGGGGTCGCGGAGGGGGAGCTCCTTCGGTGGCTCGTCGAACCTGGCGAGGAGATCACGGAGGATCAGCCGCTGGCCGAGGTGGAGACGGACAAGGCGGTCGTCGACCTCCCGTCGCCGTACGCGGGGACGGTGACGGAACTGCACGCCGCGGAAGGTGAGATGGTTCCCGTCGGGACCGGCATCGTCTCGGTCGAGGTCGACGACGTAGGCGACGCCGACGCCGAGGCCGACACCGGCAACGAGAGGGCCGCCGAGGACGCAAGCGGTCGGCGTGCCTTCGCCGCCCCGAGCACCCGCCGACTGGCGCGTGACCTCGGGGTCGACGTGGACCGGGTCGCTGGCTCGGGACCGGGCGGGCGCGTCACCGACGCGGACGTGCGGGCCGCGGCCGAGGCCGACACCGGGGAGGCGACCGAGGCCCGCCCAGAGCCGCGGTCGCTCGATCCCGACGCGACGGTCGTGTCGGCGGGAGGCGGCCGAGAGGCCGCAGGACGCACCCGCCGGGAGTCGGCCGCGGCGGTCGAGGCGGCGAGCGAGGCAGTCGAGCGTGAGCGCGGGCAGGGGTTCGAGGGGACGGCCCGCGACCGGACGCTCGCGGCGCCGGCGACCCGACAGCTAGCGGACGAACACGGCGTCGACCTCGATACGGTGCCGACGGATCGGGAACGCGACGGAGTCCCCTTCGTCACGGCCGCGATGGTACGCGAGTACGCGGCGGCAGAGAGTGCCGAGACGGAGGAGTCCGCGGGTTCGACGAGGCCCGACAGACCCGACGCGACGGCGGAGACGACGACGGCGGAGACGACGACGGCGGAGACGAACGGGGACGTGACGACGGCCACCGAGGGGGCGCCGAAGCCGGGCGACCGACTCCCGTACCGCGGCATCAGACGCTCCATCGGCGAGCGGATGGAGCAGTCGAAGGAGGCGGTCCCCCACGCGACCCACACCGACGAGGTGGACGTGACTGCGCTGGTCGAGACGAAGGCGGATCTCGAACCATACGCGGCAGAACGGGGTATCGACCTCACCTACATGCCGTTCGTGATGCGAGCGGTCGCGCGGGCGCTCGCGTCGTTCCCACGGGTCAACGCCGAACTCGACGCGGACGCCGGCGAGATCGTCTGTCACGACGAGTGCAATCTGGGCGTGGCGACGGCGACGGACGCGGGCCTACTGGTGCCGGTGGTCGAGGACGTCGGCGACCGGTCGCTGCTCGACCTCGCCGAGGCGACGGCGGAGAAGGTGACCCGGGCCCGCGACGGGAGCATCACCCGAGCGGAGATGCAGGGCGGGACGTTCACGATCACGAACATCGGGGTGATCGGCGGCGAGTACGCGACGCCCATCGTCAACTACCCCGAGGTGGCGATCTTAGCGCTCGGACGGATCGAGCAACGGCCGCGGGTCGTCGACGGCGAAGTGGTCCCCCGGTACACCCTGCCGCTGTCGCTGTCTGTCGATCACCGTGTCGTCGACGGGGCGGTCGCGGCCCGCTTCACCAACCGCGTGATGGAACTGCTGGCGCGGCCGGCGCGCCTGCTGGTCGAGTAGGGCGGGGCCGGGTAACCGTACGGCAAGCACGCCCTTTATTCGGCCGTATGCGAGAGGAGAGAGCATGACAGAGACCGTCACACTCGCGGACATCGAGGCCGCCCGAGAACGCTTCGACGACCCGGCTATCGTCAGACAGACGCCGATAGAGACGAACCGTTCGCTGGCGGAGATGTCGGGGGCGGACGTCCACCTGAAGATGGAACACCTCCAGCGGACGGGGTCGTTCAAGACGCGGGGGGCGTACAACAAGCTGAAACAGGAGGCCGAGTCGGGAAGCGACAAGCACGTCGTCGCGGCGAGTGCGGGGAACCACGCCCAAGGGGTGGCGTTGGCGGCGACGACGGTCGGACTCGACTCGACGATCGTGATGCCGGAGAACGCACCACAGGCGAAGGTGGACGCGACCCGGAGCTACGGAGCGACGGTCGAACTCCACGGGGCGACCTTCGGCGAGGCGATGGACCACGCCCAGTCCTTGGGCGCGGAATCCGGGAACTTGTTCGTCCACGCGTACGACGATCCGGCCATCGTCGCCGGGCAGGGAACGCTCGGCCTAGAGATCGACGAGCAGGTGCCGGACGCGGACACGGTCATCGTCCCCATCGGTGGCGGTGGGCTGATCGGCGGCATCAGTACGGCGCTGAAGGCGCTCAACGACGACGTGCGGGTGATCGGCGTCCAAGCGGATCTGGCGGCGACGGTGCCGGACAGCCTGCAGAAGGGGATGCCGGTCGACGAGGAGTCGCCGAAGACCATCGCCGACGGCATCGCCACGGGGAGTGTCTCAGGGTTGACTCTCGGCCTCATCGAGGACCACGTCGATAGGGTGATAACGGTGAGCGACGACGACATCGCGCGCAGTATCCTCGTCGTGTTGGAGCGGGCGAAACAGCTCGTCGAGGGGGCGGGCGCGGCGTCGGTGGCGGCGCTGCTGAGCGACGACATCGACGTCGAGGGGGAGACGGTCGTCCCTCTGCTCTGTGGCGGCAACATCGACATGTCGATGCTCCAGACGGTGTTGACGCACGCCCTGACCGACCGGAGTCAACTGCTCCGCCTGCGAATCCGCATTCGCGACCAGCCCGGCGAGATGGGACACATCTCGGGCATCATCGGCGACCGGGGGGCGAACATCCGGACGGTCCGTCACGACCGAGCGGTCGGCGACCTAGAGGTGGGCGACGCCTACCTCGTCTTCCGAGTGGTCACGAGCGGCGAGAGCCACGCCAAAAACGTGATGAGCGCCATCGAGGACGCGGGCTACGAGGTCGAACGCGTCAACTGACGGCGGGACGGGTGATCCCGGTGCCCGAGGCGCGCCGATCGGGGGCAAAATCCACATGATAGACCCGGAGGAACAACACACAGCGCCGAATATATACGTCGAGCGTCCCGAGAACGAGTACCATGCCGTACGTGACTCACTCCGAGGCGGAGCGGTCGGAGATGCTCGACACGGTCGGGGTATCCGATCCCGACGCGTTGTTCGACATCCCCGACTCCGTCCGGTTCGACGGCGACTACGGGATCGAGGCACACTCGGAACGGGAGACGCGAGCGGCCGTCGAGGGGATGCTCGACGAGTCGCCCGACCTGACCGAGTTTCTCGGCGGCGGCCACTACGATCATTACGTCCCGTCGGTCGTCGATCACCTCTCGCTCCGAGGGGAGTTTCTGACCAGTTACACGCAGTACCAACCCGAGATCACACAGGGGTTTCTCCAAGCGCTCTTCGAGTTCCAGTCGCTCGTCGTCGAGTTGACGGGCCTCGGCGTCGCCAACTGTTCGGTGTACGACCGTGCGACGGCGCTGGGCGAGGCGGTCCTCCTCGCCGACCGCGTGCGGGCGACCGACGGCGACACCGTGCTGGTACCGGCGGACCTCCCCGACCGAGTGCGGTCGGTGCTCGATAACTACACCGACGGCCCGGAGATCACGGTCGAGACCTACCCCACGAGCGGGGGAACGGTCGACGTGGACGGCCTCGCCGATCAGATCGGCGCGGACACCTCGCTGGTGTACGCCGCGACGCCGAACGCGCGCGGTGTCCTCGAACCGGACCTAGCCGCGGTCGGCGACCTCGCCGACGACAACGACGCGCTGTTCTGTGTGGGGTCCGACGCCGTCGCCCTCGCACTGCTCGAACCGCCGGCGGCGTACGGCGCCGACGTGGTGGTGGGCGACGCGGGCGTCCTCGGCCTGCCGACCACCTACGGCATGGGGCTGGGCCTGTTCGCGTGTCGCGAGGAGTTCCTCCGGCAGGTGCCGGGGCGACTCGTTGGCGCGGGCGAGGACGACGCAGGCAACCGAGCGTACACGCTGACCCTACAGACACGCGAACAGCACATCCGGCGGGAGCGGGCCACCTCGAACATCTGTACCAACCAAGCGTGGCTGGCGCTCCGAGCGGCCATCCACGCGGCGTGGCTGGGTCCGGACGGCTTAGTCGACCTAGCCGAGGAGTGTGTGACGGGAGTCGCGGCGGCCTGTGAGCGGATCGACGCCCTCGACGGCTTCACGGCGCCGGTCTACGACGGCCACCACTTCCGGGAGGCACTGATCGACACGGCGGTGCCCGCGGCGGACGTGGCCGACCACTGCCGGCACGCCGGCCTCGCCGTCCGGACCGTCGAGGACGCGGGCGAGGAGCGACTGGCGGTCTGTGTGACCGACACCAACCTAGAGGACGTAGACGCCCTCGTCGACGCCCTCGCGGGCTACGGGGGTGGCGCATGAGCCAAAAGCGACACGAACGCCGGACGGAGGAAGCGGCCGACGGCGACGAGGAGGGGGACGCGCCCCACCAGCAGGCGCGGTGGTACGACGGCGACCGGTACGAACCGCTGTTGAACGAGAAGAGCACGGACACCGTCGCGGTGGAGTCGTCGCTGCCGGACGACCTGACGCGCGAGGAGTTGACCCTGCCGGATCCCTCCGAACCGGAGGTGACCCGCCACTACACTCGGCTCTCACAGATGAACTACGGCATCGACTCGGGGCCGATCCCGCTGGGATCGTGTACGATGAAGTACAATCCCGCGTTCACGGAGGACGTGGCGGCCCACCCGGGCAACCGGGTCCATCCCCTCCGGACGGACGACGACAAACAGGGGATCTTGGGTCTGCTGTACGAACTGCAGGAGACGCTGGCGACGGTCGGCGGGATGGACGCGGTGACGCTCCAGCCGCCGGCGGGCGCCGCGGGCGAGTTCACGGGCATCCAAGTGGCGAAGGCCTACCACGAGGCCAACGGCGAGGGTGAGCGAAACGAGGTGATCGTCCCCGAGTCGGCCCACGGAACCAACTTCGCGAGCGCGGCGATGGCCGGCTACGACGTGGTGGAGTTGCCGTCCAACGAGGACGGGCGGGTCGCGGTCGACGCCCTAGAGGCGGCCGCGGGCGAGGACACGGCGTTGCTGATGCTCACCAACCCCAACACGCTGGGGCTGTTCGAGCGCGACATCACGGAGATTGCGGACATCGTCCACGAGGCCGGCGGCCTGCTCTACTACGACGGCGCGAACCTCAACTCCCTGCTCGGGAAGGCCCGGCCCGGCGACATGGGCTTCGACATCATGCACTTCAACCTGCACAAGACGTTCGCGACGCCCCACGGCGGCGGCGGACCGGGGCAGGGCCCAATCGGCGTGAGCGCCGACCTCGCGCCGTTCCTCCCGACGCCGCAGGTGCGGGAGGTCGACGGCGACTACGAGACCTACGACCCCGACCACAGTATCGGGCGGGTCCACGAGTTCATGGGCAACTGGCTAGTGTTGGTGAAGGCGTACGCGTACATCCTCCGGCACGGCGACGTGGGGCTGGAGCGGATCAGCGAGACGGCGGTCCTGAACGCCAACTACCTCGCCGAGCGGATCGAGTACGAGGTGCCCTACGGCCCCTTCCACCACGAGTTCGTCGCCAGCGCGGACGAGGACGCCGCCGACGTGGCGAAGGCGATGCTCGATCACGGCGTCCACCCGCCGACGACGAAGTGGCCGGAGATCGTCGACGAGGCACTGATGACGGAGCCGACAGAGACCGAATCGAAGGCGCGGTTGGACGACCTCGCGGCGGCGTTCAACGCCGTCGCGGCGACCGACCCCGAGGACTTGGCGGCGGCGCCGAACGAGACGACCGCTCGTCGGATCGATCAGGCGGACGCGGCCCGGAACCCGCGGCTGTCGTGGCACGCACTCGACGACACGTAGGCCCGCCGGACGGTGGAAAGGGTTGCGGCGGACCACGCTACTTATTTCTCTGTTTTCCGTGCTCTAGCCCGTGACAGTGAACCACTCGCATCTGCAGGAGACCGACCCGGCGGTCGCGGAGGCCATCGCCGGCGAGGAGCGCAGACAGGAGGAGAACCTCGAGATGATCGCGTCGGAGAACCACGTCTCCGAGGCGGTGATGGAGGCCCAAGGGAGCGTCATGACGAACAAGTACGCGGAGGGCTACCCGGGTGAGCGCTACTACGGCGGCTGCGAGCATATGGACACCGTCGAGAATCTCGCCATCGAGCGGGCGAAGGAGCTCTACGGCGCCGAACACGTCAACGTCCAGCCCCACAGCGGGACGCAGGCGAACATGGGCGTCTACTTCGCGGCCTTGGAGCCTGGCGACCGCATCCTCTCGCTGGACCTAAACCACGGGGGCCACCTCAGCCACGGCCACCACGTCAACTTCTCGGGTCAGCTCTACGAGGTGGAACAGTACGGCGTCGACCCGGAGACGGGCTACATCGACTACGAGGCCGTCGCGGAGCAGGCCGCCGCATTCGACCCCGACATGATCGTCAGCGGCTCCTCGGCGTACCCCCGCGAGTTCGACTTCGAGCGACTGGGCGCCATCGCCGACGACGTCGACGCCTACCACCTCGCGGACATCGCTCACATCACGGGGCTGGTGGCAGCGGGCGTTCACGTCAGTCCCGTCGGCGCCGCCGACTTCGTCACCGGCAGCACGCACAAGACCATCCGCGCCGGCCGCGGCGGGATGATCATGACGACCGAGGAACACGCCGAGGCGGTGGACAAGGCCATCTTCCCCGGCGGTCAGGGCGGGCCGCTGATGCACAACATCGCGGGCAAGGCCGTCGGGTTCGGCGAGGCACTCGAACCGGAGTTCGCCGAGTACGCCGAACAGGTGGTCGCGAACGCGAAGACGCTCGCAGACGTGTTCACCGACGCGGGCATCCAGCCGGTGTCGGGCGGCACGGACAAACACCTCCTTCTCCTCGACTTGCGGGAGTCGCATCCGGATCTCACGGGCGAGGAGGCGGAGGACGCCCTCGAAGACGTTGGTATCACGGTGAACAAGAACACGGTGCCCGGCGAGACGCGGTCACCCTTCGTCACCAGCGGGGTCCGGGTCGGCACGCCGGCGCTCACCTCCCGCGGCATGGGCACGGACGCGATGGAGACGGTGGGCGAACTCATCGTCGAGCGTCTGAACCACCCCGACGACGCGGCCGTGGCGAGCGATGTTCGGGACGAAGTCGACCGACTCTGTGCGGAGTTCCCGGTGTACGAGTAGGCCATCCGTCACAGCGTCGTCTGGACCGATAGCTGGACGACCTGTGGGAGGATCACGCTGACGAGGATCTGTGCCCACATCGTGAACGTCGTCGGATAGGTCCCCGTCGCGCGGACGAACTCGAGTCGCTGTTGGATCTCGTCGAACCGTTCGAGGTCGCGTATCTCCGCCGTGCCGATGTCGTACGGGTCGTCGATGGTGTCGCGCAACTCCACTTCGATCTCGCGGATCTTCTGCTCCTTTTCCCGTGCCATGATCCGATGGACCGTGTGGATGGAGTACGAGAGCGTCGCGAGTCCGGTGATCCAGAGAAGCGTAAAGAAGGCCGCCTCGACGAGCCCCGGTTCCGCGACGACGACGAACTCGTCGGGAACCACGACCGGGCCGTAGATCCACGCGAGATACAACAGTAGTCCCGCCGTATAGAGGTAATAGGAGCGTTTGAGGAGGTTACCGAGCGGTCGAAAGCCACCCATCTGTCGGGGGTCGAGAAAGTGGACGTCGAGATCCGAGTTCGCCAGCCGTCTCGGAAGCAGGATGTGGACAGAGAGATAGAGCAGGACGGCCTCGACGACGACGGCAATGTAGAACGGGCTGATGACGAACGTGGTGATGACCGTCCAGACGACGCCCCTGACGCGGACGAGTGCGTCGAGGCCGACGACGAAGACGACGTGCCCGTACACGGCGGCCAGACAGCCCAAGTAGACGACCGCCGTCGTCCTGAACGAGATCGGCCGAGCGCCGAGGTCGACGTCGTCGCGCTGGCGTTCCCGGAGGTGTCGAGTCCCGTGCGCACCCCGTCGTCCATGTATCGGATCCCGACGACCGCGAGAACGAGTCCGATCGGAATCGTCACCGCGAAGGGATTGCGGAGGAACCACAGCGTCGACCCCGTGAGCAACTGCCGAACGGTGTTCCCGACCCCGAAGTCCACGAGGAGGACGATCCCCAAGAGGAGATACGGCGGGTACGGACCGCGGCCGGGAAGGCGGCCAGCGAGCGCCTCGACCCCGAGCCACTTGGCGAGCCGTTCGACCAAGAGTTGTCTCGATCCCACCCGGTCGGCTGATTCGAGCACGCTCAATAGAGCCGTCGCGACCGTTTTCAAATTGCCTGTCGGCCGGCCCCGCCACCTTTTATGTTGCGGCCGTCGCGACGTTCTCCAATGGTCGTCGGAGACGTGACTACCGGAACGGAGGTACTGGTCATCGGCGCGGGACCGGGCGGCTACGTCGCCGCCATCCGCGCCGCCCAGCGCGACCTGAACGTCACGCTGGTGGAACGCGACGCGTACGGCGGCGTCTGTCTCAACCGCGGCTGTATCCCCTCGAAGGCGTACATCACGGCGACCGATGTCGCCCACGACGCCGCGACGGCCGAGGAGATGGGGATCCACGCCGACCCGGCGGTCGACCTCGGGGGAATGCACGAGTGGAAGGAGGGGGTCGTCGACCGCCTCACCGGCGGAGTCGAGAAGCTCTGTAAGGCAAACGGCGTGAACCTGCTGGAGGGGACGGCCACGTTCGTCGACGACGGGACCGTCCGCGTCGAACACGAGGGCGAAGGGCAGGGCTCGGAGACCGTCGCCTTCGACCACTGCATCGTCTCGACCGGGAGCCGACCCGTCTCGCTCCCGGGGTTCGACTTCGCGGACGAACCGGTCCTCGATTCGGCCGGACTGCTCTCGCTCACGACGGTGCCGGACCGGCTGGTGGTCGTCGGCGCCGGCTACATCGGGATGGAGCTCTCGACGGTGTTCGCCAAGCTCGGGAGCGACGTGACCGTCGTGGAGATGCTCGACGACGCCCTCCCGGGGTACGAGGACGACATCGCGCGGATCGTCCGGAAGCGCGCCGAGTCGCTGGGCGTCGACTTCCACTTCGGCGAGGGGGCGAGCGGGTGGCGCGACGCCGCCGACGGCGGTATCGTCGTCACCACCGAAACCGAGGACGGCGAGGAGTCGACCTACGGCGCCGACCGGGTGCTCGTCGCCGTCGGACGGGAGCCGGTGACCGGCCCGCTCGACCCGGAGGCGGCGGGGCTGGAACCGACCGCGGAGGGCTTTCTGCCGACCGACGAGCGGTGCGAGACGGGCGTGGAGGGAATCTACGCCGTCGGCGACGTGGCGGGAGAGCCGATGCTCGCTCACGCGGCCTCGGCGGAGGGGGTCGTCGCGGCGGAGGCTATCGCGGGCGGGTCGGCGGCCTTCGACGCGCGAGCAATTCCGGCGGCGGTGTTCACCGATCCCGAGATTGCGACGGTCGGCCTGACCGAGGCGGCGGCGGCGAACGATGGTTACGACCCGGTGGTCGGCGAGATGCCGTTCAACGCCAGCGGGCGGGCGCTGACGACCGGGGAGACCGAGGGGTTCGTCCGGGTGGTCGCGAGCGCCGACGGCTTCCTGCTCGGCGCACAGATCGTCGGCCCCGAGGCCTCGGAGTTGATCGCCGAACCGACGCTGGCCATCGAGATGGGCGCCCGTCTGGAGGACGTGGCGGCGACGGTGCACACCCATCCGACGCTCTCGGAGGCGACGATGGAGGCCGTCGAGAACGCCCTCGGGCAGGCGATCCACACCCTGAACCGGTAGTCGGTACGGACGGCGACGATCCCGGCGCCGATCACGTACGTCACCTGTCACGACCCGAGGGGAGGAGGGCGGCGCCCGCGAAAACGAACGCACTCGTCGGCGGCGACGCCGTGACGCTCTGCCGAACAGCAAGGTCTAATTGGGTGGCCACGCTAGTATCACCTGATGCCCACGGTAGAATACCTCAACTACGAAGTACTGGACGATCACGGCTGGGAAATGGACGACGACGACCTCTTCGAGAAGGCCGCTGACGCCGACCTCGAGGACGTCGACTACGGCAGCCTCGAAGTCAACGAGGGCGAGTACGTCCTCGAAGCCGCCGAGGCCCAGGGCTACGACTGGCCCTTCTCGTGCCGTGCCGGCGCCTGTGCGAACTGTGCGGCCATCGTGCAGGAGGGCGATCTGGACATGGACATGCAGCAGATCCTCTCCGACGAGGAAGTCGAGGAGAAGGACGTCCGGCTGACCTGCATCGGCAGCCCGGCGGCCGACGAAGTGAAACTGGTCTACAACGCCAAGCACCTCGACTACCTCCAGAACCGCGTCATCTGAGGCCACACGGTTCCGATCTTTCATTTTTTCACGCCGGGTAGCGGCGGCGCCGTCGAAAACACTAATTCCCCCGCGCCTCGGGGTTGGGTAATGCTCGCGGCGAAGACGGATCTGCTGCGGTTGATCGCGGTGCCGGTGCTGGGGTGGGCGGCGTGGCGCGACGTGCAGACCCGGCGCCTCCCGAACCGCCTCTGGTATCCGTTGCTGGCGGTCGGTCTGCTGACGCTCGTGTGGGACAGTCTCGGACATCTCCCCGTCGCGGGCGTCGCCGACCGTCTCTTTCTCGTCCGAGTGGGGGTTAGCCTCCTCGTCGTCGTCCCGCTGGCCTACGGACTCTGGTGGATCGGAGGGTTCGGCGGCGCCGACGCCAAGGCGCTGATGACCCTCGCGGTCCTCTTTCCAACCTATCCGGTCTTCTATCTCGCCAGCGGCGCCTATCCGCCGGTGGTCACGGACGTCGGCGTCTTCTCGATGACGATCCTGACGAACGCGGTTCTGGTCGGCCTAGCCTACCCGGTCTACCTCGGCGTTCGCAACGGTCTGCGGGGAGACCACTCTCCGGTCATGTTCCTCGGTCGCCGCACCGACGTGGCCGCGCTCCCGACGGAACACGGCCGCCTGTTCGAGACGACCGAAGGGGTCACCCGGCACGGCCTCGACATCGACGCGTTGCGGATGTACCTGCGTTGGCGGGGCACCTCGCTCGAGGCGCTCCGGACGACGCCGGCGGCCCACCGCGACCCGTCGAGCGTGGGGGAGACCAACGATCCGACCGACGGAGCCGTCGACGCGGGCGAGGGAAGCGGCGCCGACGCCAGCGGCGTCCCCGACACCGACGCGGATCCGGACGCCGACCACGACGACCCTTGGGCCGCCGAGCGCTTCCTCGACGAGATCGAGGGGAGTGCCTACGGGACGACCCCGGAGACGCTCCGTGAGGGGCTGACAGTAGTGACGACCCGCGATGCGGTGTGGATCTCTCCCGGTGTCCCCTTCATCGTCCCTCTCTTTCTGGGGCTCTGTATCGCCCTGACCTACGGGGACGTCCTCTTTGGTCTGCTGGGTGCGCTCGGCGTCGTGTGACGACACAAGACCTATCGGGGGGAGGCGCCCAGAAACGGACATGACTGCCGACGCCGACGCGACTGCGGAGGTGGACGTAGACTTCGGAGCCGACGGCCTCGTCCCCGCCGTCGCACAGGACACCGACTCGGGCGAGGTGTTGATGCTCGCGTACGCCTCGCCGGCGGCGCTCGACCGCACCCGCGAGACGGGACGGGCACACTACTACTCTCGGAGCCGTGACGAACTCTGGGAGAAGGGCGCGACCAGCGGACACGTCCAGCGCGTCGAGGAGGTGCGGGTGGACTGTGACGCCGACGCCTTGCTCTATCTCGTCGAGCAAGAGGGCGGCGCCTGTCACACCGGCCACCGCTCCTGTTTCCACCGGACCGTCGAGGGCGAGACGGTCGGCGAGCAGGTGTTCGACCCCGACGACGTCTACGACGACGGATGAGCGGGGACGACGACGTGGCCGCGGCGCTGCGGGCGGCACGGGCGGACCGCGACGACGCCCGGGCGGCCGTCGCGGACCACGGTGAGACGCGACTGCGGGCGGTCCAAGAGGCCTACCGCGAGGCGACGGGGTTGCTGGAGCGATACGAAGGGCGAGCGACCGGCACCGGCGACTTCAAAGCGTTCGTCGAGTTTCAGGAGTCGTTCGTCGAGTTGACAGAGGGCCTCGACGACGACCTGCCGGCCCGGTCGGCCTTCGAGGCGGCGAACGACCTGCTCGATCAGCGACGCCTCGGCGAGGACGACTTCGAACAGGCACGCGAGGCACTGGAGCCGGCAGCCGACCTAGCCGCCCTGCTCGACGAACGCGACGCCGCCGCGGAGGCCTTCGAGGCGGCCCGCCGTGACGCGCGGCGACGCCTCCGGGACTTGGGCGAGCGCATCGAGTCGTTGGAGCGCCTACAGCGGCTGGGCGAGGCGGACTTGGAGGCGCCGGTCGAGCGGTTGCGGGAGCCGATCACCGACTACAACGACGCGGTGTCGGAGGCGTGGAGCGCGTTCCGGCGCGAGGCGAGCGCCCGCGAGGTGTTCCGCGTCGTCGAGGCGAGTCGGGCCTACCCGCTCGCGGCCTTTCCCGAGAGTCCGCCGGACCTCCGTGAGTACGTGATGACGGCGCCCGCGGGCGAGGAGTCGGTCCCGACGCTTCTGGAGTACGCGGACTACTCGAACTCGAAGCTCTCACACTACGTGGACGACCCGACGGCCCTGCGGACGCGAGTCGGCACCCACCGGACCTACCTCGAACGGCTCGATGCCGCTCCGCTGACGGTGTCGTGGCCGCCGCCGGACGCCGAATCGCTCCGCTATCGGGCGTCGGAACTCGTCTCGGTCGTCGCCCGCTTTGCCCCCGAGGCGGTCGTCGCCGCGGCGCGACGCCTTCGCGAACTGCCCAAGCGGGCAGCGTACGACCGTCTCCGGGAGTCGGCGCTCGCACGCGACGAACTGGACGAACAGGAGCGCGACCGACTGGAACGGGGAGCCGTCGCGGAGGAGTTGGCGGCCGCCCGCGAGGAGCGCGACCGGATCGAGGCGGCGCTCGCGGAGACGGCGGACTAACGCGTCGCGTCGAGGTGTCGACGCAGGTCGGCCACGAGCGTCGACGCACGGTCGGTGTCGCCGGCCTCGGCGTAGATGCGGATCTTCGGTTCGGTACCGCTGGGGCGGACGAGCACCCACGCGTCGCCGTAATCGAGGCGGTAGCCGTCGGTCGTATCGAGGGCGACATCGGCCTCACGAGCGTAGCTCTCGGCGGCGTCGAGCAGCGCCGCCCGCTCGGCGGCGTCGTCGTAGGTGAGGTCTTCGCGGACGAGATGGTAGTCGGTGAAGGGCGCGACGACGTCGCTCGCGGGGGTGTCGGCGCGGGCGAGGAGTTCGAGGAACTTCGCGGCGACGTAGGCGCCGTCGCGGGTGAGGCGGTACTCCGGATAGAAGACGCCGCCGTTGCCCTCGCCGGCGATGGGGACGCGATCACCCGCGCGGCGGCGTTCGCGCACCCGTGTGACGATATGTGTCGCGCCGATGGGCGTCACGTCGAGTTCGGCGTCCGCGTCGGCCACGGCGTCGACGAGTCGCTGGGAGACGTTGACCGCGGAGACGACCACGTCGTCGGAGGTGAGTTCCGCGGCCGCGAGCGCCGCGAATGAGGCGTCGCCGTCGACGAAGGTCCCCGTCTCGTCGACGAAGACGGCGCGGTCGGCGTCGCCGTCGTGAGCGATTCCCACGTCGGCGTCGGTCGTGCGGACGAGTCGCCGGAGCGCAGAGAGATTCGCGGCGACGGGTTCGGCATCGCGCCCGGGGAAGTGGCCGTCCGGGTCGGCGTTGACGGTGCGGACGGCACAGCCGAGTTCGCGGAAGAAGGGCGGCGAGACCAGCGCCCCAGCACCGTGGCCGGGGTCGACGGCGACGGTGAGGTCCGCCGCGGCGATAGCCTCGCGGTCGACGCTTCGCAGTAGGTCCGCGCGGTAGTCGTCGTTCACGCCGTCGACCCGTCGGGCGTGGCCCACGCCGTCCCACGCGGCGAGGGTGGCGTCGTCGGCGTCGACCCGGTTCTCGACGGCGTCGTAGCCGTCGACGGAGAGCTCCGTCCCGTCGGCGCCGAAGAGTTTGATGCCGTTGTACGCCGGCGGGTTGTGAGAGGCGGTGAGGTGGACAGCCGGGACGCCCTCGCGGGCGCAGTAGTAGGCAGCCCCGGGCGTGGGGACGACGCCCAGACGGTCGACATTGGCACCGGCAGCCGCGAGGGTGCCGGCGGCCACGTCCGCGAGTGGCCCCCCGGAGAGGCGGGTGTCGCGGGCGACGGCGACGCGGTCGGCGTCCCAGACGGCGGCCGCGGCGCTCGCGACCCGTCGGACTAGGTCGGGCGTGAACTCCTCACCGACCACCCCGCGCGTGCCGCTGGAGCCGAACAGTTGCATTCAGAGAGAGGTGGACGCCGGGCCCACAAATCCGTTGCGACCGCTCACCGAAAGCGAGCCTAGATGACGTCCGAACCGGCCGCCCGCCCCCGCCGACCGGTCGGCATTTACGCCGCCGCCCCGTCCGGTGCCGACATGACGGAGTTCCCGGCGTTCGAGGTGATCCCGGCGGTGGACATGCAGGACGGCGAAGTGGTCCAGTTGGTCCAGGGAGAGCGCGGCACCGAGACGCGGTACGGCGATCCCGTCGCGGCAGCACAGCGGTGGGTCGACGCCGGCGCGCGGACGCTCCACCTCGTCGACCTAGACGGCGCGTTTGAGGGCGACCGCGCGAACGCGACGGCGGTCGAGGCGGTCGTCGACGCGGTGGACGTGCCGATCCAACTGGGCGGCGGTATCCGCACCGTCGCGGACGCGACGACACTGCTCGACCGGGGCGTCGACCGCGTGATCCTCGGCACGGCGGCCGTCGAGAATCCGGACATCGTCGCCGAGATCAGCGAGCGCCACCCCGAGAGCGTGGTAGTGAGCCTCGACGCGAAAGGCGACGAGGTGGTCGTTTCGGGGTGGACCGAGGGGACTGGCCTCGACCCGGTCGAGGCCGCGGGCCGGTACGAGGCGCTGGGTGCAGGCGCGATCCTCTACACCGACGTGGACGTCGAAGGCCAACTCTCGGGGGTGCGGGCCGAGCGAATCGAGCGGCTGACCGACGCAGTGGACATCCCGGTGATCGCCAGCGGGGGCGTCGCCTCCCTCGACGACGTGCAAGCGTGCCGGGCGGCGGGTGCCGCGGCGGTGGTCGTCGGCACCGCGCTCTACGAGGGGGCGTTCACGCTCGACGAGGCGATGGAGGCGTGAGGGCGCCGGGCCGGACGCGCCCAAAACCGACTTACGCACGCCCCGAGAGGGGCGTGTATGGACCGCACCGCCGCTCGAAGCCGCGAAACCGCCGAGACGACGGTCGAAGTGACACTCGACGTGGACGGCGACGGCGACGCCCGCGTCGACACCGGGATCGGCTTTTTCGATCACATGCTCGAATCGTTCGCCAAGCACGGCCTGTTCGACCTCACCGTCGACTGTGACGGCGACCTCGAAATCGACGACCACCACACCGTCGAGGACGTGGCACTCGTCCTCGGCGCCGCCTTCGCGGACGCACTCGGCGACAAGCGCGGCATCCGCCGGTTCGCCGACCGTCGCGTCCCGCTCGACGAGGCGGTGGCGAGTGTCGTCATCGACGTGAGCGGGCGCCCCCTCTTTCGCTTCGACGGCGCGTTCTCCGAGGAGCGGGTCGGGGAGTTCACGAGCGTCATGGCGCGACACTTCGTCCGCTCGCTGTCGACGGCGGCCGACCTCACCTGCCACGCCGAGGTGACGGGCGAGAACGCTCACCACGAGGTCGAGGCGCTGTTCAAGGCGCTCGCACGCACCCTCGACGACGCGACCCGGATCGACGACCGCCGGTCGGACACGCCGAGCACGAAAGGCGAACTATAGGTCGAATACGACCACTGTCGTGTTCGATTTCGACGTGCGTCGTTAGTTATTTGTCGATAGCCCCGAAGGAGTCGCGTATGCAGGCGTTGGAGACACTCGACAGCGACACCTCGAAACTCGTCGTGTTGTACCTGCAACGCGTCGGCGACGCGACGCCCGGGCGGATCGCAGAGCGACTGCGACTCCCGCTGTTGACCGTACTGGCGACGATCAGTTACTTAGACGAGGCGGGGCTGATCCGCCGGCTCGAGGGGTCGGATCGGATCGTCCTGACCGAACGGGACGAGCGTCGGACGCCAGAGCCGGCGTAGTCGCCGCGCTTAGCTGGCTGTGGATGGCGTCACCGCCCACCGCCCGACGAGTCGCGGTTCGCGGTCCGCTCTTCGGACCCGCCATCTGCCGTCGCCGTTCGAGAGGGCGCCGTGGCCGCACCGGCGGTGGCAGTCTCGTCGATGTCGAACTGTGAGAGCCGGTGCTGAAGTTCGTCGGCTTGGTCGGAGAGGGTCCGGGTGTTCTGTGCGACCTGCGTGAGCGACGACGTTTGCTCTTCGGCCGCGGCCGAGACGTTCTCGGACTCGGTGTTCACTTGGTCGGCCTTCTCGGCAACGTCGTCGATCATCCCGGCCACGGACTCGGTCGAGGTCGCTTGGTCGTCGGTGGCGGCGCTGATCTCCTGAATGCTCCGGTTGGACTCTTCGACCTTCGACGCGATCTCGTCGAGGGAGTCGAGGGCGACGTCGATCGTCTCGGTCCCCGAGGCGACGCGGTCGCCCATCTCGCGGATGTCCGCGACCGCGGTATCCGTCGAGGTCTGTATCTCCGTGATGAGCGTTTCGACGTCGTCGGTCGCGTCCGCGACCTCTCCGGCGAGCTGTTTGATCTCGTCGGCGACGACGCCGAACCCATCGCCGGCCTCGCCGGCACGAACCGCCTCGATCGAGGCGTTCAGCGCCAGCATGTTCGTCTGCTCCGCGATGTCGTTGATGACGTCGACGATCTCTCCGATCTCGTCGATCTCGGACGCGAGTGATTCGATCTCGTCGATCGTCTCTTGGGACTTCGTTTCGATGGCAGTCATCTCGTCCATCGCCTCGGTGGCCGCGTCTTGCCCGTCTCGGCCGGTCTCGGCGGCCTGCCGTGACATCGTTGCCACCTCGTCGGCCGACGAGGCAACCTCCTCGACCGTCCCCGAGAGACTCTGCATCTCGGCGGCGACCTCGCGGAGTTGGTCCGACTGGGCCTCGGCATCGGCGGAGATGGTCTGGATGGAGTCACTAACCTGCTCGCTGGCCCGCTGACTCTCCTCGGCCCCCGTGGTGACCTCCCGCGAGGAGTCGGCGACGCGGTCGGCGAACGAGCGGATCCGTGCGACCGTCGCTTCGATTTCGTCCATCATGCCGTTGAACGACTCGGCGATCTCGGTCATGGCGGCGTTGTGACTCTCGGGGTCCATCCGCTGGGTGAAATCCCCCTCTGCCGCGTGGTCCATCACCGCGCTGAACGACGTGGCCTTCGTCTCGATGTGGTTGTTGAGCGTTTCGGCCTCCTCGCGGGCCGTCTCTGCCTCCTCGCGGGCCGTCTCCGCCTCCTCCTTCGAACGCTCGGCCTCGGTGCGTGCCTGTTCCGCTTCCGCCCGTCTGCGCTCCGTCTCGGCCTGTGACTCCTTGAGATCCGCGACGACGGCCATGGTCCCGATCGACCCGACGGAGAACACGCCGAGAACGATGGCTTGGAGCGAGGTGCTGAGCGTGTCCATCAACTCGCCGCTGATGCCGAGCCACTCGACGGTCACGAGCCCCATCCAGAGAGCTCCGGTGACCGAAACGAGCACGAAGCTCGCCCAAAATGTCCGCTCTAGCTCGGTATCTTGGTAGTTTCGGATCCCGATACCGGCAGCCACGACGAATCCGAGGGTGGCGGCCGCGTCGACGAACGGGATGATCTGCTCTCCCACCATCGTCAGGCCTCCCCTCCGGTTCCCTCGGTGTCGATGTTCTGCCGTCTGTACGTGTACGCGGCGATGGCGAAGGCAACCCCGGCCCCGAGGTTCCCGACGAAGTGTTCCGTCAGGTTCAGTGCGGTGGGCAAAAGGACGTTCTCGAAGTTCGTCGCGAACGCGGCGACGAACAGGAAGCCGTATGCCAGCACGAACCAGCGCGGCGTCTTCTGACGGTACAGTACCACCGGGATGAGGCCGATGAGTGCGACGATCAGAACGACGGTCGTCTGCGCACCGAACGTTTCGAATATGGTTGACAAGGTCTGTTCCTCCATCACTTCGTGACGAGTGAGATATATACAGCGTTCCGGCCAAATTTTCATTAAGAATAATTTCAAACTCGGAATCGGAGCGTCAGCCGCGAGGGCGCCCCGATGGCCGCAGGTATATCAACCGCCCCGGACAAGTCGTCGAACGAATGTTCGACGAGATTATGGAGAAGTTCGAGGGGAGCCCGAGCCAGCAGGAGGTAATCCGGCTCCTGCTCGAACGGGGCTTCTCCGTCAACGACGAGGGGCGGGTCGTCTCCGGCGGTATCGAGATTCCCAACACGGGAATCGCCCGCGAAATCGGTGTCGACCGGCGGGTGGTCGACTCGACGACCGACGCCATCCTCGACGATCCGGAGCTTCGCCGCATCTTCCAGAACATCACGGCCATCCCCAGTCTGATGGATCTGGCGCCGGTACTCGATCTCTCGGTGCTGACAGTCTGGGTCGACGACGAGACCGAATCGGGCATCGTCGCCGACGTGACGACGGCCATCGCCGACCACGATATCTCCATCCGGCAGGTCATCAGCGAGGACCCGGAGTTCGTCGACGACGCAAAGCTGTACGTCATCACCGACGCCACCCTGCCCGGGGAGCTGCTGGTCGCGATCCGCGAGTTGCCGTACGTCCGTCGGGTCGAGTTCTGATGCCCGAGACCTATCGCACGGTGGCCGAGCGCGCGGACGCCGAGTTCGAGGTGAAAGGTTCGGAGTTTCTCGGCCACGTCGCCCCCGCGGAGTCGGTCGCCGAGGCCGAGGCGTTTGTCGACGAGGTGCGAACCGCGTACGACGACGCCACACACAACGTGCCGGCCTACCGTGTGCCCGCCGAGGGTGGAGCGATGCTCCGCGAGTGGGCGAGCGACGACGGCGAGCCGACGGGATCGGCGGGCAAACCCGCGCTGAACGTCCTCGTCCAGCGTGACCTACGGAACGTCGTCGCGGTGGTGACCCGCTACTACGGCGGCGTCAACCTCGGTGTCGGGGGACTGGCCCGGGCGTATGCCCGCGGTGTGAGCGACGCCGTCGACGCCGCGGGCGTGGTCGAAGAGCGGCCCCACGAACGCGTGTCGGCCGTCGTCGACTACGACGACTCGGGGACCGTCCGCGGAATCCTCGAAAGCGAGGGCGTCGACTTCGAGGCGGCTTACGAGGAACGGGTCGCCTTCGAGGTGCGGGTGCCCGTCGCCGAGGCCGATAGCCTTCGGGACCGCCTGCGCTCTGCGACCGGCGGCCGGGTCGAACTGGAGTAAGCTCCGGAGCGCTCCGGAGCGGTGGGGAGCGCTCGACGGGTCCGTTTCGGTGGAGATTCGTTCGCGGTCATCGGGCCGCCGTCGGGCGGGGTTCGACCTGAAGCGAAGGGGTTCGCTCGTGAGCGGCCTCAGGCCGTCCGGAACGCCCGGTCGCCGGCGTCGCCGAGGCCCGGGACGATGAAGCCGTTTTCGTCGAGGCGGTCGTCGATGGCGACGGTCAGGAGGTCCGCCTCGGGGACGGCCTCGGAGACGCGAAGCAGGCCGTCCGGGGCGCTGACCGCCGAGAGCACGAAGAGATTCTCGGGGGTCGTCTGTCCGTCGAGGACGTAATCGAGGACGGCCGACATCGTCGATCCGGTGGCGAGCATCGGGTCGGCGACGATGACGGTGTCGTCCTCGCTGATATCGGGGAGTTTGACGTAGTCGACGGTGATGGGGAACTCGCCGTCCTCGTTCATCCCGGCTTCCTCGTCGCGGCCGGCGCTGATGACGCCCTGTTTGGCGCGCGGGAAGGCCTTCAACAGCCCTTCGACGAACGGCGTCGCCGCCCGCAGGACGTTGATGATGACCACGTCGTCGAGTCCTTTCACGCGCTCACCGGTCGTCTCCGCGAGCGGCGTCTCGATGGCGACGTACTCCGTCTCCATCGCGCCGTCGATGATCTCGTAGCCACAGATCCGGCCGAGTTTCACGAGACCCTTGCGGAAGGCGACCTGTTCGGTGTCGGCGTCACGAATCTTCGAGAGCGTGTCCTTCGCGAGTGCGTGCGTGATGAGATACGCGTCGTCGCGGTCTTCGATGGTCATCGTCGGGGAACCGGCCGCAGCGGACTTAAAACGCCTGCCTTAGCGCTGCGTAATGAGATAGGTCACGCCGACGAGGACGGCCGCCAAGGTGACGACGTTGACGGCGCCGTAGGCGACGATATCGATCATGGAGAGTCCCCAGACGACGACCCACGCGAACAGCGAGGACAACACGAGGTTCAGAGCGAGGATGACCCTAGGGTCGCCCTCGGCGTCGGCCACCGCGTCGTCGAACCCCTCGGCGTCGTCGGCCATGCGTGTGGGGCGGTCCGAGCGCCACTTACCTCTTGTCCCTGGCGTCCAACCGGCGGACATGGACCGGCGCCCCCGAAACCGGAACGGTCGGCCGGTCGATCCCGTCCCGTTCGTCGTCGTCGCGGGCATCGGCGCGATGCTCGCGTTCTCGCTCGGCCCGCTCTACGGGGTGGCGTACGGCCTCTCCCTCCGGACGGCGCTGGCGGTGTCGGCCGCCGCCGCCGTCGCAATCGTCGGGGGCGCGTACCAGCAGTTCGTCCGCCACGGGACGCCCGCGGCCGCCGACGTCCGGCGGGCCGACGCCGACCGCCTGTACTATCTCGCGCTGGCGCTCGGGGCCATCCTCCTCGGACTCTCGCTCCCGTTGCTCTGATCGCGCCGGCCCGACTCCGGCGGCCCTTATAGGCTCTCGTCCCCGATGGGCGTTCGTGCGCGAAGTCGAACGCGACCGGTTCGTCGCCGCGAGCCCCCGTGAGATCGAACGACGGCTCTCGCCGCGGGCGTTGCTGGCGTGGGAGGGGAGCTTCGAGGTGGGGGACGTGACCGAAGACGGCGAGGCGACGCTCGTCACCGCCACGGGGCCCGGGATGTCCTTCCGGCTCCGGTTCGAGGAACTGCCGGATGGCTACCGGTACGAGGGGACGGGCAACGGCCCCTTCGAGCGGATGGAGACGCGGATCACGGTGACCCCCGAGGACGAGGGCTCGCGAGTTCGGGTCCAGTCACAGGTGTCGCTCTCTCTATCCCTGCCGCTGGCCGACCGCCTCGGGGCTTGGAAGCGGGGCGGCGAACTCGACCGGTTGCTCGACGGGCTGGAGTCGGCCGTCTGAACGGTCGTGCGTATCTCTCACACGAACGCGGCGGATTTAGCCCGGTGGCCGGGAAGTCTCGGGTATGGGACTCATCGACACGGTGTCGGCGGTGCTCTCGGCCTCGACGAGTCGTGCGCCCGACGACGGCGGCGACGACGGCTCCGCCGGCGCCTTCTGGTGTGACGACTGTGGCGTCCGCGTCCGCGACGTGGCCGTCGACGACGAGGGCCTCGACCGGACCGCGGACGGAACGCCACGGTGTCCCGACTGTGGCGATTCGATGCGGTTCGAGCGGGCGGCCGGTTCGGGGTGTGCCTGCTGATCAGGGCTCGCGGAGGACGACCGTCTCGCCGTCGGCCGTGGGGAACGGAGCGGCGTCGACGGCGACGTCCCCGCCGTCGCCCCACTCTTCGTCGGTGAGGAGCGCGTCGTCGAGTCGGGTCCGAAGCGTCGCCTCGTCGAGGTCGGTGCCGATGACGACGAACTCCGTCCGGCGGTCGCCGTAGGTTTCGTGCCAGTCGAGGTCCGGCCGGTTCGCGCGGTAGGTTTTCTGTTCGATGTCGGGGAGCGACGCGATCCAAGGGCCCTGTGCGGTCACCCGGATCGACGGCCCGGCCTGACTCACGGATTGCCGGCGGTCGGTGCCGGCGACCCAGAGCGTGCCCTTCGAGCGGACGACAGCCGGGGGGAGGGTGCGGAGGACCGACGCGATCCGCTCGGGGTGAAACGGGCGGCGACGGCGGTAGGTGAACGAGGTGACGCCGTACACCTCGTCGGGGTGGGCGTGGGCGTGGTCGCCGTGGTGGTCGTCGGCCTCGATGGCCCGTTTCCAGCCGGGAAGGGTGGCGAGGGCGTCGGCGTCGACGCCCCCGGCGTCGAGGAGGCGGGCGGGGTCGACCGCCGAGAACTCCGTCCGGGCCGTCTCGGCACCGGGGCGAAGGGCGGCGACCAGCGACTCGGCCCGGTCGAGTTCGGCGTCGGTACAGAGGTCGACCTTGTTGAGCAAGACGAGTGTCGACACCTCGACCTGTTCGACGAGGAGGTCCGACAGGGGGCGGTCGTCCGCGCTTCCGCGGCGTTCGGGGACCGCGTCGTCGTCGAAGGTGTCGAGAAAGCGTCGGGTGTCGAGGACGGTCACGAGCGCGTTCAGGCGGTAGCGGGCGGCGGCGGCGGAATCGGTGGTGAACAGGCGCGCGACCGGCGCGGGTTCGGAGATGCCCGAGGACTCCACCACCAGCGCGTCGAAGTCGCGCTCGCGGGCGAGACGGACGACCGCGGTCTCCAAGTCGTCGCGGAGTTCACAACAGATACAGCCGTTCGAGAGTTCGGCGACCGCCCCGCCCAGATCCGACCCCTCGGCGAGGAGTTCGGCGTCGACGTTCACCTCGCCCATATCGTTGACGAGGACCGCGACGTCGCGGTCGGCGTTGGCCAGTAGGTGGTTCAACAGCGTCGTCTTGCCCGCGCCGAGGCTGCCGGACAGGACGGTCACCGGGATGCGATCCGCGTCGGTCATGGGAGGACGTGAGGGCTGCGGCGGCTTCAAGCCCGTCGTCTCGACACCGCCGTCACGGACGGCACGGGGTTTATATCTCGGCGAGCGGTTGGATGAGAAACGATGACAGTCGCCGACCGCATCGCGGCCTACCGCGAGATCCTGCGGGAGTGGCTCCAAGGACTGTACCATGGCATGATTTCGCATCCCGCCTACGAGAAAATCGAGAAGGAGGCCGAGGACAGCGAGGACGCGTTCCTGCTAGCTTGCTTCCCCGACGCGTTCGGCATCCCCTCGCCGGTCTCGTACTACACCGCCGAACTGCTCCCCTACCTCGAAGACGAGTTCGAGGCGTGGGAGCGGCGCCTGTGGGATCGAGACTCGTATCTCGAACGCAAGGGCCAGCAGTACCACTTCTGAGATGGAACCGTTCGTCTTCTTCGGCGGCAAAGGTGGCGTCGGGAAAACGACCGTCTCCTGTGGATACGCCCGGCGGTGTGCGACCGCGGGTGTGGAGACGCTGGTCGTCTCGACCGACCCCGCACACTCGGTGTCGGACGTGTTCGATCAGTCGTTCGACGACACTCCGGGGTCGGTCGACGGGATCGACGGGCTGTCGGCGATGGAGATCGACCCCGAACGGGAGGTGGCGAACCACCTCGACGGCATCCGCCGACAGCTCTCCGAACAGGTGTCGGCGTCGATGGTCAACGAGATCAACCGACAACTGGAGATGGCCCACCAGACGCCCGGCGCGTACGAGGCCGCACTGTTCGACCGGTTCGTTGAGGTGATGCGGGAGCGCGACGACTACGACCGAGTGGTGTTCGACACGGCGCCCACGGGGGCGACGCTCCGACTACTCGGCCTCCCGGATTTCCTGCGCGACTGGATCGACCGGCTAACGCACAAGCGCCGGCAGAGCATCGACCTCTTCGAGAAGGCCGCCATCGGCAACAACGAACCTCGGCGAGTGATGGCGGGCGACCCAGTCCTCGAACGACTGGAAGAGCGCCGGGACTTCTTCGAGTTCGCCGGCGGTGCGCTCCGGAACGACGCCGCCTTCTTTCTCGTACTCAACCCGGATCAGCTGTCGGTCAACGAGACCGGACGGGCAATCGAGGGGATGGCAGAGCGGGAGCTATCGGTTCGCGGACTGGTCGCGAACCGGCTGACACCCCCACCGGACGAGGACGAGAACGGCCGCGGCGCCCGCTATCTTCGGGATCGGATCGAGACGGAGCGCGAGCGACTGGCGCAGGTCCGCGAGCGGTTCGACCCCCCGCTCGTCGCGGAAATCGAGTCCCGATCACGCGAGGTGCGGGGCGACCTGCTGGCCGCGGTGGCCGAGGAACTCGCCATCGACCCGAGCGCCGAGGCGCCGACGTTCGTCGACCGCGACGGCTAACCGGCACGCGCGCACGGGACGCCAACGCTTAAGTCCGACTTTCATCATCTTTGTGACCGAGGCGACACATGACACAAGTAATTTGGATCGTACTCGCGGTGCTGGTGACGTTCACCTTCGGCTACGTCGGATACTCGCGCTACCTCGCGCAGTTCGTGGGGCTCGAAGAGGACGCCGAGACACCAGCACACAAATACGAAGATGGACAGGAGTACGTGCCGTCGAAGAAACCGGTGCTGTTGGGGCATCACTACTCGAGCATCGCCGGCGGTGCACCCATCGTCGGTCCGATCACCGCTGGGGCCGTGTGGGGGTGGCTCCCGGCGCTGCTGTGGATTGCCGTCGGCAACCCCCTGATGGGCGCGGTCCACGACTTCGTCTCGCTGTCCGGCTCACTCCGGCACGAGGGGAAGTCGATCGGCTACATCATCGGCCAGTACGTCGGGCGGAAAGGCAAGAATATGCTACTGTGGTTTGCCTTTCTCACCATCGTCCTCGTCGTGGCGGTGTTCGCCCTCGTGGTGGCGATTGTGTTCAACGCGTTCCCGCAGGTAGCGACTGCGAGCTTCGTCTACGTCGTGCTCGCGCTCGTGTTCGGCGTCTATCTCTACCAACTCGACGGCCCGTTCATTCCGGGAACGATCCTGTTCGTCGCCGGCGTCTTCGCCGGCGTCTGGGTCGGGCTTCAGTATCCGTTCGCGCTGTTCTCGCTGGCCGAGGGCTCCCACCCCGCCGGGACGTTCGTGTTGCTCTCTGGGGCGGGTAGCTGGGTACCCGCCGCCGGGTCGCTCGGCGCCAACACCGCGGCTTGGATCCCGGTCGTGCTGGTGTACGCCGGAATCGCCAGCGCGCTACCGGTGTGGGTGTTGCTCCAGCCGCGTGACTACCTCTCCTCGTTCCTCCTGTATACGGGCGTCGGGGGCGCCCTGCTCGCCGTCATCGTCGGCACGATCTTCGGAACCAGTAGTCAGCCGCTCACCGTCGACCCGTCCATCGGGATGTTCAACGGCTTCTGGGGGGTCGAGGGGGTCTTCCTCCCGCTGTTCCCGCTGCTGTTTATCACCATCGCCTGCGGGACGATCAGCGGATTCCACTCGCTGGTCTCCTCGGGGACGACCGCGAAACAACTGGACAAAGAGACCGACGCCCGCCTCATCGGCTACGGCGGGATGCTCGGCGAGGGGCTGCTCGCGGCCGTCGCGCTGTCGACGCTCGCGGTCGCAGGGTTCGCGGGTGACGCCGCCGCCGGCGGGATCGGCGGCGCGCTCCCCAACTTCGCCTCCGGCGGCGGCATCATCCTCACCAGCTTCGGCCTGCCCGAGACGCCCGCCAGCGTCTTCATGGCGCTCGTGCTGGTGAGTTTCCTCCTCACCTCGACGGACACCGCCGTCCGCCTCGGCCGGTACATGATGGAGGAAATCGTCGGTATGCCCGCGGGGCAGACCGCGACCGGGCTGGAGAGCTTCGGCCTCGGAAACCTCGCGCGCGGCCGCTACACCAACCCGGTCATCCAGACCCTCGCCGCCTACGCGCTCGTCGCGTCCGGCGAGTGGGTCGTGCTGTGGGGGCTGTTCGGCGGCGCTAACCAGTTGCTCGCCGCGCTCGCGCTCCTGACCGCGACCGTGTGGCTCGCCAACTGGGACGACTCCAAACAGCTCATCTCCACCGGCGTCCCGATGGCCGTCATGACGGTCATCACGATTCTGGGGCTGCTGTGGCTGGCCATCTACGAGAACATCTACATCAACATCCTGCAAGGCGGCGCCGAGTCGACGTCGGCGATGATCTCCAGTGCCGTCCAAGCGGGACTCGCGTTCGTGCTCATCTACCTCGCGCTGTCGCTCGTCCGCATCGGCTACGCGAACATCCGGAGCGTCCGGGGCGAAGGCGGTGCGGCAGGCGCCCCGAGCGACGACTGACGCGCGGTGCGGGCCTCGGTCGCAGTTTTTTTCGGTCGCTACGGCTCGCGAGCGACGGCGTCGAACGGCGCGAGAACGGCGTCGGCCGTCGGAGCGAGCGCGACGGCGGTGATGGCGTCGTCACCGGCACGGGCCCGCGCCCGGACGAGTGCGAGGTCGGTGCCCCCGTCGCTCGCCGTCGCCGTCTCGCGGGGCGTCTCCGTCCCGAGAAGCGTAACCGACCCCGACGCGCCCGGATCACGCACGGCGTCGACCGAGCGGTCGGTCGCGAGGGCGACGACGCGAGCAGGGTCGAGCGACGGGATGGGGTCGTAGCGCGACTCCGAGTTCTCGACGATCCGGACCGTCGGCGCGGTGGTCAGTCCGAACCGTCGCCCGCCGTCGCCGCGGTAGGCCCGTCGGAACAGCGTGATCACCGCGTCGCGGCTGGCGTTCAGTTCGATATCGCCGCTGAGGTCGGCGTCGAGCGTCGTCTCGACCGTGGCCGTCTCGGCGACGGTTCGCTCGTAGCCCGCGTCGGCGGCGGCGGCCGCGGGAAGCGTCGCGGGTGCCGTGGCGCTCGCCTCGACCGGGGCGCTCTCCTCGGGGACCAGCCCACAGCCGGCCACGCCGGTGAGCCCGGCTAGCCCGCCGGCGAGGAGTTCGCGTCGGCGCATACTACGACCAGAACCGGCGGGCGATCCGGTCGAGCAGTCCGGGGTCGGGGTCGTCGAGGTCCTCCCAGAGGGCGAAGGCTTGGACGGCGTCGGCGACCTCACTAGCGGCGGCGGTGCGCCGCGCCGGCGCGACGACGATCAGATTCACCTCGTAGTGGCCGTAGTAGCCGAACTTCAGTAGCGTGCGGTCCCGGAACCCGGCGACGAACTCGCGGACGTCGTCGGGAATCTCGTCGGCGACGAGGACGAAGGTGACGTCGGTACGGTAATGTTCCTCGTGACCGGTCACACGCTCGTCGGCCACGTCGTGTCCGAGGTCGACCAGTCGTTCGAGGTCGGCGACGGTCGGGCGTCCGACCCGGCGGGCGAACAGGTACTCCTCGGACTCGTGGTCGGCGTAGGAGAGCGCAGGGTGGACGAACTGTTTCTGATTCACCACCCGCAGTTCGCCGTAGAGGTCCCAGCGCTCGCCCGCGACGAGGGCGTCCTTGTCGAGGTCGTAGCTGTGCATCAGCCGGTCACTCACACGGTCGAGATACGGGTCGTCGGACCAGTCGGGGACCGCCTCGACCACCTCGTCTGGGAGGTCGGCGGCGCGAACCTCCTCGGGAGCCCCCCAGTCGTCGGCGGGGGCCCAGTCGGCCGGTCCCTCGGGCGGGTCCGCCGCGCCGGACGCAGGCTCGGACTCCGTGGTCGCGGCCGGATCGTCGCTCATCGGCGTCGGCGGCCGCGGGGCGGTATCGGCGTCGCGAGTCGATGCATGGGGTGGCGTACTCCGGCGACGGTAAAAAGCGCATCGCGGCCGGGATTTAAGCCGCTGGCGGCCCAACTGCGGGTGATGGCGAAGGATACGGAAGCGTGCGGCCGCTGTTCGATGAGCGTCGTCGTCGACGCCGTCGACGAGGACCGCGACCCGTTCGGCGACGAACGGATCGAGGTCGACCGCAAGTCGATAGAGCGAGCGTCGCCGGAGGCGTGGCTCGGGCGGGTCTCGGCACGGATCGACGACGCGGTGACGCGGTTCGTCTGGAACCGCTAGCTACGGCTCGTAGGCGTGAACGTCGTCCGCGGACGGCGGCGCGCCGACAGCGACGACGTCGACGGCCTCGGTCGCGCTCTCGGGGTTGTACGCGAACTGGGGGCTGCCAGGCTCGACCGTGAGCAACGTGTCCGGCCCCGCCTCCAAGGTCCCCTCGGGCGTGTCGACGTGAAGCGTCCCCGAGAGGACGTAGAAGGCCTCCTCCTGATCGTCGTGGTAATGGTAGGCGAGGGGTAGTTCCTCGCCGGGCTCGGCCGTGTAGCGGTTGATCGCCATCTCCGAGAGGCCGGCCGGATCGGACAGCGACCGACGGGTACAGGGGCGGTCCGGGTCCGGGTCGACTGCGTCCGTATCGACGACGTGATAGCCCATACCCCACGGAGTCGGGGCGGGGCAAAAAGGCCGTCGTCGCCGGTCACGACCCGCCGTGGCACGGAACGGTTTTGTGCGCTGACGCCATGAGAGCCTGACGAGCGATGGAAGAGAGCGTGTCCGGATTCAAACGCCGGGGGACGTGGTCGGAGATCGTCGAACACGGCGAACGCATCACGCGTGCGCTCCGCGAGGCCGGCGCCGACGGGCCGGCGTTCGCGGAGTGGGACGAGTGGCGGCCCAAGTCACACGAGCGTCTCGGCGAGGACGTCAACGAGAAGACGGCCGAACAGGCGAGCGTCGCAGAGGGGGAAGGTGAGAAGGCCGGCAAAAACCCGGACGAAGACCTCCGGACGGCCGGCGAGAAGCTCTCCGAGTCCTACGAGCGCGTCGAGGAGGGCGACAACGAGGGCGCGGTCGAACAGTGGCAGGACTCGATCAACTACGTCGCCCGTGCCGCCGACTCGGCGGGGCGAAAGGCTCTCCGGGCGGTCGAGGACACCGTCTACCGGAAGGTGATGACACAGCTCGCCCCCTACTACTTCGACAACGAACTCGTGAGCGCCAACGTCCAGAAGACG
>Ga0207813_100209_pt1 | contig 42205 bp, 39 predicted proteins | sample A23E3SouthBayCA_2_FD_187730 | JGI IMG/M metagenome (GOLD analysis project Ga0207813, IMG submission 187730) | Aerobic enrichment media microbial communities from Eden Landing Ponds, California, USA - A23 E3 (4) (SPAdes) | ecosystem: Environmental > Aquatic > Marine > Unclassified | place... | reverse complement strand
ATCGATGTTTTTGAAGGTTTAGCAGGGTCTACAGCCGAGATCGGGGTGAAAATCACGGTTGATGGGTATTACTGAGAGTATTATCTAAAGACGAATGGACTGATAGTGATTATTGTAGATCGTTTCCGGATCGCGCCGACACCGGGGCGGGTGCGTACCGGTAAATCGCTACAATAATCACTCTGAGACGCTCCACGCGGGTATCGTGCATGAGGACCGCATCGCCACCCGCGAGCGAAGCGAGGCTGCTACACTGGTGAGTTCAGCGCGCCGAAGTAGACTTGCCAGGCCAGCAGCGACTTCGCCACGAGGCTCAACACGATGTACGCCCGCTCACCGTACAGGTAGTCCTGCCACTTCCAGACCCCGCGATACTGCAACAGCATGTTGATCGCAAAGAGGTTGAAGAGGACAAACAGCGAGACGTAGATGATGATCACGAAGTCCGGTGGACTGCCGCCAGCGTCGAACGTGCCGACGATCGAGACGGCGATGACAATCCAGGGGACGACGCCAGCGATCGAACCGACGATGAACGAACTCCAGTCGGTTTCCTCGGTCAGACGATTGTGGCGCTCCATCACCAGCCCACAGAGATTCATCACTGCGACGAGACCGAACAGTGCGATCAGCGTGCCCAGGTCCCAGACACCCGCGAGCATGGCGATCAGGACGATCATCACCGAAGCGCTGACCGCGTACTCGTACCACCGGTAGGGGTTGATGCCCTGCCCAAGATAGGCGACGTAACGGTCGTAAAGAACCGTCGCGATAAGCGCATGGGCGATCGCAGAGATGAAGAGGAACGCAACCGCCAGATAGGCCAGCTCGACCGTCCCGATCGACTCCATGACGGGTGCGAGTCGCTGGCTTTCGGTGTCGAACTCGAGATACGTCGCGGTGATCGTCCACTCCCGCGAGGAACTCAGATAGAGCATTAACGCGCCCTGAAGGAAGTGTAGAGCGCCCATGACCGCGTTGAACCGTCGGAGTTTCCAGTCGCCAGGGTTCGTCGTTTCCATCGGCTATCTATTCACAGACATCTGTTATCGTCTTTTGGTAGCAGTTACCGCGACCAGCAGGCCGGTGTCTCCGTCGTCGATCCCCTTCGGGGAGTCTCCGGTGGAAGCGATAGCGTACATCGCCGAGAACAGTACCGAATTGGTCGTCCTGGGGACACACGCGACGGAGTTTCGCACGGTTTGCAGCACCGTATCACAGACCAGCGTAGCCAACAGTCGCCCGTTCCAGTGTTGTTCGTTCGGGAACCTGAACGGAACACGGCGGCGAAGAAAGCCCGAGACAGCGTGAGCGACGACGGGCACCGACCGGGCCGTCAGTCGTCCCGGCGGGCGTGCAGCGAGTAGGCGATGAAGGCGAGGCCGGCGAACTGGAACATACCGGCGACGAGTTCCAGAAGCACCTCGTACTGGCTCCCGAGGACGTTCAGGCGCAGGAGCACCGACCCGACAAAGGCCGTGGAGTAGGCGACGGCGGTCAGCATGAACAGGCCGATCGAGAGGAACTGCATCGACCGGCTCTCGTGGCGGCGGTACCCCTGGTAGGCCCGGTAGCCGATGTAGAGGCCGACGAGGGTCGCCCCGAGCGTGAACGCGTCGTTGCCCCAGCCCAGCAGGTCGCTGCCGGTGACGAGCGGGCCGAACTCCATCAGAGGTCCTCCCACATCCTGGTGAGCCGGTCCACGGTGTCTTCCTCGTGGATCGGGTCGCGGTCGGTCGTTTCGAGGTCGCTCTCGTAGGAGCCGTCGTCGAGTTCGAGCGAGAACGCTTCGAGTCGCGCCGAGTAGACGTCGCGGTGGTGGCCGTCGCCGTCGATCCGGACGCGCTCGTCGACGAGGTCGTGCTCCTGGAGCCGTTCGATGCGCCTGTATATCGTCGGGAGCGAGGCGTCGCAGTGCTCGCTGAGGGCTTTCGCTGTCATGGGTTCGGTGCTCGTCGCCGCGAGGATCGCCCGCGCGTACTCGTCACTCAGGAGGTCGAGTACCTCCGCGAGGTCGCGATCCTCACTCACACGACGACGCTCGCAGGCCTCCCGCTTAAAAAGACTCCACTTGTTCAGAGTCGGAAAAACGCCGCAAGTCGAACTCGGCTTCCGGGTCGTCTGCCTCCCACGGGTGCCGCAGGTCGTTCGGGAGCACCGCCGAGACGGTACCGGTCAGTCGGTTTCGCTCTCGTCGGCCGGCGACTCCGCTTCGACCGGGTCGGGAGTGTCACGGTCGACGGTCACGCGGGCTTTCTGGACGCGTGTGTTTTCCACCTGTTCGGCCCGCAGCGTCACGTTCTCGTAGTCGAACTCCTCGCTCTGTTCGACGAGGCGGCCCGCGCGGTTGAAGATGAATCCAGCGATGGTCTCGAACTCCTCGCCCTCCGGCAACACGATGTCGAGCGCCTCGTTGACCTCCTCGATCTTGACCGAGCCGTCCACCACGACGGTGTCGTCGTCGACGAACTCGATCGGGTGGTCTTCGCCACCCACGAGTATCTCGCCGACGATCTCCTCGGTCATGTCCTCCATCGTGATGAGCCCCTCGGTGGCGCCGAACTCGTCGATGACGATCACCATGTGCATCCGGTTCTCGCGCATCTCCGAGAGCAGTTCGTCGACGTTCTTGGACTCGGGGACGTGCAGCGTCGGGGAGACCACGTCCGCCACTTCGAGGTCGGCGAAAGTGCCGTAGTCCGATTCCCGCAGGTCGCGGATATCGAAGACGCCGGTCACGTTGTCCAGCGACCCCTCGTAGACCGGCAGGCGGGCGTGTCCGGCCCGGATACACTCCCGGATGGCCTCCTCGACGGTCGCGTCAGCGGAGATGGCGGTCACGTCGAGGCGGGGCGTCATCACCTCCTTGGCGCTGGCGTCGGTGAACCGCAGGGTGCGCTGGAGCATCTGGCGTTCCTCCTCGTCGAGGACCCCCTCGCGCTCGCCCGTCTGGATCATGTTGCGGATCTCGTCGCGAGTGACGTACGACGACTCGATAGACGGGCTGCCGCCGGTGACCTTGTTCACGGCGGCCGTCAGATAGTAGAACAGGGTGATGAGCGGCCACAGCACCTTCTCGACGATTTTCAGTCCCCGGGCGACGCGCCGTGCGTGCAGTTCGGTGTTCTCGACGGCGTAGGACTTGGGTGCACTCTCGCCGAACACCAGCACCATCGACGTGATACCGAGCGACGAGACGATGACTGCCGTGCCCGCGTCGAAGTAGAAGCCGACGATAGTCGTCGAGACGGAGGACATCGTGATGTTGACCATGTTGTTCCCCACGAGGATCGTCACGAGCAGGCGGTGGGGGTCTTCCTTGAGGGACTTGACCGCCTTCGCACCACGCAAGCCCTCGTCGATCATCGCGTCGATCTGGTGGTTCGGCAGGGAGAACAGCGCGATCTCGGACGACGAAAAGAAGCCCGACCCCATGAGGAGCAACAGGATCAGGCCGATACCGATCCCGGTGACTGTCGTCTGCCCCAGTTGGGTACCGACGACTGGCACAGTGTACTGGAAGAGACTGACACCAGATGCGACTGTGAGCACGGATATTCCCATCAATATCGCCTATTACCGGACCAGAAAATTAACCCTTGGGCCTCGGGCGGACGCGTCTACTCCGGGCGAGGGTGCCGTGACGCGGCTCACAGGGGTCAGTCGCCGGTCGCGCCGGCGTTCGACGTCTCCTCGCGGACGCGCGCGACGGCGTCGTCCACGTCGGCACCGGCGTCGCGCGCCCGTTCGAGGACCACGTCGGCCATGAGCGGTTCGGTCCCCACCGCGCCCGAGTACCAGATACTGTGGCCGTCGACGATCGCGGGGGTGTCCCAGCCCGTCCGGTAGTCGTCGGTCAGCCCCATGTCCTCGGGGATGTCCTCCTGGGTGTGGTAGCCGTCGGCGATGAACAGCGGCACGACGACGATATCGTCGCTCTCGAAGAAGTCGGTGACGTCGTCGACCTCGGGGTCCTCGTCCATGAACAGCGCCTCGACCTCGTCGAAGCGTCCCGACTCGCGGATGCGGTCGGCGTGGTACTCGACGGCCTTCGCGGAGTTCTCGTTGCGCTCGGTGCCGTGGCCGACGACCGCGAGGCCGAACCCCTCACCGACGTCGGGGTCGCCGGTGACCGACTCGGCGCGCCGGACGATGACGTCGCTCATCGCGTCGTGGGTTCCGACCGGGCCACAGTAGTGGACCGTCTTGCCCACGTCGCTGGCCTCGAACGTCGCGTGGGTCGCGCTCGTGCCGTCCGACTCCCAGGTCCCGGGGTCCCACCCCTCCAGGCGCAACTCGCGGGGGATGACCTCCTCGGTGAAATAGCCCTCCGAGACGAACAGCGGGACGACGTACACCTCGTCGCTCTCCACGGTCCGGAGCACCTCGCGGAAGGACGGTTCCTCCTTCCAGAAGCCCTCGCGGACCTCGTCGAAGGCGCCGGTCGCGCGGACGGTGTCGGCGTGGTCGAACGTCGGCGTCGACGACTCGGCGTTCAGGTGCGAGCCGTGGGCGACGATGACGAGTGCGGGCATATCCGGTCGTTGGAGGGAACGCGTCTTATGGGCTTCGTCGGCGGGCGACGACCGAGTCCGCGTCTCACTCCCCCAGAATGTCGGTAGCTTTAGGTGTCTTCTCGTCAATACCCTTCCCACCTGTGGCGAACGCGATCGAGTACTCGACGGAAGACCTGGTCTGTCTCCACCTCCTGGCGGCCGACGACGGCACGTCGGGGTCGGGCGGTGTCTCCACGCGCAGTGTACTCGACGCGCTCGGGGTCGGTGAAGGTGCGCTCGCGGGCCACTTCTCCGTCATCTCGGGGCTGTCGCGCCTCGCCGACCGGGGGCTCGTCGCGAGTCGGCGGGAGTCGGGCGACGCGGGCGACGGCGACGGCGGACGGACAGTCTACGGACTCACCGAGGCGGGCCGGGACCACGCCCACGAGGTGGCGTCCCGGCTGGCCGACCGGGAAGTGACCGTCCAGTCGGCAGACGGGACCGACGTGACGACGCTCGGCGAGGCGACCGACCGGCTGGGGTGCTCGCTCGCCGACGCGGTGGCGCGCCTCCACGGGGACGTGCTCCTCGAGGACGACACCGAGAGTCCTGTCTATCGCGAGAGTTCCGGCGATACCGGGAGTTCCGTCGGCGCCGAGAGTCCCGCCGACGCCCAGTCGATACCGTTCGTCGACCGGACCGACGAACTCGCGCGGCTGGAGTCGCGCTACGAGGCCGCGGCTTCGGGCGCGGACCCGCTGTTGATCGACGGCGAACCGGGCGTCGGCAAGACACACCTGACGAGCGAGTTCGGTGAGCGCGTCGCCGAGCGCGGCGGGCAGTTCCTCTCCGGGCAGTGTCCGCCGGAGACAGACACACCGTACGAGCCGTTTCTCGACGCCGTCCGTGACCTCCCGACGGCCGACCGGGACCGCCTGACGACACCGCTGACGGCGACCGACGGCGGCGAGGAATCGGCCCGGGACCGCGACTCGACCGACCAGGCCGACCCGTCCACGTCGGACACCCCCGGGAGTCGGGTCGTCCCGGAGGAACCGGGCAGTCCGGCCGCCCCCGCGGATCCTGTCAGTCCGGCCGACCTGTCGGACCCGGACGTCCTCGAACGCCGCCGCCAGTCGCTGTTCGACGCGGTCGCGACGGAACTGGCGGAACTGACCGGGGAGCGTCCGGTCGTACTGGCGCTCGACGACGTCCAGCGACTCGACCGGCCGACGGCGCTCCTGGTCGCCCACCTGGCCAGCGAACTGGCCGACGAGTCGTTCCTGGTCGTCGGGACGGTCTCGCCGACGGTGGCGGACCCGACGGCCACCCTGGAGGACGCGCTGGCGGCCTACGGGCTGGCGGCGACCCACCTCACGCTCGGGCCGTTCGACCGGGCGGCGACGGGAACGCTGGTCCATCGACTCCTCGGAACGCGGCGCGTCCCGGAGCAGTTCGTCGACGGGGTCTACGACCACACCGGCGGCAATCCGCTGTTCGTCACCGAGAGCGTCGACCGGCTGTTCGAGACCGGGCTCGTCCGACCGGGCGCGAACGTCTACCCCGAGTCGGCGGCCGACCTCCCGGTGCCGGACACGGTCGAGGCGGCGATCACGACCCGCCTGGCGACGCTCGACGACGGGACGCGCGAACTCGTCGACCTCGCGGGACTGGTCGGCGGTGCCGTCCCGGCGGGGGTCCTGGCGGCCGCCAGTACGCTCCCGCGCGGGGCGGTCGAGGACCGTGTCGACCTGCTCGTCGGGAGTCGGCTCTGGGAGCGAGACGACGAGGGCCGGGTCACCTTCGTCAGCGACCTCGTCCGGGAGACCGTCAGTGCCGCCCTCGACGAGGAGCGCCGCCGTACGCTCCACAGTCGCCTCGCGACGGCGTTCCAGGACGTCGGCGAGGGGGCGGGCGAGTACACGGCGGCGGCCGCGTATCACTACGACCGGGCCGAGGAGACCGAAGCGGCACTCGACGCGTCACTGGCCGCCGCCGAACACGCGACGAGCGTCTTCGCTCACGAGGTGGCGATCGAAGCCTGCGAACGGGCCGTCACCATCGCACGCGACGCCGGGAACGACGCGAGAGTCGTCGAGGCGCTGGAACTGCTGGGGGACACCTACCGGGTGACCGGGGAGTACGGGGAAGCCGCGCGCTGTTACCGGTACGTCCGCGACCGGGCCGAGGACCCCGAGACGGTCCAGCGCGCCTACCGGACGGAGGCGGTCGTCGAGATAAATCAGGGGGCGTTCGACGCGGCAGAGACGCTCCTCGAACGGGGACTCGACGTCGCTCACGAGGCTGGCGACAGCCGAAGTGAAGGACGACTCCGGGGACTCCTGGGCCGTATCGAGACGAAACGCGGTGAGTTCGACGCGGCCCGCGAGCAGTTCGAGGCGAGTCTCGACCTGGCGCGCGAGGCGGGCGACCGGCGGGGCGAGGCCCGCCGACTCGGCGACCTCGGACGCGTCGCCGACAAGCAGGGCCGGTTCGACGAGGCCGAGGACCTCCTGGAGCGTGCCCGCGAGTCGTTCCGCGACCTGGGCGACCGGCGCGGCGAGGCCCGGACCCAGGGGACGCTCGGACGCGTCGCGGAGAAGCGCGGCGACTTCGAGACTGCCCGGGAGTATCACCAGGCGAGCCTCGCCGTCTACCGCGATATCGGCGACCCGCGCGGGGAGGCCGGGCGGCTCGTCGAACTCGGCGCGGTCGAGCGCAAGCAGAGCAACTTCGCCGAGGCCCGGGAGTACCACCAGGGGGGTCTCGACATCTACCGGCGACTCGGGGACCGCCACGGACAGGCCAAGAGCCTCGGCAACCTCGGGTCGATCGCACAGATGGACTGCGAGTTCGCGGCGGCACGCGAACGCTTCCAGCGGAGTCTCGAGATCAAGCGTGACCTCGGGGACCGCCACGGACAGGCCAGGAGCCTCGGCAACCTCGGACTGGTCGCCGACGAGGTGGGCCGGTTCGGGGCGGCACGCGAGTACCTCGGGGAGTGTCTCGATATCTTCCGCGAGGTGGGCGACCGCCACGGGGAGGCCAAGGCCCTCTACCTGCTGGGGCTGACGACCGAGCGGGCGGGTGACCTCGACGATGCACGGGAGTACCTCCGTGACGGACTCGAACTGGAACGCGAGCTGGGCGACCGGCGCGGCGAGGCCAAGGCCGTTGGGATGCTCGGCCAGGTCGAACGGGCCGAGGGGAACCTCGGGGCGGCCCGCGAGCGCCACGAGACCGCGCTCGAACTGTACCGCGACCTCGACAACCCGCTGGCCGAGGCGGAGTCGCTCCTCAACCTCGGCCTCGTCGACCTGGAGACCGACGGCGGGACGGGACGGGCCCTGTTCGAGGATGCGCTCGACGAGTTCGCTGACGTGGACGACCCCGCCGGAACGCAGCGCTGTCGCGCGCTCCTCGGTGCGGCCGAGATCCGCGAGGGCGATACGGCGGGCCGCGAGAAACTCGACGAGGCGCTCTCGTATCTCGGCCCCGCCGGCGTCACGCCCGCGGCACTCGAGGTCTGTCGCCGACACATCGAGGCCGAGCTGGCGTGTGGGGACGCCGACCGCGCCAGCGAACTCTGCGAGCGAGCACGCGACCTGATCGACGGGACCGACGCGGAACTGGGTGCCGAGCGAGACAGGGTCACCCGACTCTGTGAGCGTTTCGAGCGATGACCCGGACCGTCCAGGGGGTAACCGGGACACCAGAATATAAGTTCCGAGACACGTAGCACGCGACACATGGACGATCCGGAGTCGGAGTCGGAGCCGGAACCGGGGTCGGGGTCGGAGTCGGAGCCGGAACCGGGGTCGGAGTCGGAGTCGGAGCCGGAACCGGGGTCGGGGTCGGAGTCGGACCCGGAGGCGGAGTCGTTTCCGGGGATGGGGTCGGGAGCGGACGGCCCGCTCGACACCGCCGACCTCCGGGTGCTCTCCCGCGAGGAACTCGAGGCCGCGGTCCGCAGGCGGACGGCCGAGCTGCAGGACGTCATGGACACGATGGCGGACGTTCTGGTCAGGCTGGACCCCGAGGGACGCGTCGAGATGGCCAACGCCGCCGTCGCGGACGTCCTCGGCTACGACTCCGACGACCTGCAGGGACGCCCGGTCTCGTTCCTGCTCGCGACCGGTCGCGGGGACGACGACGCGACGACACCCTCCTATTCGGGGACGGAACTGGTCGAGCGGCTCCTCGACGACGGCGAGGTCAGGGACCTGGAGATCCCGTTCGAGACCGCCGACGGTCGCATCGTACCGATGCAGGTGTCGGCGTCGGTCATGCGCGAGGGGGACGCCGTCGAGGGCTACGTCTGTGTCGCGACGGACGTTACCGAGCGCAAGCGCCGCGAGCGCGAACTCGAACGGAGTCGTGACCGCTACCGGACCCTCTTCGAGAACAACCAGGTCGTCCTCCTGGAGTTCGACCTCTCGACGGTCAAAGAGCGCGTCGACACCGTCGCCGAGGAGACCGACGACGTCGCCGACTATCTCGACGACCGACCGGGGGAACACGAACGGGTGCTCGCGGGGATCGACGTGCTCGACGCCAACCAGCAGGCAGTGTCGTTCTACGGGGCCGAGTCGGTGGCCGAACTCGCCGCGAACGTCGACCGGACGACGACCGAGGCCGCCCTGGACACGCTGAAACGGCTGTGGCGGGCGGTGGCCGAGGGCGAGACGGAGTTTCGTAGCGAGTGCAAGGTCCGTACGCTCGATGGCGATGTCCGGGACGTCCTGCTCGACGTGAACGTCCCGGAGGCACACGCCGACGACTACGGCCGCGTCTACGTCAGCGCGGTCGACATCACCGACCGCAAGGAGCGCGAGCGGAAACTCCGGCGGAAAAACGAGTTGCTCGACGAGTTCGCCAGTGTCGTCTCCCACGACGTCGCCACGCCCCTGAGCATCATCGGGAACAAGGCCCGTCTCGTCCAGGCCACGGGCGACCCCTCCCACGCCGAGGACATCTTCGAGGCGACCCAGCGCGTCCAGGAACTCGTCGACGAGTTACACGACCTCGCACGCCAGGGCGAAGAGGTCGGCGACACTGCCCCGGTCGCCCTCGACGCCGTCGTCTCCGAGGCGTGGCAGTCCGTCGAGTCCCTGGGTGCGTCTCTCACTGTCGAGACGTCCCGGACTGTCCAGGCAGACCGCGACCGACTCAGGCAACTGCTCGCCAATCTGCTGCGAAATGCCGTCGAGCACGGCTCGACGAACCCTGGCTCGGACGCTCGACGGGACGATTCTCTCCCGAACGGCACCGACGCGGTCACGGCCGGAGAGACCGTCGTCACCGACACCGTCTCTGTCAGAGTCGGCGGGTTCGAGGACGGGTTCTACGTCGCCGACGACGGCCCGGGGATCCCGGCCGACGAGCGCGAGCGCGTGTTCGAGCAGGGGTTCTCGACGGACGACGACGGGACCGGCATCGGCCTCGCGATCGTCCGGCGGATCGCCGACGGCCACGGCTGGAGCGTCGAGGTGACCGAGAGCGAGACCGGCGGCGCCCGCTTCGAGGTCCACACCGACGAGTGACCGTCCGGCCGACGAGTGACCGTCCGGGACGTTTTTCGTGGCAGTCGCCGTGGTCGCCCGTATGACACTCGCAGCGGACACGCGCGCGGCCGTTCGCCGACATCCGTTTCTCTTCGACGCCCTGCGTGCGGGGGTCCTGAACTACAGCGCGGCCGCCCGGTTTCTCGAGGTCGACGGGGAGACCGACGCCGTCGTCGCCGCACTCCGTCGCTACGCCGACGACCTGCCCGAGTACGACTCCCCGAAATCCGGCGCGGCCGTGAGCATGCGACGTGGGCTCGGCGACGGCGACCCCGACGAAGCGCTTCTGGTCGTCGGGGAAACGACACTGGAACCGGACGCTGGCTCGCTGACGGGACTGCTTGCGACGGGCGACGTCGACGCTACCGCGCTCCGTGCGGTGCTGGGTCGACTCGGGACAGAGGACATCGACGTCGAGGCGGCCGCCGTCGGGGGTGACTCGCTCGTGGTCGTGGTCAGTGGTCGCGACGGTCCCGACGCGCTCAGGGCGGTCGAGGATGCGCTCGGCGGGTAGTCGGTCGAGTCCGGCGCTCGAAGGGCGGGGTCAGTCGGTTTTCGACGGCTCCGGGTCCTCGCCGGAGGACACATCGGTGTCGGGGTCGGACGCTGCGTCGCCGTCGGCGCCCATCGTCGCGTCGGTGAGTTCCGAGCGCTCCTCGGGGTCGAGTTCGCGGAACTCCCCGTCCTCGGCGTCGTCGGTCGCGATGCCGCTCGTGATGACGATCCGGACGGCCTCCTCGACGGTCATGTCGACGTCGGAGACGCGGTCGCGCGGGATGTGCGTGAGGAAGCCGCCCATCACGGGGTTCGGTGCCAGCGGGAGGAAGAGCGTCACCATGTCCGACTCACTGGCGGCGGACATCACCGCGGGCGCGGCCTGGTTGGTCTCGAAACCGATGACGTAGACGTCGTCGTAGGGGAACTCGACGAGTTTCACCGAGCGGAAGTTCTCGACGCCGCTCTCCAGGATGACCTCGCCCATCTGGCGGAAACTCCGGTAGACCGCGCCCACGCCGGGGACGATCCCGACGAAGTAATCGAAGTAGTCGATGACCCGTTCGCCGTAGTGAAAGCGTGCCAGCAGACCGACGCCGACGACGACGGCGCCGAGGATGAGCACCGCGATGATCGTCGTCAGGAAGTCGGTGACGTTGTTGTAGATGCCAACTCTGATGAGGAGGTCGACGAATCCGACCTGTTTGACCCCCTCGATGAGACCGACCCACTCCAGGAGCTTGATGAACGGGCGGAGGGCACCGGCGATGAAATCGAGCGCCGCACTCAACACGTAGATCGTCACGACCAGCGGGACGATGACCACGACGCCCGTGAGGACGACGTCCAGCGCTTCCCTGTAGGCCGAGTGACCCGCCTCCTTGGCCGTCTCCTTGCCGTTCACGAACGTGTCCCGCGGGTCCCTGTCCATAGGCGGTCGTGTTGTGGCTTCGATATGATAGTTGGGAATCCCGGAGCCGCTGGTGCGTGTCGTAGAGACGGTCACGGAGGGTGTATTTTTACCAGCCGTTTCAGCACAGAGTCGGTCGAAGAGACTCGTTTCAGAAACAGCATCGCCCTCAACGTCGTGGGTTGAAAGCCCTCGGGCCGCTCGCGGCGAACGGAGTGAGCCCAGTCGCCTGAGCGGGGCCCTATCCGCGCGGTGCGAGGCGCTACGGGCCTCGAAAGCGCACGGCGAAGCCGTAAGCGGGCGGTGCCGAGAGCGCGGATATCCCGCTCAGCGACCGCGAGCACGCCGAGGGCTTCCACCTCACGATCAGGACTGCGGTCGCAGGTGCGGTTTCTCTCGAATTGCTACCTCTACACCCTGTACACGACAATTCAAGTCAAAAGCCGACCAATCGTCGACTGGAATGGCGACACAGGCCCACGGAATCGTCGAGGGGGTGGACTCGGATATCCACGACGAACCGCACGTCCATGGGAGCAGGGTCACGGTCCGGTCGATCCACGAGTGCGTCGAGAACGCGGGGCAGGACCCCGAGACAGTCGCCGCCCAGCACAACCTCGACATCGCTTCGGTTTATCGCGCACTGGCATATTATCACGAACATCCCGAAACGATGCGTCGCGTCGAGCGCGAGCGCGAACGGACGATCCAGGAGAATCGCGAGCGAGCCGTCACTGGGCCCGACGACCTCCCCTGAGATGCCGCGTACCGGGCCTGGGGCGGGCTGTGGTGTTTCTCGCGCCCTGTCACCCCCTGTCACGCCCTGTCTCGCTACCGAATAGTTGAAACCGCCGCCGGGCAGATGTCCCGGTAATGACGCTCTACGTGACCAACACGCTCACGGGCGAGCGCGAGCGGTTCGAGCCGGCAGACGACGACCGGGTCACGCTCTACCTCTGCGGTCTGACGACCTCGGACCCCGTCCACGTCGGCCACGCCCGCACCTGGACCCACACCGACGTGATGGTCCGCTGGCTGGAGTATCTCGACTACGAGGTGTGCTACGTCCAGAACTTCACCGACGTCAACGAGAAGATCGTCGCCCGGGTCGGCGCCGACGGCCCCGACGAGGACGCCGTCGCCCGTCACTACATGGCCGACGTCATCGAGGCGATGCGCGACCTGAACCTCCGCCGGGCGGACGTCTATCCCCGCGTGAGCGAACACGTCGACGAGATCATCGCGATGGTCGAGACGCTCGTCGATGGGGGGTACGCCTACGAATCGAACGGTTCGGTCTACTTCGACGTGACTGCCTTCGAGAACTACGGCAAACTCTCCAATCAGCGCCTCGACGACCTCGAAGCCCAGGGCGACCCCGACGAGCGCTCCGAGAAGCGCAACCCCGCCGACTTCGCGCTCTGGAAGGCCGACGGCGTCGACCCCGAGACCGTCGCCGCGGAGCGAAAGGAGGGTGCCGCATCGCCCGAGGAGGCCGCGGAGGGTGCCCAGACGTGGGACTCGCCGTGGGGCGAGGGGCGACCGGGCTGGCACATCGAGTGCTCGGCGATGTCGACGACCCACCTCGGCGATAGTTTCGACATCCACGTCGCGGGCTCGGATCTCGTCTTCCCGCACAACGAAAACGAGATCGCCCAGAGCGAGGCCGCCACGGGCGAGGAGTTCTCACGGTACTGGCTCCACACCGGGATGGTCCAGGTCGAAGACGAGAAGATGTCCTCCAGTCTGGAGAACTTCACCACCGCTCGGGCGGCCATCGACGAGTACGGCACCGACGTCCTGCGGACGTTCTTCCTCTCGACGGTCTACTCGGCGGACCCGACCTTCTCCGAGGCGACGCTCGCGGAGGCGGAAGACCGCTGGGAATCGCTCGAACGCGGCTACGACCGGGCTGTCGAGGCCGCCGACAGCGTCGACGCCTACGCGACGGTCGTCGACGAGGACCTGCGCGGGAGTGTCGAGGGATCTCGCGAGGCGTTCGAGGCGGCGATGAACGACGACTTCAACACCCGCGAGGCGATGGCCGCACTGCTGGAACTGGCTTCGGTGGTCAACGGCCACGTCGCCACCCGCGACCGCTACGACTTCCCGGGGCTCAAGCGCGCCGTCGACGCCTTCGAGGAACTCGGCGGTGACGTGTTCGGCCTCTCGCTGGGCGAGTCGGCGGGCGGCGACGTCGGTATCGCCGCGGACCTGGTCAGTCTCGTCCTCGACGTCCGCCAGGAGGAGCGCGAGGCGGGCAACTACGACCGCGCCGACGCCCTGCGCGACCGCCTCGGCGAACTCGGTGTCGAGGTGCAGGACGGCGACGACGGCGGGACCATGTTCCGGTTCGAGTAGTCGTCACGCGTCGTTTTCGCGAGACGCGACTCCCGTCCGCAGCTTTAAGTCCGTCCTCGTCCGGTGTGGGACTATGACGAGTTACCGGCGGGCGCTGGCGGTCGTGGTGGTCTGCGTCGGTCTGAGTGCGGGCTGTCTCGGCTTCCTGACGGGGGCCCAGGCACTGGAGTTCTCGGCCAACGAAACCGTCGTGAGCGACGCCGCGCTCGACGAGACGGATTACCGCGAGGCGAACAACCAGACGGTCCGGAACGTCGTCCGGGTCGGCGTCGCCGGCCAGCAACGCCAGGTCAACCTCACGAGTTACCTCTACAGCTACAACCGGAGCGTCACCGCGAGTGACCTGAACGCGAGCGGGTTCGGCGGGTTCACGGGCAACGTCAGCGGCGACGGAGCGGGCGACGGGACGAGTTCGGGCGAGAACGTCGACGTCCCGCTCGGGAACACGAGCAGTCCGGTCTCCTTTTCGGTGCTCGCGATGCCGAACGCCCGCGTGGGCGGCCAGAGCGTCCACCCGCTCAGTCGCGTCTCGACCGAACGACTCGTCCGGCGCTTCCTCTCGACGGGGAACGGGTCGGTCAGTTTCCAAGGCAACCGCACCGTCGCGTCGCTGGGCGGCCAGCGCACCGTCTCGACGTATCGGTTCGAGGGGAACGCCAACGCTGGTACCAACACCGGAACCGGCGGCAGTGGCACCCCTGACGCGGGTGGGAACGCTCCCGCCGGAGCCACCGACGGACTCGTCCACGTCGCGTCGTTCGACGCCGGGAGCGACTACGTCATCGTCTTCGCGGTCCATCCCGCCGTGATCGACGAACAGGAGCGGATCGACGCGCTGATCGCCGGGCTCGAACAGCCCGATGCCTGACCGGCACGCCGAACCGGTCGGTGCCTGACTGGCACTCCGGACCGTCCGGGTGCCAAACGTTTTGCCGCTGTCGGGGGTATCGAGGCGCTATGAACCGCACGCTGGGCATCGGCATCGCCCTCTCGCTCGTCGGGTTCGTCGCCTACGCGGCGGGTGTCTGGACACCCTACCCCGGGCGAGCCTTCTCGGTGACGGCGGTCATGGTCGGGCTGACGCTCGTCGCGATCGGCCGCACTGGCGGTCCGGGTCCGGAAGATGCCGACGAGAGCGGGGGTGGGGCGACGTGACCACAGCGCTGGTCTACAGCGCCGAGACGGTCAGCGAGTACGACGACCTCGAAGCGGCCCGCGACGCCGACGGGACGACGTGGGTCCACCTCGCCGAACCCGACGCCTCGACGGTGGACCGCGTCGCCGAGCTGTTCGACCTGCATCCCCTCGCTATCGAGGACATCCGAAACGACGTCCGGCCGAAGACCGAGGAGTTCGAGCGCTACACGTTCGTCCTGCTCAAGACCGCGACGCTCCGGCGCGGCGAGACCACCTTCGAGGAGGAGATCCGCGACGAACCGGTCGGCCTCTTTATCGGCGACGACTGGCTCGTCACGTACGCACGCGGGGCCGCTCCGGCTATCGACCGCGTCCGGTCGGCCGTCGAGCGCGGCGACGAGCGACTGCTCCACCGCGGGCCGGATTTCACCGCCTATCGCGTCATCGACGTCGTCGTCGACGGCTACTTCGAGCTCCTGGACACGATCGAGGACAAGATCGAGTCGATCGAGGAGGCCGTCCTCCAGTCCACAGCCCCCGACACGCTCGAAGCGATAAACAGCGTCCGCCGGGAACTGCTTTCCTTCCGGAAACTCGCCTGGCCGACCCGCGAGGCCATCGGCGTCCTCGCACGCGGCGACCCCGCCCAGGTCCAGGAGCAGACGGAGAAGTACTTCCGCGACGTCTACGACCACCTCGTGCAACTGGTCGACCTGACGGAGACCTACCGCGACCTGGCGAGTGGCTCGCGGGATATCTACCTCAACGCGCTCTCCCAGTCGACCAACGAGGTGATGAAAGTCCTCACCGTCGTCGCGACGATCTTCATCCCGCTCACGTTCGTCGTCGGCGTCTACGGCATGAACTTCTCCGACAGCGCGCTCAACATGCCCGAACTCTCCTGGCCCTACGCCTACCCCGCCGTCATGCTCGGGATGGCCGTCGTCACGTTCGTCCTCCTCCAGTATTTCCGCCGGCAGGGCTACATCTGACGACTCACTTAACGCTCGCAAGCGAGCGTTGCGTTCGTCGGGCAGCAGTGGTTGGCGCCGGCCACGTCGCTCGTGCTCCCCTGAGACCTGGCGGTCTCAGCGCCGCACTCGCTTAGTATCGTAGACATTTCGACAACCGACTACGAGGGCTGCGAGCCTGCTCGCTGGCCGAACGTGGCCTGCACAAACCACCAAACGCGAGCGAAGCGAGCGTCAGTCCTGTGGCACGACCGCAGGGTCGGAGACGTCGAGGGTGTCCTGCACCTGCGAGTAGGTCAACACGAGCGCGAAGACGGCGAGGACCGCCCCGAAGGTGAATGGGGCGGCGAAGCCACCGACGTTGTAGAGGACGCCAGAGGCGAGCGGGCCGAGTGCGACACCGAGTCCGAACGCCATCGTCAGTACGGATAGCGTCGTGCCGGACCCCCGGTCACCGGCGAGGTCACCCGCCAGCGCCAGCCCGGGTGCGAACACGCACGCGACGGCGACGCCCTGGAAAAAGCGGGCCGCGAGCATCGCCAGCGGCGAGGTGACGAGTCCCTGGGCGAACACGGAGGGGACCAGGATCGCGAAGCCGGCGAGGATGAACGGGCGGCGGCCGTAGCGGTCGCTGGCGCGGCCGATCGGTACCTGGAAGACGACGTTGGCGATGACGACCGCCGCGAACTGCACCGAGAAGAGGAAGGTCGACTCGTCGAGCCGCGCCCGGACCGGTCCCTCCAGCGTCGCGAACAGAGCGATGGTCGTCGCCATGAAGAACGTGCCGACGCCGAGGACGAACACTGGGTCGAGTCCGTCGCCGTCGCGGTCCAGTACGGCGATCGAGAGGTTCTTCGAGGCTTCCTCGGCGACGTTCGGCGGGTCCTCGATGAAGACCACCACGAGGACGAAACTGACGACGGCACCCAGCACGGCGACGGCGAAGGCGGCGGCGAAGCCCGACACCGTGGCGCCGGCGAGCGGGCCGAGCCAAGCGGGGAGCGTGTACGTGACGGGCTCCTGCCCGCCGAAGCCACCGGTGATGACGACGCCGGCGATGATGGGGCCGAAACCGAACCCGATCAGGCGGAAGGTGTTGAACACGCCGAAGTTGCCACCGCGCTCGCGGTCGGAGACGGCGTAGTCGTTGACCAGCGCGACCGTCGCCGGGACCGTGAAAGCAGCGCCGATGCCCTGGAGCGCACGGGCACCCAGCACTGCCCAGTAACTCGTGACGAACGGGTAGATGGCGCTCCCGACGCCGAAGATCGCCAGGCCGACGAGGACGAACACCCGGCGTCGACCCGAGCGGTCGGAGAACCGGCCGGTGAACGGCTGGCCGAAACTGTTGAGCAGGCCAAAGAGCGAGAGGACGAGTCCGATCAGCGTCTCCTCGTGGAGGACGAACCCCGCGATCTCGGTGCCGACGATCCCGTCGAGCGTCACCTGGCCGCTGGCGATGTACAGCGGCAGGACGATGACGAGAAAGGAGTTGCCCAGGGCGTCAGCCATGCGGGCCATCCCCAGCGTCAACACTCGACTGTCGGTATCCAGCACTATCCCGGCTTGCGACTCCAGTCGCATAGGCCTCCTGTTTGCGGTCGAACCGGCGGGGAAAGCGGTCGCATCGACCGGAGGGCAGTTACTCGACCGACGAACCACCGGAGCGGCGTTCGAGGAACGCCAGGATCCGCTCGCGCTCGCGGTAGAAGACCGCGGTGGCGGCGACGACACCGAGGAGGATGGCCGTCGCGATAGCCAGCCCCTCGCTCGCGATCTGTGCGCCGGCGAGGTTCAACAGGAGCACCGACGGGAGGCGACCGACGAGGGCGATGACGACGAGTTGCCAGAGCGGAATCGTCGTGATCCCGGCGAGAAAGCAGATGGCGTCGTCGGGCGGCCCGGGGATCAGAAAGAGCAGGAAGATCGCGAGGCGACCGTCGTCGGCCACGATGTCGTCGAATCGGCCGATGACCGACGGACTCAGCACTCGCTCGACGTAGTTGCGGCCGTAGCGACGGGCGAGCGCGAACGCCAGCGTCGCTCCGATGACTGTTCCGACCATGCTGTAGAGCGTCCCTGCCCAGAGCCCGAAGACGTAGCCACTGGCGACGCCGACGACCTGTCCCGGGACCGGCGCCGCGACGACCTGGGCGGCCTGCACGGCCACGAAGACGACCGGTGCCCACGGGCCGAACGCCAGCAGCCAGTCGCGAAACGCCTCCGGCGTTCGGAGGAAGGGGAGGTACTGGCGGGCGAGCAGGTAGCCGACCACGAGCACCGCGGCCAGGACCGTCAGGTGGACGACCACCCGTCGCCGGCTCTCGGCCGAGGAGAACACGCCCATCGTCTCTCCGGCGATCCGTCTCACTGTCGAGGCTTAACGGCACCGAGTGTGCGCTGTGTGTCCGGCCAGCCGACAGTGTTCTCGGGACAGCCCACAGTTCCCCCGCTCGTCACTCGTCGTCGAGATACCCTATCGCCTCTTCGTCCGAGACCTGTTCGAAGTCACGGTAGTGAGCGCCGACTGCGCGGAACTGGGGCGGTCGTTCGACGGCGACGACCCGGTCGGCGATCCGCCCGAGCGCCGCCAGCGTGTCCGGCGGCCCCACGGGGACGGCGACGACCAGCAGTTCGGGGCCGTCGTCGCGGACGAGCTGGAGACAGGCTCGCATCGTCGCGCCGGTCGCGACGCCATCGTCGACGACAACCACACGGTCGCCGGTGAAGGAGGGGCGCGGTCCGTCGCGGTAGCGTTCGGCTTTCTCCTCGGCGACTTCTCGTTCGCGCTCGCGCTCGGTGTCCAGGTACGCCTCGTCGATGGCCAGGCGGTCGACCACGTCGTCGTCGAGCCAGACAGTGCCGTCCTCGGCGACGGCTCCGAGCGCGTATTCGGGGTTGCCCGGCGCGCCGATCTTCGAGGCGACGACCACCCCGAGTGAGACGCCAAGCCGGTCGGCGACGGGACGACCTACCGGGACCCCGCCCCGGGGGATCGCGAGGACGATATCCGCGTCGACACCCTCACTGACGAGGGCGTCCGCCAGTCGCTCGCCCGCGGCCGTCCGGTTCTCGAACATGTGTGTCAGTATGTGACACGGAGTGAAAACCACGTCGGTGGGTGGAGAGAGTGTACCGCCGAACGGTTCGTACGAGATGGAATTTCACAGGCGTTCACTCTAGAGTGCGTACTGAGCGGTTGTTTCAGGCCGATCCACAGCTGAAGAAAGTCGCTTCGGAGACAACACCGCACTCGTCGGTATGCGATGAAAGCCCTCGGGCCGCTCGCGGGTCGCTTCGCTCCCCGCTCATTTTCGAGGCGCGTGGCGCCTCGCAGCTGGCGGTCGCTGAGCGGGATATTCTCGCTCGAACACCCGCACCGCGCCGCACTCGCTCGAATAGGGCCCGCGCAGGCGACCACGGGCTTCGCCCGCGAGCGACCCTCGCCCTTTCAGTCCACCAGGGAAACGTAGGTGGCACAGGCCGTCTCGACGTGGAACGTTCGGTAGCTGACTCCGCAGAAATCCCCCCTGGCGGACTGGAAGGGCGAGGCGGGGTCGCGGCGAGCGGAGCGAGCGAAGTCGCCTGAGCGGGCGACTATCCGCGCGGTGCGAGGCGCTACGGGCCTCGAAAGCGCACGGCGCAGCCGTAAGCGGGCGGTGCGGAGAGCGCGGATATCCCGCTCAGCGACCGCGAGCGCGCCGAGGGCTTCCATCTCACGAGCACGAGTACGGTCGAGACGATCTGAGAAGGACCAATCGCTACGTCTCTCACCTCTACAGATCACTCACCGATGTCGTCGACGAGGTCGCTGGCGACGCCCGTGTACCCGGACGGAGTCAGTGCCTGGAGCTCCTCGCGCACCGACTCGGGGACGTCGAGGTCGGCGAAGAGGTCGTGGAAGTCCGCGACGGTGACGTTCTGACCACGAGTCAGTTCCTTGACCCGCTCGTAGGCGTCGGTGTGGCCCTCGCGCCGCAGGATCGTCTGGACGGCCTCGCCGATGACCTCGGGCGTCGCGTCGAGTTCCTCGCCCATCACCTGCTCGTTCGGGACGACCTTGTCGAGGCCGTTCTGCAGTTTGCCGTAGCCGATGAGACAGTGCGCGAGCGCGGCACCGATATTACGCTTGACCGTCGAGTCCGAGAGGTCGCGCTGGAGGCGCGAGGTGGTGAGGTAGTCGGCGAGGAAGACGAGATCCGAGTTGGCTTTCGAGAGGTTGCCCTCGCTGTTCTCGAAGTCGATCGGGTTGACCTTGTGTGGCATCGTCGACGACCCCGTCTCGCCGGCCGCGGCGTCCTGCCCCAGATACCGGTCGGACACGTAGAGCCAGGCGTCACGGTCCAGGTCGAGCAGCACGTTGTTGACGCCCCGGAGCGCGTCGAACAGCGCCGCGAGGTCGTCCGAGGGGTTTACCTGTGTCGTCAACGGCTCGTGGTCGAGACCGAGGTCGCGGACGAACAGCCGGGCGAACACACGCCAGTTCACGTCGGGGTAGGCGGCGTGGTGGGCGGCGTAGGTTCCGGACGCCCCCGCGAGCTTCCCCGAGAGGTCGTCGGTCGCAGCCTCGACACGGCCGAGCGCGCGGGCCAGCCGCGAGGCGAAGACGGCCATCTCCTTGCCGAACGTCGTCGGTGTGGCGGGCTGGCCGTGAGTACGTGCGAGCATCGGGACGTCGCGGTACTCGCGGGCCAGCTCGGCGAGGGCATCGCGGACGTCGCGGAGTTCGGACAGGAGGACGTCCTCGACGGCCGGTTTGAGCAGGAGGCGGTAGGCGAGATTGTTGACGTCCTCGCTGGTGAGCGCGAAGTGGATCCACTGGGCGGCGTCGAGGTCCTCGGGCAGTCGCTCGCGGACGAAGTACTCGACCGCCTTGACGTCGTGGTTGGTCGCCGCGTAGTCGCCGTAGCCTTCGGTCTCGATGCGTTTTATCAGGGTGGCGTCGTCCTCGTCGAACTCCCCGTAGACGGTCCGGAGTTGCTCGCGCTGTGCCGAGTCGACATCGAGGGGTGTCTCGTCGAGGTCGGCGAGCGCGAGGAGGTACTCCACCTCGACCCGGGTGCGTGCTCGCATGAGCGCCCGCTCGCTGGCGTAGGGGACGAGCGGTTCGGTGTAGCGCGCGTACCGACCGTCGAGCGGCGAGACGGCCGAGAGCGCCGAGCGGTCTGTCATACCCGTGGGTCCGACGAGTCGACACGAAAGGGTGTCGAATGACGCTCGCTTCGCTCGCGTTATGTGGGTGTGCCGGCCACGTTCGGCCTGCGAGCACGCTCGCAGCCCTCGTAGTCGGTCGTCGATCGTCTACGATTCCAAGCGAATACGGCGCTGAGACCGAAGAAGACGACGAAACTACCGAACGTGTCACCCGTCCATCGAGGGTTTCCGAGGGTGGTGTCGCTTGTGGCGAGTGCTACGACACCAGCGGAGGACGCGCTGGACGACCGCGGGGTCGATACCGAGCAGGTCGGCGGTCGCCTCGGAGCTGTAGCCCTCGTCGATGCGGCGTCGGAGGAGGCGGTCGAGCGTCCGGTCGTCGACGTCCAGCTCGTCGATGCCACGCAGTCCACCCTCGAAGCCGCCACGCGGCGAGTCGTCGGTGATCGCGTCGGGGATCTCGAGACCGCGGGCGAGCGCGTGGACCTCGGTTCGGTAGAGGTCGCCCAGGAGGTGACAGTCGGCGCCGATGTCGCCGTACTTCGCGGTGGCGCCCAGCAACCGGTCGGTGCGGTTGACCGTCCCGACGACGAGTCCGTTCTCGGTGTTCGAGAGGTAGTAGGCACACGCCATCCGGAACCGCTCCTGGGCGTTGGCCAGGGCGACGGCGTCGTCGGTGTCCTCGGCGACCGTCCCGAGGACGTTCTGGAAGGCCGCGAGTATCGGGCGGATGTTACATCGGCGGTAGTCGATACCGAGCCCGGACGCGAACGCCTCGGCCTCGCGGGCGGCCACCTCGTGGCTCTTGTGGACCGGCATCACGAGTCCGAGCACGTCCGATGGGTCCACCGCCTCGGCGGCGATCGTGGCCGCCACCGCGGTGTCGACGCTTCCGTCCAGCGTGACGACGAACCGCTCCGCGCCGGCCTCGGCCAGCATATCGTTCAGAAACGCCGGCAGGAGTTCCCTCAGCCGGCGGCACGCCTGTGGCGTCGTCGCGAGCCCGTCGTCGTCGCGGGGCAACTCCAGTACCCGCGGATGCGTCGACGCGTTACTCACGCGCCACACACCCCGCCGTCGGCTCTGCTCCGCTCCGCTCCTGCCCTCGTCTCCGTTTCGACCCGTTCGTCTCGACTACCACACTCGAACGGAGACCCGCGCCGGTCGAACCCGCACTGGGAACCATCTGTTTCACAGGACGGCTCGTTTCTGACCGAATATATTGCTTTTCGTCCAATACACAAAGGTGATCGTAGATCGATATACGATCCTTATACATTCGATCGTGCCGTCAGCGTCTGATGGCAGCGGTCGCTCACGAAAGATCCGTACGGACGACGGTCACGGGGTGGTCACCCACCCGCCGACGGCCGGTCCGAATATTCCCTAATACGACTGGAAGAGATACGGATGCTCCAAACAATATGTAGGTAACGGTTAACAGTGAGGCTCGGCCGAGTGGGAGTGTGGAGGTGAACAGAGTACGCGTTGCACCCGTCGACCGACCTATCTGTCGTGGATACCTCAGGCCACCGCTGTTATGATGCTGTCCCGCAGTAATCTGCCCCCCGGGCGCGCAGTTCGCCCCCGAACTGTGGCGTAGCGGGGGACCAGTCACCAGTCGTTTTCCGACCGACCCGCATGCCTTGACTGCCGCGAGTCAGGTTCGTCCTGCCGAGCCACGAGCCCTCCCGCCGACTGCATAGATTGTGTCGACAGTGTCGATAGTCACGTCCGGGGGACAGGCGCTTCGCAACTACTTTGCGCGGGCGTGCCGGCGGGTCAGATATGAAACTCGCAGGGATGGCGAGCAACCGAGGACGGAACCTGCTGAACGTCGCCGACCGCGCACCCGGAGGAGCGGAGTTCGCGGTAATTCTCACGAACGACGCCGACGCGCCGGTACTCGACGCCGCGGCCGAACGCGGGATCCCCACCGAGGTCGTCGAGCGTGACGGGGACTCCCGGCGCGACCACGAGCGCCGCGTCGTCGAGGCCCTCTCGGGATACGAGTTCGACCTGGTCTGTCTCGACGGCTACATGCGCGTCCTCTCGGACGTGTTCCTCGACGAGGTCCCGACGACACTGAACGTCCACCCGTCGTTGCTCCCTTCCTTCCCCGGCATGGACGCCTGGGGCGACGCGCTGGAGTACGGCACGAAACTCGTCGGCTGTACGGTCCACGTCGTCACCGACGCGGTCGCCGAGGACGGGTCCGTCGTCGAAGACGAGGTCGACGGCGGCCCCGTCGTCACCCAGGAACCGGTCCCTGTCTACGAGGGTGACGACCGCGGGGACCTCCAGGACCGCGTCCTCTACGAGGGTGAGTTCCGCGCCTACCCCCGCGCAGTCGAGTGGTTCGCCGAGGACCGCGTCACCGTCGACGACCAGACGGGACAGGTCTCCGTCACGGGCGACACCGGCGGTGCGTTCCCCGAACGGCGCCTGATCTCGAACGATTACGCCGCCGACCTGCGCTACGGGGAGAACCCCCACCAGGACGCCGCCGTCTACGCCGACACCACCACCGGGGAAGCCAGCGTCGTCGGTGCCGACCAGCTCAACGAGGGCGCCCGCGCGCTGAGTTACAACAACTACAACGACGCCGACGGCGCGCTCAACCTGGTCAAGGAGTTCGACCGCCCGGCGGCGGCGGTCATCAAGCACACGAACCCCGCGGGCTGTGCGACCGCCGAGACGCTGGCCGACGCCTACACCGACGCGCTCTCGACCGACGCCAAGAGCGCCTTCGGCGGCATCGTCGCACTGAACCGGGAGTGTGACGCGGCGACTGCCGTCCAGATAATCGACTCGTTCAAGGAGGTCGTCGTCGCGCCCGGCTACACCGACGACGCCCTGGAGACACTCTCGGAGAAAGAGAACCTGCGCGTGCTCGACGTCGGGGAGAACTACGACGTCGAGGAGCGCCTCACCGAGAAGAAACTCGTCGGCGGCCGCCTCGTCCAGGAGCGCGACACCCAGTCGCTCACCCGCGAGGACCTCGAAGTCGTCACCGAGCGCGAACCCACCGACGAACAGGTCGAGTCGATGCTCTTCGCCTGGCGGACGATCAAACACGTCAAGTCCAACGCCATCGTCTTCGCCTCGGGTACCGAAACAGTCGGCGTCGGTGCGGGGCAGGTCTCGCGGGTCGACGCGGTGGACATCGCGGCGATGAAAGCCGAGAACGACGCCGAGGGCAAGTCCGCCGAGGGGGCCGTCATGGCTTCGGACGCCTTCTTCCCGTTCCCGGACGCCGTTGAGAAGGCGGCCGAGGCGGGCATCGAGGCAGTCATCCAGCCCGGGGGCTCGAAGAACGACGACGCGGTGGTCGAGGCCGCCGACGAACACGGCCTCGTGATGGTCATGACCGGCCAGCGGGCGTTCCGCCACGACTGAGCGGCGGTCGAACGTCCGGTGGCCGGTGGCCGACGCGTCAGTTCAGTAGCCGCCCGCGTCGTCGAAACACCGGCCGCACCTGTCGACGCCGGTAGCGGAACTCGCCGACGTGACGGAGACGACGTTGAGGTTGTCCGGGGAAAGTCGGTGTGTGGCCCCGCACTCGGTCTCGAAATCCGATCCCCCCGCTTCGTGCTTGTGAACCGTCCGTGTCGTTTCGTTGAGAACGCCCCTCATGTCTCCTGGTAACGTGTGTCTACGTGGTAAGTGCACGGCCTCGATCTCGGGGGTGGGTACCCACGTCGGGGTCGGGAGGGATCGACACCGCTGTTCGGCAGGGTCGGACGGACGCGGTTCGGTATCGGGGGGTTCGAGTCGAATGGTTTCGGGGCCGGAGCGGTGAGACTTTTCAGTGCCGACCGCCAAGCGCCGGTGATGAGTGTGGGTGAACCGCTGTACGTCGGTGCCACGTGGGCGAACGGCTCGTGGGTCGCCGTCGCGTTCGACGCCTCGGGGTTCGAGGGTGCACCGGTCTTTCCCGGTGTGGGGGACCTCTGGGCCCACTACGAGGAGCGCGCCGAGCGGATTCTCGTCGACGTCCCCATCGGCCTGAACGAGTCGGGCGAGGACGAACGTGAGTGCGACGACCTCGCGCGTGGCGTCCTCGGCCCGCGCTCGGGGTCGGTGGTCACACCGCCTGTCCGGGAGGCCACCCGCAAACGGCGGTATCCCGCGGCCAACCGCGTCAACGAGCGCAAGACCGGTCGTTCGCTCTCGAAACAGGCGTTCGCGGTCAGCGACGCTATTACCGCCGTCGACGAACTCCTCCAGAACGTCCCCGAGGCTCGGCCGGCGTTCGTCGAGTCCCATTCCGAGGTCTGTTTTCGTGCCTTCGCCGGCGAACCACTCGAACACCGGAAGCGCTACGCCGCGGGATACGCCGAGCGGATGCGGACCCTCGCAGGCTACGACCGCGACGCCCCGCCGACCGTCCAGGCGGCCGCCGAAGCCACCGGTGACCACGAGGTCCGTATCGAGGACGTCCTCGACGCGACAGTCCTGGCCTACACCGCCCGGCCCGGCCGCGGAGAACTCCGTTCGCTCCCGGCCGACCCCCCGACCGACCCCGAGGGGCTCCCGATGCGGATCGTCTACCGGAGCGAGACGCCACTCGTCGTCGACTGACGACCACTGGCACTCCGATACGGTCCGTAGCGCCGCGACGAGGCGTCAGCGGCCCCAGTAGGGACGCCCCAGCGCTTATTTCATCTCGGCGCGTCGTGTTCCCAATGGACCACGAGATTTCCCACCGCCCGTCGTATGCACAGCTCACGCTTGACCTGGAAGCGGGCGAGACAGTCCGTGCCGAGGCGGGCGCGATGGTCAGCCAGTCACCCGGTATCGACGTCGTTTCTCGCCTCGGATCCTGCCATCGACGTCAACACCGAGTTCGGCGACGCGGGCATGCCGTCTCGAAACACCCAGCAGCAGGTGCGAAACAGTGCTTTCGTCGAACGCTGCTCCGCGACGACGAGTCTGTCGTGGTTGTCGAAGACAGGGACGACGATCGGCGTACCCCGGCAGTATCGCGGGGACTCGCGGGATTTATACCTGCGCGCGTTCGATGACGGAACGTTATGGGACAGACACTCACGGAGAAGATTCTCGACGACCACCTCGTCGAAGGCGAACTCGAACCCGGCGAGGAGATCGGCATCGAGATCGACCAGGTCCTCACACAGGACACGACGGGGACGCTGGTCTGGCTCCAGTTCGACGCGCTGGACCTCGACGAGACCCAGACGGAACTCGCGGCACAGTACTGCGACCACCAGACCTACCAGTTCGACTTCAAGAACACCGACGACCACCGCTTCCTGCGCTCGGCGGCGGGGACGTTCGGTGCGTACTTCTCGCGGCCCGGCAACGGCATCTGCCACAACGTCCACAAGGAGAACTTCGCGGCGCCCGGCAAGACGATGCTCGGGTCGGACTCCCACACCCCGACGCCGGGCGGAATGGGGGAACTCGCCATCGGTGCCGGCGGCCTCGACGTCGCCGTCGCGATGGGCGGGGGCGCGTACTACATCGACATGCCCGAAGTCGTCGAGGTCCGCCTCGAGGGCGAACTCGGCGAGTGGGCGACCGCCAAGGACGTCATCCTCGAACTGCTGCGCCGGCTCTCGGTCAAGGGCGGCGTCGGCAAGATCTTCGAGTACACCGGCCCCGGCGTCGAGTCGCTCTCGGTGCCCGAGCGGACGACGATCACCAACATGGGGACCGAACTCGGTGCGACCTCGTCGATCTTCCCGACCGACGAGCGGACCGAGGAGTACCTCGAACGGCTCGGCCGTCCCGAGGACTACGAGCAGGTCGAACCCGACGAGGACGCAGACTACCACGACCAGATCACCGTGGATCTCTCGGAGATCGAACCGCTCATCGCCGAGCCGTCGATGCCGGACAACGTCGTCCCGGTCCGCGAGGCCGCCGGCACGGACGTCGACCAGGTCATGATCGGATCCTGTACCAACGGCGCCTACGAGGACGTCCTCCCGGCCGCGAAGATGCTCGAAGGCCGCGAGATCGCCAAGACGACCGAGATGATCGTCGCGCCCGGCTCGAAGCAGGCCTCCGAGATGCTCGCCCGGAACGGCTGGACGGCCGAGATGATGGCCGCCGGCGTCAACTTCTCCGAGGCGACCTGTGGCGCGTGTATCGGCAACGGTCACGTGCCCGCCTCCGACTCCGTCTCGCTACGCACGTTCAACCGCAACTTCGAGGGTCGCTCGGGCATCGAGGACGACTCGGTGTACCTCTGCTCGCCCGAGGTGGCGGCGGCCGCCGCGCTCGCCGGCGAGATCGTCGACCCCCGGGACCTGGCCGACGAACTCGACGGGCTGGAAGACCCCGGCTTCGAACTCGCCGAGGAGTACGTCGGCGTCAGCGGCTCGGACCTCATCACGCCCGACCAGGCGGTCGACGACGAACTCATCAAGGGCCCCAACATCGGCGACGTGCCGATCCGCGACCCTCTCGATTCGGATCTGGCGGGCGAGGTCCTGCTGAAGATGCCCGACAACATCACGACCGACCACATCAGTCCCGCGAACGCGGACGTGCTGATGTACCGGTCGAACATCCCGAAACTGTCGGAGTTCACCCTCACGCGGGTCGACGAGACGTTCCCCGACCGCGCGATAGAAGCCGACGGCGGCGTCCTGCTCGCCGGCGAGAACTACGGCCAGGGCTCCTCGCGTGAGCACGCCGCGCTCTGTCCGATGTACCTCGGCGTCGAGGCAGTCCTCGCCCAGAGTTTCGCCCGCATCCACAAGGCGAACCTCTTCAACTTCGGGATCGTCCCGCTGACGGTCGACGCCGACGATTACGAGGACATCGACCAGGGCGACCAGGTCGAGATCGTCGACGACGTCGCCGAGGCGATCCAGTCGGGTCAGGAGGAGTTCACCGTCCGCGTCAACGACGACTGGGAGGTCACCGCGAACCTCGACGCCTCCGCCCGCGAGCGCGACATCCTCGCCGCCGGCGGCAAGCTCAGCTACGTCAAACAGCAACACGAGTCCGGCGACGCCGCGCCCGCCGACGACTGACCGCGCTGTCGCCTGGCGTTCGTCACCTGACGTTTTCTCGCCGTTCGTCGGTTCGCGTTCGGTCACTGTCGTTGACCTCCCGGTGTCCGTCCGTGAGGCGGACCGGTCGCTCACGCTATCGAAACAGTCGACCAGTCGACAAATACAGCAGGGACTCGTGCGTTCGGAACGCAGTTTTCCAAAAACCCCTGAAAGGGGTGGGGTGGGGAGAGGGTTGGGGTGGCACCCGAATTGGGTGCGTCCGGAGGTGCGGGGGTCACGTTTATGTATCTTTTGACTACGACCCCCCGGAACGTGTCGGACAGTGTCAGGTGATGGCCGTCGATGCACAGTATCGTCGGTCGTCGACGAGCAGAGGCCGATCCCGGACAATTATTAGTGTGGTCGTCACCTACCCGGGATAGTGACTACCACCGCACCATCGGGCGACCCGGAGTCGGGTGTGACCGTCCGGCAGGCCGAGCGGGCCGACCTGCTCGCGGTGTTTCACATCGAGCAGGAGGCGTTCCCCCAGCCGTGGCCGTTCTCGGCGTTCGAGGGGTTTCTCGGCGAACCCGGGTTCCTCGTCGCCCAGGCGACCGGCGCGAGTCCCCGGGAGACGGCGACGGTCGGTGACGACGGCCGCGTCGTGGGCTACGTCGTCGCGGATACCGTCCCCAACCACGGGGAGGCGATCGGCCACGTCAAGGACATCGCGGTCGCCGCCGAGTGTCGCGGTGACGGACTGGGCAAGCGTCTCCTCGGACAGGCCTTGCGCGTCCTGGCCGACGACGGGGCTGCGTCGGTTAAACTGGAGGTCCGGCGCTCGAACGACGTCGCGCGCGCCCTCTACGCCGACTTCGGCTTCGAACACCAGGGGACCGTCCCCCGCTACTACGACAACGGCGAGGACGCCCTCGTGCTGGTCCGCGAGTTCTGAGTCCTGGTCGCGCTGGCGCGCCGTTCTGAAAGGCCTATCCCGGTCGGGACACATTCGCGAGTATGGGCTACGCCTGTCCCGTCTGTGGCGACCCCCAGGCAGACGGCGAGCACCTCGCGAACCACCTCGCGTTCACCGCGATGCTCGGCGACGCCGACCACGAGGACTGGCTCGACGAGCACGCGCCCGACTGGGCGGACACCGACCCCGCCGAACTGGCCGCCCGCGTCACCGACCACGCCGACGAGCGGGAGTTCCCGCAGGTTTTCGAGGATACTACTGGTGACAGACACGAGCACGACCACGACGACCACGGTCATGGACACAACCACGACAGTCACGACGGCCACGGGCACAGTCACGACAGTCGAGGACACGGTATCGACCAAGGCGTCGCGCCCGGCGGCGTGGCTGACCCCGCGGAACTGTTCGACGGCGACGACGGCGACGAGTCCGCCCCCTCCGACGTGCTGGCCGAGGCACGCGAACTGACCCAGGAACGGCGGACGAACGCCGGAACCGACGACGAACCCGACGAGGAGAGCTGAGACAGGACACCATGCGCGTGGGGGAAGGATCGCCCGGTCGCGAATCGAACGAATGCAAGCGAGTGCGGCGCTGAGACTGCCAGGTCTCAGGGGAGCACGAGCGGCCTGGCCCGACCATCCAACAGACGACGAACACAGCACGAGCGAAGCGAGTGATATGTGAGTCGCCAGAGCCGCGTCATTCATTACGGTCGAAGGCAGAGAGTCGGACATGGACCCCGCGGTACTGCGCGACGACATGGTCGACAGCCTGGAACACGAGAGCAAGGGCTGTGTCCGGACCGCGGCGGTAGCGGAGGCGATGCGGACGGTTCCCCGGGAGTCGTTCGTGGAGGAGGAGCGGGGTGCCTACGCCGACCGCGCGTTCGAACGCCTCGGGACCCGCGTCCTCGCGCCGAGTACCGCCGCCCGACTGTTCGAGGCGCTCGCTCCCGGGGACGACGACTCGGTGCTCGTCGTCGGTGCGGGCGTCGGTTACACCGCTGCCGTCCTCGCCGAACTGGTCGGTGAACGGAACGTCCACGCGGTCGATATCACCCGACGGCTAGTCGTCGAGGCACGGGGCAACCTCGCCGACGCCGGCTACGAAGGGGTGCTCGTCGACCGCCGAGACGGTGCTGACGGTCTCCCGGAGTACGCGCCCTACGACCGGGTCCTGCTGGAGGCGGCGGCCGTCAGTCCACCCGCGGCACTGGTCGACCAGCTCGCCGACGACGGACGACTCGTCATGCCCCACGGCGCCGGCGAGCAGACGCTCGTGGTCGTCGAGGACGGGGGTGTCGTCGAGCGACTCGGTGGCGTGGCCTTCCAGCCGATGCTCGTCGAGGGCGAGCAGGCCGACACGGTCGAACGCAACCGTACCCGCCGGGAGGACCGCGAGTTCGCCCGCCGGGACGCCGAGGCCGGTGCCGGCTGGGAACAGGACTGGATCGACTGGGACCGGGCCTGAACGCGCCGCTGTACCGGTCTCGTCCCGCTTCCAACGTCACCCCGTCGTGTTCCCCGCCCCGTTCTTCGCGACGACCAGGATGTTCGTGTTCTCGCGGTCGTCGGCGTACTGACTGCCGGCAGGTGGTTTCACGCTCAGCGAGACGGTACCCTCCTCCTGGTTGGGACCGAGACTCGGCGCGATCGAGAGTGCCGCAGTCCCGCTCGCGTCGGTTTTGGCCGTCACCACCGAGTCGAGACGAGCGGTCCCGCTCTTGGCGACGACGGTGGCATCGGCGATCTGTTCACCCCCGGGACTGACGACTGTCACGGCGACGTTGGTTTCGCCCTCTTCGACGACCTCCGGTTCGGGCTGGACGTCGAGTTCGGTGACGCCCAGCGTCTGGATGCCGGCGAGTGTGTTCATCATGACACCGAGGCTGGCGACGCCGACGACCAGCGCGATGACGAGTCTGATCGGCAGTCCTTCGATGGCCCGTTCGTCCGCAGCGAGTGTGTCTGGCTGCATGGGCCGGTCTGGTCCCGGACTCCCATATAAACTCTCGGCCGTGACGGTGAAAACACGCGCCGTTCGGATACGCCGTTCGACTGGTGTCAGTCGCTCAGTGCGTAGAACGTACCGTCGCGGCTGCCGATGAAGACCATCCCGCCGGAGACGACGGGCGCAGGGTTGACGATACTGTTGCCGGTCGTGAACGACCACTCGAGTTCGCCGGTCTCGGCTTCGACTGCGTAGACGTTGTTGTCGTTACAGCCGAAGTAGACGGTCCCATCGGCGACGACCGGCGGAGCGGTGACCGGGTCGCTGGGGTCCGTAAACCGCCACTGTTCGAAGCCGTCGTCGACACTGCGCGCTTGCAGGTTGCCGTCACGGGTGCCGACGTAGACCATATCCTCGGTGACAGCGGGGGTCGCAGTGCCGGCCGAACCCAGCCCCTGCGACCAGGCCCGGTTGCCCTGTGTGTTGAGCTGGACGAGCTTGTTCCTCTCGGTCGCACCGTAGAGTCGTCCGTTGCGCAGCGAAAGCCCGTTGACCCGCCCGTCGAGGTCGACAGTCCACTCCTCGTTGCCGTTGCCAGCGTTGTACGCGTAGACGGTACCGTCGTAACTCGGGATGTACACCGTTCCATCCTCGAAGACGGGGGCCGAGGGGATACGACCGAACGTCTCGGTGACCCACTCCCGGGCGTTGGCCCGGGCTCTGTACCGGTAGAGGCTGTCCGCGAGACCGAAAAAGAGGCTCCCGTCCGCGAAGGTCGGCGACGTGATCAACCCGTTCGACTGTCCGTCCCAGCGGTAAATCTCGTTGCCGTTCTGCTCGTGGGCGGCCAGCGTCCCCCTCGCGCCGGCGTAGACGAGGCCGTTGTCGGCGACGCAGGCACCGCTCATGAGCGGCCCGGGGAAGTCGACGGTCCAGTTCGTCTCGCCCGTCATGGGGTCGAGTGCGTAGAGTGTCCCGCTCTCGGTGTTTCGGCGGCCATCGCCGACGTAGAGCTGTCCGTTCGCGAGCACTGGCGACCCGTTTACCTGATTCGACTCGAGGTCGCGCTCCCAGACGACCGAAACGTCCCCGTGCGGTCCAGTCGCGTCGGGGTGGTGGCCCCAGTTCTGGTCGTTGTACATGAACACCGGCCAGTCCGAGAGGTCGGCCGGCTCCGGGGTCGGGGTCGCTGTGGCGGTCCCGGTCGGCGTCGGTTCGGGGGTCGACTCGGGCGTCGGCGTCGACTCGTCCATCGGCGATGCGGTCGGCGTCGACTCGGGCGTCGGCGTCGGCTCCGGACTCGGTTCTGCTGTCGGCGTCTCGTCGACGTCGGCCGCCGTCGGAGTCGACGACCCGTTCGACCCGCAACCGCTCACGCTCGCCGCCGCGGCCGCTGCCACCGCTGCGAGGAATCGTCTTCGGCTTGAACTCCCGTCCATGGTCCCCATTCGGACAACTGATTGATAAAGACAGCGAGCGTCTCCCGGTGTCCGTCCAGCGGATCGTGTGATATCTTCCCACACCAGTAGACCTATATAGTGCTGTGGTATACCATAGCACGTATGGCATCCGCACCGAGCAACGACGACGAGATGCTCGACGAATTTCTCGCCCAGCGCGGTCACGACGTCGAGAGCTGGGACCGGAGCTACAACAAGAAGCAGTGTCCCGACTGTGGCGGGCTCCACGATTCCGGCGCGACAGTCTGCTCGGTCTGTGGCTGGTCACCGGTATAGCCAGCTACCGGTTTTCCTGCGGTCGTTCGTCTTCGGCCCGTAGCGACAGTGGTGGCAGTCGACGGGCGACCTGCGTCGGGTGACGGGTCACTCTCAGCACGGGCTGGTCTCTCCGTACTGTCGGACGTGACCGTCACCCGTCGAACGTGGTCGGAAGGAAAGTGGGGGGAGTCGAATGCGCACCGGCGAGCGTCGCACGGAGACAGCGGTGCCGAGCCGCCCGGGGGAAACCCGGAGTCGTTCCCGCGGACACGCGCCGGGGGGAAGACGCGGCCGAATGGGGGGAAGGCGCCGGGGAACGGTCTCCTGTAACGCACTCGAACCGGCGAAGGACCGATGGCGCGCACCGACCCGCTGGGGGGAGTCGTCGGATGCCGACGAGGCGTGGTGCCGGAGTCGTGCCCTCAGTTCGGGCCAACCCACGCCCCACCTCGGTGGCACACACGGATGCGCACAGTGCGAGTCGTGGGTCGGTGCCCGCCTTCGGTCCGCACTTCCACGTACTGGTGGGGATATATTAATGGGTCAGGAGCGTTTTCTCAGGCTGAAAGCACCACCGCTCGTCCCGGTCCTCGGGCCCGCACCGGGACGGATCGGGTCGGCTCGCCCTCGAAAGGACTTAGTAGCCGTTCGTACGAACGTCTGGTAGTGGACGACGAACAGAGCATCGAGGAGATCCTCGATACGATCGGCGACGAGCACGCTCGCCGGGTGCTCGCGGCGATCAGTCGGGAGCCACGGTCGGCAAAGGAACTGAGCGAGGAGTGTGACCTGTCCCTGCCGACCGTCTACCGGCGCATCGAGATGCTCAACCAGTACAACCTCGTGAAAGACCAGACGCTCGTCGCGGACGACGGCAACCACTACAAGATCTACGAGTCCAACTTCGAGTCGACCGTCATCTCGCTCGAAGACGACGAGTACAAGGTCCGCATCTACCGCGAGGAGAACCTCCCCGACCGATTCAGCCAGCTCTGGGACGACCTCAATCCGGAGTGAAAGTGATTATTGTAGATCGTTTCCGGATCGTGCCGACACCGGGGACGGCGCGTACCGGTACATCGCTACAATAATCACTACGAGTCGGTCGCCGTCGGGATAGTATTAAGAGACCGCTCTGGGATACGAGACACAGGTCGATGGTCGAGATAGCAGCAGTACTCCGGGGGGTACTGGTCGTCATGCGGCTCGTGGTGTTCGCGCTGACGCTCGGCATCACGCTGATCAGTTTCCAGGCGTACCGCAAGAAACCGTCCGATCGCCTCCAGTACGCGTTCATGGGCTTTGCGTTCATCAGCATGGGCGTCGCCATCACGAGTGTCATCACACAGCTCGGGGTCGGGACCGCCGAAGAGATCGTCCGCATCTTCTTCGGCATGACCGAGACGATCCCGTTTATCATCGGGTTCACGATGCTGTACCTCTCGCTGTACCGGTGAGCCTGCTGTATCGCTCGCCGCTGTCGCGCTCGCCGCTGTATCGGTGGTCCCAGTGTCGCGTCCGCTGCCGTACCGGTGGTCCCAGTGTCGTGCCCGCCGCCGTACCGGTGGTCCCCGCTGGCCGGGTGCCGTCCCGATACTCGCCCGGACAGCCACCGCGGGAGCGCGTCGTCTGGCCCGCGTTCGAGGGGGCGAGTCGAAGCCGCGTCGTTTATGGGTGAGTAACCCGTTCTGTTGTCCAATGACTGGTTCGTCCACCCAGGTGACACGCCTGTTCGGTGGTCCCGGGAGCGGGAAGACGACGGCACTGCTCGACAGGGTCGAGGAACTGCTGGCCGAGAACGACGACGTGACGTTCCGCGACGTGCTCGTGGTGTCCTACACTCGCGCGGCCGCGACGGAGATCCGCGAACGGCTCGCAGAACGACTCGACGAGTCGCCGCGTGCCCTGCGGGGCAACGTCTGTACGATGCACGCGAAGGCCTACGAACTGCTCGACCTGTCTCGGGGGGACGTGGTCGGGGAGTCCGACAAGGAGGAGTTCTGTGACGAGTTCGGCATCGAGTACGAGGACGAGTACGAGGGGTCGCGCCGGCGCTCGGCCCGCTCGACGACGCTGGGCAACAAGATAATCGCCACCAGCCAGTGGCTCCAGCGCACCCGCAGAGACGTCGCCGACTGGTACGACGTCCCGTTCAAGTGGGACGAGGAGACCGTGCGCCTGCCGCCCGAGGTCGACGAGCGCGCCCAGACGGGCAACAAGTACACGCCGACGTGGTCGTCCGACGACGACCGCACGAGCGTCCCCGAGACGATCCGCGCCTGGCGCCAGTACAAGGGCGAACACGGCGTCGTCGGCTTCGCGGACATGCTCGAACGCGTCCAGCAGCGCTCGCTCCTGCCGAACGTCGAGTACCTCGTCATCGACGAGTTCCAGGACATCACGACCCTGCAGTACGACGTTTACACCGAGTGGCGTCCCCACATGGAGAAAGTGATGATCGCCGGCGACGACGACCAGGTCGTCTACGCCTGGCAGGGCGCCGACCCCGACCTGCTCCTCGAGGAGGAGGTCACGAACGACGAGATCCTGCCCAACTCCTACCGGCTGCCCTCGCGCATTCTCAACGTCGTCAACAGGGAAGTGAGCCACATCGAGAAACGCCAGGAGAAAGACCTCGACCCCCGCAAGGAGGGCGGACGCGTCGAGGGCGTCCAGGACCCATCGATCATCGACCTCGTGCGCAACGTGCGCCAGACGATCGAGGAAGACGAGGAGGGCACCGTGATGGTGCTGTTCCGGGCGCGCTACCAGATGTTCCAGTTCATGGACGAGTTCATCGGCGAGGGGATCCCCTTCACCTGCCTGACCGACCAGCGGATGTGGACCGACCGGCTCACCCAGTACGTCAGTGCGGTCGAGGCCATCGACGAGGACGAACCCGTCACCGGACTCGAAGCCCGCAGACTGGCGGACATGCTCGCCGACTCGGCCTTCGGCACGGGCGAGCGCGACGAACTGTTCGACGCTCTCGACGAGATGGAGGAAGACGCAGAGACCGACGACCTCGAGGAACTCGTCGTCGAACCCGAGACGGTCACGGAGTACGCGCCGTTCATGCCCGACCCGCGCGCGGCCGCGGACATGCTCCGGAAGGTGACCAGTTTCCAGGAGCGCAGCGTGGACGCCTACTTCTCCGGCGAGTACGCCGGGATGGAGTCCAACCGGGTGCGCGTCGGCACCATCCACAGCGCCAAGGGTCGCGAGGCTGACCACGTCTTCGTCGCGACCGACCTCACCGAGAAGGTGGTCGAACAGATGGCCGCCACCGTCGAACAGCAGGGCCAGGAGGTCCCCGGCGTCGACGAGTTCACCAAGCGCACCTCGCCGGTCCCGACGCTGACCGACAACGAACGCCGCGTCTTCTACGTCGGGATGTCCCGCGCCCGCGAACGACTCGTCCTCATGGAGAACCTCGTCGACGGCGCGCCCACCCTGCCCATCGACGTCCTCCTGAACAACGAGATCACCGGCAACTCCGTCGAAGAGGTCCTCGACCAGGCACAGCGCGAAGACGCCGTCGCCGCGGACTGAGACCGTCGAAACAGTCTGTCGGTTGTGTCGGCGAAAGGTGTACACGACGTGTCTATGTGAACACGATCAGGGTCACCGACGAAGTGAAAGAGCGGTTACAGAACCGCAAGGCGAACGCCCACGAGTCACTCGTGGGATGAAGCCGACAACTGGGAATCAGTCCACAGTCCCACGCTTGCCTGCAATCCCAATGTTTACAGGATATTAATCCGACATGTTTCGTGTGAGCGAGCGGCCACGACGCACGAACGAGTACACTGCCGACCCCACGAGCGAGCGGTATCGCCAGTGCCTGTTCGAGTGGCTGGCCGCCCACGCTCCGCTGTGGAATCAACTCACCTACCGCCGCCGTCAGGAATACTTCGCCGAAGACGGCGACGTCTGGGACGCCGAGTACGCCGACCTCTACGACGAGTATGCACCCATCCTCGGCAAGGCCGCCTGCCAGCAACTCGCCCGCAAAAATAGCGAGGCATGGCGAAGTCACTTCCGCCTGCTCGGTCAGTACTACGACGACACTGACCCCACAATCACGGACAAACCCAGTCCCCCTGGATACTGGGGCACCCGTGAGGAGGGCTACGAGTTGCACGGACTCGTCCGTAACGACCTCTACGAACTCGACTGGGACGAGGACGGGAGTACCCTCGAATTCGGCGTCGGTGACGTCCTCGAAGAGAAATACGACTTCGCGTACCAGGAACGGATCACTCTGGACGTCCGCGGCAACCCTCACTGGGAGGGTGAGGATGCGCGGTTGGAACTCGTCTACGACGAGGCTGCCGACGTGCTTCGTGTCACCCATCCAGTTCGCATTCGGCCAGACCACGTGCAAGAACAGCGACTGGATGGCTTCACTCACACACTCGATCCCGAGAACACGACGCACGCAGCGGCCATCGACGTGGGCGCGAACAACACCCTCGCCATCGTTACCGAGCAGGGCGATACCGCTGTGTATCACGCTCGCCCGGAGTTCGAGCGGTTCCAGACCCTCTCAGACCGAATCGCGGCATTGCAATCGGAACTTCCCGACGACCAGTATACGAGTACACGGATTCAGCGCCTCTACGACGAACGTGGGGAGAAACGTGACCACAGTCGCGACGCGGCGGTGAAACACGCCGCGGAGTGGCTGCTCGCTCGTAACGTCGACACCGTCTACGTCGGCGACCTGACCGACGTACTGGAGACGCACTGGTCGGCAACGATTAATACGAAGAGTCACGCGTTCTGGTCGCACCGACAGCTCCTCGACCGCCTGGAACTGACGTTCGGCGACGTCGGAATCAGCGTCGAAGCGGTGAGTGAAGCGGGGTCGAGTAGCGAGTGTCCCGACTGCGGGAGCGACGATATCTCGCGAGATGGTGACTCGTTCCGGTGTCAGGACTGTGAGTTGGACGCCCACAGCGACATAGTGGGAGCGTGGAACCTGCTGCAGAATGAGATCGGGCCGATGGCGCGGCCCGCCGCCCTCTCGGCTGGACGCCAGAGGGACGCACCCAGTGATGGGGCGTACTGGGAGTGGAACGGACACGACTGGCTACCCGCGCGCTTCGGAAAACAGACGCGTCCACTCGACCAAACCAGTCTCGGCAAACCCGCAAGTTCACAGCCGGGGTAATCGACTGGCCGGATTGCCCACGGAGGAATCCCACGAGCTCACTCGTGTGGAGGGCGTCAAGGACGCTGAAGCGGGACGACGAGAGTTTCAACGACCTGCTGGACCGGTTGACACGGAGCGAGAAAGACGTCGAGGCGATGGCCGGGTTCCTCAGTGAGTTCGACGACGGCAACCTCGAAGCTGACGTTCGGGAGACACGCGCCGAGTTGAACGAATCACTCTCTGCCCGGACCGACGAACGATCGTTCTCGACAACGACGTCCTGGTGAAACTCGGCGGGGCCGATTCCGACGTGGACGTCGTGCATACGCCGCAGTGACTACTCCTCCTCGTCGTCGGGTGTCTTCGCCAGTCTCCCGACCGTCCGGTCGGCGACCATCGTCGGCAGGTCCATCGGCGTCGTGATGTGCTCCTCGACGAGGATCATCAGCGCGGCGATGACGATCAGCCCCGCGCCGGCGGTGGGCCGACCCCGTAGCAAGAGATATTCGAGTCCGAGCATCGCCGCGGGGAGCGCGAAGATCAGCGTCGCCCCCAGACCGACGAGTCCGAACAGGCTGCGCGCCATACCCGCGATTGCCGCTCGCCCGGCATAAACTGTGTCTCTCGCGTCCGGCGGCGGTGGGGCATCTGTTCGGTGTCAGTTCGGCGTCGGCAACCCGTCCCAGATGCGAGAAAATGAACGCTTTTGTGACGGTCGGCCGAACTCCGGGTATGTTCACCGGCATCGTCGAGGAGACGGGGCGCGTCGAGGCAGTCGAGGACACTGACGCCGGCCGGCGCCTCCGGATCGGGACGACGTTCGACGACCTGCAGGCGGGGGCGAGCATCGCCGTCGACGGCGCCTGCCTCACCGTCGAGGAGTACGAACCGGGCGAGTGGTTCTCGGTCTTTCTCGCTACGGAGACGCTGGAGCGGACGACCTTCGACGCTGTGAGCGAGGGCGACGGCGTCAACCTGGAGCGGGCGATGGCCGCCGACGCGCGCTTCGACGGGCACGTCGTCCAGGGCCACGTCGACGGCACCACCCGTATCGCGGACATCGAGCGTATCGGCGAGGACTGGGCCTACACGTTCGAACTGCCGCCCGACCTCGCGCAGTACGTCGTCGAGAAGGGGTCGGTCGCACTGGACGGGATCAGTCTGACCGTCGCGCGACTGGACGACGGCGCGGGGACGTTCTCGGTCGCGATCATCCCGACGACCTACCACGAGACGACGCTCTCGGAGAAAGAGCCCGGTGACGCGGTCCACGTCGAGGTCGACGTCTTTGCGAAGTACGTCGAGCGGATGGTGAGCCACGGGGAGCGGGACGTCGACGCCGAAGTCCGGCAGGAACTCGACGCCAGACTGGGCTGAGTACGGTTTTCGAGGTTTCGGTCGAGGGGTGTGACGGCGAATCGTTCCCCTTTCTCCGCTCTCTTCGGCTGTCCTGTCGAGTAGTGTGTACCGGTGAGAGCGATCTCAATTGGCGACTGCCGAACCGACTTGACCGTACTCGTGCCTGTGGGATGGAAGCCCTCGGCGTGCTCGCGGTCGCTCAGCGACATATCCTCGCTACGCTCGGACAGGGGTCGCTGAGGCGACTACGGCCTTCGGCCCGCGAGCCCGTCTCACGGGTCGTTCCTCTCCGTTCGACCAGTGGCGCGTCGCGCCACGCACGCCTCGCCCTTCCAGTCCGCCAGGGAGGTGTCTGTGTGATCGGCTACTGAACATCCCACGTCGAGGCGGCCTGTGCAACCGGATTCTCCCTGGTGGACCGAAAGGGCGAGGGTCGCTGGCGGCGACCGCAGTGAGCGGAGTCGCCTCAGTGACCCCTATCCGCGCGGGTGGTGCTGAGAGCGCGGATATGTCACTGAGCGACCGCCAGCGGCCCGAGGGCTTTCAACTCTCGATGTCGAGCGCGGTGCTGTCTGCGGACAGATTTTCTCACACGCAACGCTATCTGAACCACCTGTCCGATTCGAAAAGTCGACCGTTTCAGCTCTCTTTCGCGGGTTCGGGAGTCAGCACACCGGATTCGACCATCGCTTCGAGCGGGTTGTCGTCGATATCGAGGGGCAGGTCCACCCGCCCGCGCCGGCGCGAGGACTCCCAGGCGGCGAAGACCACTTCGGTGACCGAGAGCGCGTGGCGAGCCGAGATCTCGGGTTCGACGCCCGCGTCGAGACACTCGACGACGTGGTCGATGGCCGGCGGGACGGGTGCCGTGTTCTCGACGCCGTCGACGAGTGACTCCCAGTCGCCGCCGTCCTCGCGGATTCGCGCCTGTGGCGATCCCCAGGGCGTCACCTCGATGGCGCCGTCGGTCCCGAGCAGGCGGTGGTGGACGCCGACGCCGTCCTCGCCGAAGCCCGTCGTCGCGATCCCCTGGACGCCCGAGTCGTAGGCCCACTGGACGAGGGCCTGGTTCTCGTTGTGCGCGCCGTACTTGACGTGTTCCTCGCGGTAGTCGACCTGGCCGATGACCCACTCGACGGGCGACTCGTCGGCGTACATCGTCGCCAGGTCGATGTGGTGCGTGCCGTTGTCCAGCAGTGTACTCGTCCCGACCTCGACGCGTCGCAACTCGCCGATCCGTCCGGCGTCGAGTGCGTCTTTGGGTTCGCGCCAGACCGGGGAGAAGCGCCGCTGGTGGTTGAACGTCAGCTGGATATCGCGGCGACGCGCTTCCTGTGCCATCAGGCGGGCGTCGCCGTAGGTTGTGGCCATCGGCTTCTCGCAGTGGACCGCGTCGGGGACACCGCTGGCGACGCAGTCGAGGACGATGGGTGCGTGGGTCGGGACGGGCGTCGAGATGCTGACGATATCCGGTTCGACCGCGGCGAGCATCTCCTCGTAGTCCTCGTAGATCTGTTCGTCGGGAACGCCGAACTCGGCGGCGAAGGCAGCGGCGTTCTCGCGGACGAGGTCGGCACAGGCGACGATTTCACAGTCGTCGCGGGCGCGGTAGCCCTCGGCGTGCTGGTAGGCCATCGCGGCGCTCTCGCCCCAGACGGGGTTGTCGGGTTCGGGACCGGTGCCGATCAGGGCGACGTCGTAGGTCATGGCTGTCCCGTCCGCGTGGCGGCACAAAAGTCTCCGCGTACCCGCACGGTGTGCCGGTTCGACAACCGGCGAGGGCCGCCCCGACCCCTACAGTCAAGCGCCGGCGGCCGCTCGACCCGGTATGGTACGGACAGCGATCAACCTCTACTCGGTTCGCGAACTGGACCTGCCGATGGACGAGATCCTCGACCGCGTCGCCGCGGCCGGCTACGACGGCGTGCAGTTCTCGGGTGATTACGGCGACCTCTCGCCCGGCGAGACCGCCGACGCACTCGCGGAGCGTGACCTGTCGGTGACCGCCGCGCACGTCGACCTCGGGGGGATGGAAGCCGACCCCGCCGACGTCGTCGAGGCCCAGCGGACGATCGGTGCCGACGGCGCGGTCGTCCCGTGGCTGGGGGCCGAACACTTCGAGACCCGCGACGCGGCGGAGGCGACCGCCGAACGCCTCGACGACCTGGCCGGCGAACTGGCCGCGGTGGCCGACGACTTCGACCTGCACTATCACAACCACGACCACGAGTTCGTCGACTTCGACGGGACGAACGGGTTCGAGGCGTTCGCCGACGCCTCGTCGGTCCTGCTCGAACCGGACGTCGGCTGGGTCCACACCGCGGGTCACGACCCCGTCGATATCCTGGAGCACTACGGCGACCGGATCGAGGTCGTCCACATGAAAGACATGACCGACGGGGAGTTCGCCGAGATCGGCGAGGGTGACGTGGACATGCAGGCCTGTGCCGACACTGCCCGCGAGATCGACGCCGAGTGGCTCGTCTACGAACACGACCAGCCCGAGGACCCTGCCGCCTCCATCGACACTGGTGCCGCCTTCCTCGCCGAACTCTGATAGTGATTACTGTAGATTTTCCGGATCGCGCCGACACCGGGATCAGCTCGTACCGGTAAACCGCTACAATAATCACTATGAGTGTTCCGGGCTTCCGGACGCAACCCTGACTCACGTCGCGGAGCGAGCACCCTCACGCCGGATTCAGGAGGCGAGATATTAGTTCCCGGCCGACCTACCCCTACGCATGTCCGGTGAGACCGACTCCGAGAAGTACGTCTCGTGTCCCGCACCGGCGTGCAACCGGAAAGGCAGACGGAGCGTCATTAGCCACCACCTCGCCGAGCGCGACGACCAGCGCCACGAGCGCTTCGACGGGAGCGAGGTGTAGCACCACGGGGCCCGAAACCCGACCCACCCCGACCGACCTGCCCCGACCCACCCCGACCGACCGGCCCCGACCCACCCCGACCGACCTG
>Ga0207813_100208_pt1 | contig 42373 bp, 40 predicted proteins | sample A23E3SouthBayCA_2_FD_187730 | JGI IMG/M metagenome (GOLD analysis project Ga0207813, IMG submission 187730) | Aerobic enrichment media microbial communities from Eden Landing Ponds, California, USA - A23 E3 (4) (SPAdes) | ecosystem: Environmental > Aquatic > Marine > Unclassified | place... | reverse complement strand
CCCGCCGATCCCGTGGGGCGGGTCCTCGAAGCGGTCCAGCGCGAGGACGAGCGGCTTCTCCACCGGGGTCCCGACTTCACCGCCTACCGCGTGATCGACGTGATCGTCGACGAGTACTTCGACGTACTCGACGCCATCGAGGACAAGATCGAACTGATCGAGGAGGAGGTCATCGAGTCGACGGACATCGCGACGCTCGAACGGATCAACAGCGTCCGACGGGAACTCCTCTCCTTCCGGAAACTGGCGTGGCCGACCCGCGAGGCGCTGGGCGTCCTCGCTCGGGGCGACCCCGTCCAGGTCCGCGAGGACACCGAGAAGTACTACCGGGACGTCTACGACCACCTCGTCCAGCTGGTCGATCTGACCGAGACCTACCGCGATCTCGCGGGCGGCGCCCGCGACATCTACCTCAACGCCCTCTCGCAGTCGACAAACGAGGTGATGAAGGTCCTCACCGTCGTCGCCACCATCTTCATCCCTCTCACGTTCGTCGCCGGGATCTACGGGATGAACTTCGCCGATAGCCCGTACAATATGCCCGAACTAAGCTGGACCTACGGCTACCCCGCGGCCATGCTCGGGATGTTGCTCGTCGCGCTGCTGATGGTCGGGTACTTCCGGCGGGAGGGCTACATCTGAACGATCAGCGGACAGAGCAGGACCCCCATCAGCGTCGCGCGTTTCGCCCCGAACCACACCGGGATCAGGCCGACGACGCTCGCCGCCGCGAGGACGCCGACGCCGAGCGGCCCGGTCAGAACACCGATCACCGCGACGAGTAGTCCCAGCACCGATAGACAGAGCCGCGTGTAGTCCAGTCGGCCGACCCGACGCAGGTACCAGTCGCCGACGCTGACGACGAGCACGAACCCGGCGGCGGCCCCGGCCACCACCGCGCCCAGAAGAACCGGGAGGTCCATCGGGACGCCCGCGTCCTCGACGGCGACGAGAACGCCCGTCCGCGGCGATCCGAGCGCGATCAGCGCGAACAGCGCGAAAACACTGTTCGCGGTGTTGACGCCGCTGGTCGTAACGACGAATCCGCGTGCCCCCGACTCCGGGACGGTCGAGAGCGCGGCCGTCGCCGCGACGGCGCTCGAGACGCCCGGGACGTACCCCACGACCGCACCCGAGAGCGTTCCGGCGAAGGTGTACCGTCCCAGTTCGCGGCCGGTGGTCGTGACCGACGCCGACGCCTGCTCCGGGATCCCCTCGCCGCCGAGCGCGTCGAGCAACACGGGGACGCCGAACAGACCAGTAAAGAGCGGTGCGAGCATCCCCCCGGCGTCGACGAGACCGCCGGTCGGGAGGTCGAGCGTCGCCAGTCCGAGTGCGCCGCTGGCGGCGACGGCGACGGCGGCGCCGACGCGCGCGAACAGCCCCCGCTCGGTCGCCACGAGGACGACCACGACGGTCGCGAGGACCAGCGGCAGGTGCGCGCTGAGCCACGGATACGCCCGCTCCATCGCCACCGTCACAGGGACGGCCAGCGGGACCGCCAGCGCGACGGCGCCTCCGCTGCCCAGCGCAGACAGTCGCAGCGCCTCCCGGCCCTGCCCGGCCAACACGAGCCGATGGCCGGGGAGCGCGGTGTGTGCCATCGCCGCGTCGGGGACGCCCAGCGCCAGCGCCGGGACCACGTCGAGGAAGGTGTGGACGACGCCCGCGGCCAGCATCGCGGCGCCGACGAACACCGCCGGTCCGGGGATAGCGGTGCTCGCGCCCGCGAGCAGGAGCGCGAACGTGTTGGCGTGGATGCCGGGCGTCAGGCCGCTGACTGTCCCGAGGGTCACGCCGCCCGCGAGGAAAGCGCAGAACAGCGCCGTCTCGCCGGGCGAGACGACAACGCGGAGGCCGAGTACGTCCATCACGCCGCAGTGGTCCCGTTCCAATATATAAATTCCCGGACCGGGGACCGACGGGTCACTTTCGCCCTCGGCCTCCGGTCTTCGTCACGGGGGTCCAGCGGCTACGCGATGGAAAAATCGAGAAGGTGTCGCGGGAGTTAACCGAACAGCTCGCCGAGGCCTTCGCCGCTGGCCTCTTCGTCGTCGTCGTCGCCGTCGCCGTCGTCGCCGCCTTCGTCGGCCTCGGCGGCCTCCTCTTCGGCTTCTTCCTCGTCGCCGTCGTCGGCCTCGGCCTCGCCGCTGGCGGCGCCGCCTGCGCCACCCGTGGCGGGGACCGCGGCCGCCTGCTCGACGGCGTCGTCGATGTCGACGTCCTCGAGAGCCGCGACGAGGGCCTTGACGCGGGACTCCTCCACGTCGACGCCCGCCGCTTCGAGCACGCCGGTCAGGTTGTCTTCGTTGATCTCTTCGCCCGTCTCGTTCAGGATGAGTGCTGCGTAAACGTATTCCATTGTTAGTTATCCGAACATCGCGCCCATCGCGTCGCTGGTGTCGTCGTCATCGTCGTCGTCGCTGTCGCCGTCGTCGGCCTCGGCGTCGACGTCCGATTCGGACTCCTCGTCAGCGTCGCTCTCGGCGTCAGGTTGGTCGTCAGTCGATTCGGTCTCCGTCTGCGCGGGTTCCTCGACGTCCTGCAGGTCCTCTGGCAGGGCCTCCGGGTCGTCGATCTGGGCGGCCAGCGCGCGGACCTGTGCGTCGGCCTTCGACACGAGGTCGTCGGCCAGGTCCGGGCTCGCGATGGTCGCCTGCAGACCGAGGCTCTTGGCCTCGCCGCGAGCCTTCTGTAGCAGGGTCGGTGCGGTCCGCTCGGTGGGGTACTGGGCGTTGACAGCGAGGTTCCGGGCTCGCGCGGCCGCGGCCTCGACGTCCGCCTGGTACTCCGAGACGTCCAGTTCGAGTTCCTCGGGCTCGAAGAGCACGCCGTCGGCGAAGACGGCGCGCAGGTCGAGTCCGACCTCCTTGGGCTCGATACCCAGTTCGTTCAGGACGTTCGCGAGGTCGGCCGAAACCTCCTCGCCAGCGTCGAGGACCGTCGAGTCCTCCATGACCTGGATCGAGCCGTCCTGAATGCGGGCGTTCGCGCCGATACCCTGGAGTTCGCCCACGAACGGCCCGGGGTCGACGCCGGTGTCGCCCTCCGGGATCACGATGTCGTTGGGGGCGACCTCGCCAGCGTTGATCGGCGCAGGCGTCTTCGAGGCTTCGAGTTGCTGGTAGAGACCGAACGGGTTGTCGTCGGTCCCGATCAGGCCGACCTGTCCCGAGACGTAGTCGGTCAGGTCCTCGAGGCCCGCGTCGACCTCCTGGAGCGCGCGCTCGATGAGCGTGTTGCGCGCGACGCGCAGTTCCGCAGTCCCGTAGAGGTCACGCCGCATGTCCTGTAGCTGCCGGGAGGGGATCCCGGTGATGTCGACGACGCCGACGCTGTCGTAGGACTCGATCATCTCTACGACGGCGTCGACCTCTTCCTGTTTCCACTGCGGGACGTTCTCCGTCTTGCGTTCGGCGCTCATGTCAGGCCACCTCCACTGCGGGCCCCATCGTCGTCTTCACGTAGACGGTGTCGATGTTGAGCGGGCCCTTCTCGAGGTCGGCGTGGAGGCGACGCATGATGACGTCGATGTTGTCGCCGATGTCCTCGGCGGACATGTCTTCGGCGCCGACACGCGTGTGGAACGTGCGGCGGTCGCCGCTCCGGATCGTCACCGAGTTTTTCAGCCGTTCGACCATCTCCACGACGTCGTCGTCGGGAGCGATCGGGTCGGGCATCTTCCCGCGCGGACCGAGGACGGTCCCGAGGTAGCGCCCGATGTCCTGCATCAGGGCTTCCTCCGCGAGGAAGAAGTCGGTCTCTCCGGCGAGGTCTTTGGCCTCGTTGTCGTTGTCGCCCAGGTCCGCGAGGTCGTCGCTGTCAAGCACTTCCTCGGCCACGTCTTCGGCGCGCAGGGCGGTCTCGCCCTCCGCGAAGACCACGATCTGGGTCTCCTGGCCGGTCCCGGACGGCAGGACCACGTCCTGGTCAATACGGTTCGACGGATCGTCGAGATCGATGTCGCGCAGATTGATCGCGAGGTCGACCGTCTCGGTGAAGTTCCGAGGCGGCGACTCGTCGAGTGCACGAGTTACTGCGTCTTCTATTTCCTGATCTGCCATTGTTCACCTCCGTAGTGCGCCAGCGGCTCCTACGGGTCAGTGAAACAGGCCAAGCCTGTCTCACCTGTTCGGACGCCGATGCGACACTTAAGCCCGTCGAACCGGGTTCGAGCCCCGACCAAACCGGTGGCGCCGCTGTCTCTCGTGTACTGGGAGAACACGTCCGCCGGACCGGGCCGCTGGCCCGCCGGCGTCACTGGGCAATCTGTTCCTCACCGATCCGAGTAACGTGGACGCCGCCACAGCGCCGACAGGTCTCGATGTCCGCGTCCGTGTCAGTGTAGTACGTCTCACCGCAGTCCTCACAGCGGTGGCTCGGATCCTGCTTGATCGCGGACCCGGTAACCGTCACCGGCCGGTCGGCGTCGAGCATCACCGACTGCGTGACGCTCCCGAACAGCAGCGACCCCAGTGGCGAGCGCTTGCGCCCGCCGAGGACGATCATATCTGCCCCCATCTCCTCGGCGACTGCCAGGATCGTCTCGGCCGGGTCGCCGACCCGCCGCTCCGTCCTGACCTCGATCCCGTGATCGGTCAGTGTCTCTTCGACGCTCGTGTCCGCCTCCGGTGTATCCGCGCTTTCGTCGCTACTCTTCATCACGTGCAACAGCGTCACCTCGACCTCCTCGTCGGCGTTGGGCAGGCGTCGCACTGCGTCCGCCTGCGCGGCTGTCCGTTCCTCGTTCCTGTCGACTGGTACCAGTACCCGATACATACCCGTCGAACTACGAGGCCGAGCGGTATAACCATGTGGGTCGTCAACAATACCCGTGAATTGACCGGCCGGGAATCCGGATCTGCCTGGCCAGATCCACGGGGCATCGGCTGACACGCACGCCTCGGCGACTGTTCCGAACCCGGCGAGAAAGTGGTTTCCGGGTGTTCGCCACGTCGCACCGGCTCACGCCATCGCTTCCTCGGTAAAGCGCCGCAAAACTCGCTCCGCTCGTCTTTTCGAGCGTTTGCGGACTACACTGCCGCTTCGTCCGCAAACACACCGCAAAACTCACTCCGTTCGTTTTGCGAGCGTTTGCCTCGAAGCTGCCTACGCGGCTGCTTCTTCGGCAAATACGTCGTCGTACTCGCCATCGTCGATGCGCTCTTTGAACTCGCGGGGGTTGTTCCCCTCGATGGTGACGCCCAGCGAGGTGCAGGTGCCGACGATCTCCTTCGCGGCGTTCTTGAGGTCGTAGGCCAGCAGGTCGGGGTGTTTCTGCTCGGCGATCTGCTTGATCTGGTCGACCGAGAGGTCGGCGACGAACTCCTCTTGGGGTTCGCCGCTGCCCGTTTCGAACCCGGCCTCGTCTTTGATCAGTTCGGCCGTCGGCGGGACACCGACTTCGATGGAGAACGAACCGTCGTCCTCGTACTCGATGGTGACGGGGACTTCGGTGCCGTCGAACGCTTCGGTCTGGTCGTTGATCTCCTGGACGACTGCCTGCACGTCCACGGGCGTCGGGCCGAGTTCCGGACCCAGCGGCGGGCCGGGGTTGGCCTCCCCGCCCGGGACGAGCACTTCGATAGTTCCAGCCATACGTCTTCGGTCCGTCGGCGCAGGTTTAAGAATTGCTTTTCCCCGCCGAGGGGTGTGGCTCGTTCCCACGCTCGCGGTGACCGTCGGCCCGGGAACACTCGATCACTCGAGAGAGGCCACGAGACGCTCGAATACATCGGCAGTGGACTTTTACTACGATAGAAAAACCCATCCAGTAACTATATTAGTCGTCACTACTAATGTAGGAGTGAAGACGACTGAATCGCGACGCCGACGAGAGACACGCCGCCCCACATACCATGACCAGCACGAACGAGACTGTCCGACCCGAGACAGGCCGTCAACTCCGACAGCGCAGTCGGACGGACGAACAACGCGACACGGAGGAGACCACGGAGTCCGACGCCTGTCCGGAGTGTGGCGCACAGCGAGTGACCGACGAGAAACACGGCGAGACCGTCTGCAGCGAGTGCGGGATGGTCCTCGAGGAGGACATAGTCGACCGCGGTCCCGAGTGGCGGTCGTTCGACGCCTCCGAGAAGGCCGAGAAGAGCCGCGTCGGATCGCCGACCACCGAGATGCTCCACGACAAGGGGCTCTCGTCGGTTATCGACTGGCAGAACAAGGACGCGAACGGGCAGACCCTCTCCGCGCGCAAGCGCGAGAAGATGCAACGACTCCGGACGTGGGACGAGCGGTTCCGCGCCCAGAGCGCCCAGGACCGGAACCTCAAGCAGGCGCTGGGCGAGATCGACCGCATGGCCTCGGCGCTGGGTATCCCCGACGACGCCCGCGAGACGGCCAGCGTCATCTACCGGCGCGCGCTCGACGAGGAACTGATCCCCGGCCGCTCCATCGAGGCGATGGCGACGGCCGCGCTGTACGCCGGGGCGCGACAGGCGGGCGTCCCCCGTAGCCTCGACGAGTTCGAGTCGGTCTGCCGCGTCGAGCGCAAGGAGTTCGCCCGCGCGTACCGGTACATCGCCCGCGAACTGGAACTGGCGATGGAACCGACTGACCCCACGGAGTTCGTCCCGCGGATCGCCTCGGCGGTCGACGTGCCCGACGAGACCGAACAGCGGGCCGCCGAACTGCTGGAGGCTGGCAAGCGCGAGGCGGTCCACTCCGGGAAGAACCCGGTCGGACTGGCGGCGGCGGCCATCTACGCCGCGGCCCGCCTCACCAACGAGGAACTCACCCAGCACGATGTCGCCGACGCGGCAGACGTGTCGGCGGTGACGATCCGGGACCGCTACCAGGAACTGCTCGAAGCGGCCGACCGGACCGTCTGATCGGCCAAGAGCGGTGTCGCGCACCGGCGAGCGCGACAGGCACGGTTATACCGCCGCACGATCGACGTCGAACCAGTACACGATCCGCACTATGACACAGGACGATCCGACATCACCGATCGATCCCGTCGGCGAGACCACGTCGCTGCTGCAGTCGTTCGGCCTCACCGAGTACGAGGCGAGATGTCTCGTCGCACTGACCCGACTCGGCGACGGGACTGCAAAAGAAGTCGCCGAGGTGGCCGACATCCCGCAGGCCCGGGTCTACGACAGCGTCGAGTCACTCCAGGACCGCGGCCTCGCCGACGTGCAAGACGCCAGTCCCAGGCGGTTCCGGGCGCCCGGGCCGGAGGAGACGGTCGCGACGCTCCGGCGCCAGTACGGCGAGCGCCTCGACCGCCTCGAGGAACTGCTCCCGCAACTGGAGACGTCCGACTCCGGGGACGACGCCGCAGGCGTCTGGGTCGTCGAGGGCGACGACTCCGTCAGCGACCGCCTCGCGAGCCTGGCCGCCGACGCCGAGGAGGAGTTGCTCGTCGTCGTCGCCGTCGACGGACTCCTGACAGACACGTTCCTCGACGCGCTCGCCGACGCGGCCGAGCGGGGAATCTCGATCACCGTCGGTTCGCCCGCAGCGGAGATCCGCGAGCGGATCGCGGACGCCGCCCCGGGTGCAACCGTCATCGAGACCTGGACGTGGTGGACGGATTACCCGATCGAGACCGGACAGATCAGCAGCATCATCATGGCCGACGGCCGGGAACTGCTGGTCAGTTCCGATCTCCCGGCGGGGCTCCCGGGTGTCGACCGACACAGCGCCGTCTGGACCGACGACGCGCGCGCACCGCTGGTCGGGCTGATGCGACCGCTGCTCTCGCAGGCGATCACCGACGGGAGAGGTCGCGGAGCGCCCGCGTAGAAGATCAGTTGATGGCGACGCCGTTGCGCGCCAGGAAGTCGCTCGCGCCTTTGATCTCGACTGGACTACCGATGATCCGCACACGGGCGTCTTCGTGACGGATCGTCAGCGTGTACCGATCCGTGAGCTCCTCACGGATGCCGTCGAGCGCGTCGGGGGGGAGGAGAATCTCCGTGCTGTCACGGAAGCGGGCCACTCGTTCCATCGTTCGCGTTTTCGAGTGTCGACCTATTAGTGTACCGAAACGCGACCACGATCCGCGACGGAAGAACACCTTTTTCGGGTCCGCTCGCCCACTCCCGGGTGATGGGTCTCGAAGACGAGATCGAGGAACTCCGCGAGGAGATCGCCGAGACGCCCTACAACAAGTCCACGGAGGAACACATCGGGCGTCTGAAGGCGAAGCTCGCGGAAAAAAAGGAGGAACTGGAGAACCAGTCCTCCTCCGGCGGGGGCGAAGGCTACGCCGTCGAGAAGACCGGGGACGCCACGGTCGCGCTGGTCGGCTTCCCCAGCGTCGGCAAGTCGACGCTACTGAACGCCCTCACCAACGCCGACAGCGAGGTCGGCGGCTACGAGTTCACGACACTGGACGTCAATCCCGGAATGCTCCAGCACAACGGGGCCAACATCCAGATCCTCGACGTGCCGGGGCTGATCGAGGGCGCCGCCGAGGGCCGCGGCGACGGCCAGGCGGTGCTCTCGGTCGTCCGGACGGCCGACCTCGTCGTCTTCGTCCTCTCGGTGTTCGAGATCGAACAGTACGACCGCCTCCGGGAGGAACTGTACAACAACAAGGTCCGGGTCGACCAGGAACCGCCCCGTGTCTCCATCCGCAAGAAACACAAGGACGGCATCTCGGTCAACGCGAGCGTCGACCTCGACCTGGACGCGGAGACGATCAAGAGCGTCCTCCGCCAGCGCGGGTACGTCAACGCCGACGTGACCGTCGGCGAACAGGTCGACATCGACCGCCTCATCGACGGCGTGATGGACAACCGCGAGTACCTCCCCTCGCTGGTCACCGTCAACAAGGCCGACCTGATCGAACCCGACTACCTGGAGACCGTCAACGAGCAACTCCGCGAGCGCGACGTCGATCCCGAGGAAGCGATCTTCATCAGCGCCGAGGAACAGAAGGGACTGGACAGTCTCAGGGAGGCAATCTGGGAGGAACTGGGCCTCATCCGGATCTACATGGACAAGCCCGGCCGCGGCGTCGACCGCGACGAACCGCTCGTGTTGCGGGCGGGCGACACCGTCGAGGACGCCTGCGAGAAACTCGGCGGCGAGTTCAAAGAGCGGTTCCGCTTCGCCCGCGTCTCCGGCCCCAGCGCCAAACACGACGAACAGCAGGTCGGGATGAGCCACGAACTCGCCGACGAGGACGTCCTCCGGATCGTCCGCCGCAAATGACCGCTCTCGGCCGTCTCGATTCTGTCTCCCGTGTGCGCGCGATATCGATTATCATTGCCGGACTGCTCCCGTGGGCGCTGATCCCCTACGAGGCCGGGACAACCTACGTCTTCTCCTTTGGACTGGTCGAACCGATCCCCGGGCCGGTGTCGATCGTCCCGGTCACACGGTATCTCCTCGTCGAGACACGGGGACTGCCGCCGTCGTTGCTGGCGTGGCCGCTCGCTGGCCTGCTGTACGTCCTGGGCGTCGCGAGCGCCGCACTGTCTGTCGTCGACATGGAGGACCGACGCGTCTCTGCGGGCCTGTTCGCGCTGGCCGCGATCGATCTGGCGTACTTCGCTTACACCTTCTCCGCGTGGCGGATCGGCGTCTACGCGATCCCGCTGGGGGTGGTCACGCTGGCCGCCGCAGCGTGGACCAGTCGGCCCTGACCGTCCGGGGCCCGTCGTCGTCTCCCCCGTCGCCTCGCTGACAGCCGCTTCCCCGTCCGGTATCCTTTTCGACGCGGCGACCCACCGCTCGCACATGGACGCGACGCTCGACCACACCATGATGCGTGTCGAGGATCTGGACGAATCGCTGGACTGGTACACGACACACTTAGATTACGAGGAGAAGGGCCGCTGGGAGGCCGAGACGTTCACGAACGTCTTCCTCGGCCCCGAGGACGTCCACGAGGACGGCGCCCTGCTGGAGCTAACCTACAATCACGACGGGCGCTCGTACACCATGGGAGACGGGTGGGGCCACATCGCCGTCCGGGTCGAGGACGTCGAGGAGGCCTACTACGAGCTGATGGACGAGGGCGTCGAGGACTACCGCCCGCCCGAGGAGAACCCCGGCTACGCGTTCGTCAAAGACCCGGACGGCCACGAGGTCGAGATCGTCGAGCGCGACCACGGTGCCCGGTGGTCGCTCGATCACACGATGATCCGCGTCGAGGACGCCGACGAGACGCTGGGGTGGTTCACGCGGAAACTGGAGTACGAACACACCGGCCGCTGGGAGGCCGACACCTTCGCCAACTACTTCATGAAACCCACGGACGCCCCCGAGGAGGCGATGGCCGTCGAACTCACCTACAACTACGACGGCCGGACCTACGACCTGGGCGACGCGTGGGGCCACCTGGCGGTCCGCGTCGAAGACCTCGAAGACGCCTGGGACACTCTGCTGACCCGCGAGACCGAGGACTACCGGGATCCGGAGTCCTGTGATTACAACTACGCGTTCACGAAAGATCCCGACGGTCACGAGATCGAGATCGTCACGGCCTGAATACTTTTTTCGGGGTGGTCACGCGAACGGGTCGTCTGGTGTCTCTAGCCGGACGAGGTTCTCAACCACGTCGAAATCATCGTCGAAAGGGTACAGATGTTCGATGTCGTTCCGTTTCATCTACGCGACGATGGTCGCATCACCGAACGCGAGACCCTCATATGTCTCGAAGAGTTCGACGGCGCGGTGGAAGTCTCCCTGTGTGGCGTGGACCAGTTCGAACCCCGCCGAATCCGACAGACGCTGTCGTAGGTCGACAGCGATATCCTGACGCTGTCGCTCGTGGATCCAGTTCAGCGATTCCAGGAGTACGTAGTTCGTGACGCGAGTCGTAGGGCGGTCGCCGCGGTCGACGGCGAGAACGATGTCCTCGGCCCCCCTGTGTCGGTCCCCGGCACTCGTGTCTTTGTAGTCGATGAGGACGTTCGAGTCGAGGACGGTAGTCGCCATTCAGAAGTCCTCCGCGAATTCAGTGTCCTTCTCTGATCCAGAGAGGTCGTGTGTTTCGAGGCTATCACCGCCCATCTCGGCTTTCAGGTCGTCGTCTTCGAACGCACCGTACCGCTGTCGGACGATTTCGACCGAGAGGTCTCCATCGTCACCAACGCGCCAGCGGAGTTTGTCGCCAGCCTCGATGTCGAGACGCCGACGGAGCGGCGCCGGGATCGTCACCCTTCTCGGTCGTTGACCTTGGTCTCGTCGGGTGCTTCTCCGGTCGCCATACCGGATAGTACTGGCTTTCGTTCTATACCTGTTGCGCCAAATGTGGCCGGAGCCGATCTACGAACTCCCCGCTTACCCGTCTGCAACCGTCTTCTCCCTCCGTGCTCTGTGCCCGGGATATTCCCCCGCTCTCACACACCGTCATACGGATGTCTGACAGTTCCGCGTGGGTACGTCAAACAGTCTCACACGGTTGCTGTGTGCCGATTTCGCCGGAGTACTCTCGTGTCTTTCCACGCGCGTGACCACAAAGCATTTATTACATCCGGTGTTTCTTCTGACCGTACCCCTACCCATGGCTGCAGCACTGAGTACACCACGTCGGGTTCGGCGCGGCCGTCTGTCGGTCGCGCGTCCGGGTGGTCGGAAAGCTGTTGTGGCCGATGACAGCGATACAATCAAACTATGACAGGAACTAGCGACAAACTCCGCAGCCTGTTCCTCGCGTTCATCATGGTCGGCTCCGTCTTCGGAGCGACCGTGGCGTTCGGAGGGACGGCTGCTGCGGCTGCCAACTCAGTCTCCCTGGCTCCACAGGAAGTGGACATCAGTGAGAGCACTGGGTCTAATCAGGCAACGCAGACAGTAACGATCGACGCAACCGAAAGCGGCGACACCTACACCATCGACTACAGCGACGCTGCTGACGCAGATGTCGCGCTGGCGAATGGTGAGAGCAGTGTCAGTGTCACCGGCGGTCCCGGTTCGAAGACCGGCGACTCCACTGACGGCGACGTCACGGTGACGTCCTCGGGCGCAGGGACCATCACGGTCGACCTGACCTGGGACTTCACTGACGCCAGCAACGAGGTCCGCCTCACCCACGTCGTCTCCGACGACGAGGGCAACACGTTCGAGGCACCGTTCCGTCTCAACGGTGACTACACCACTGAGATCACGGACGGTAACACCGAATACGACGTGTTCGGTGGCGAGACCATCCGTCTGACGGCTGGTACGCCGAACACTCAGATCCGCCTCTACGAGGAAGGCGACAATGAGTTCGGGACGCAGGTCCAGAACATCAACACCGCCTTCGGACAGAGCATCAACTACGACACCAGCAACCTGGATCCGGGTACCTACCGCGTCCGGTTCGGTGGCGAGAACTTCGGTGCCACGGACACGCTGGTCGTCAACGACCTCGGTCTGAGCTTCTCGGTCGACGGTCCGGACACGATCCGTGTCAACGACCAGATCGACATCAGCGCCACGTCCGGCGCCCCGAGTGACTCCTACACGGCTCGTATCGTCAACGACGACGGCGACGTCGTCGACAGCCGTCAGGTCTCCGGGACGTTCGACAGCCTCGGTGACGACGAATTCACCATCCAGGCGCCCACCGGTGACGGTGACTACACGGTGGAACTCGAACACGACGCCTCCGGTGTCGTGACTTCCAACGACATCACCGTCGAACCTTCAGTCAGCGCTAGCGACGTTACCTTCGACTCGCGCACCTTCAGTGACGAGCGCGGTGACGTCGTCGAGATCGACATCTCGATCGCCGACAGTGGTCCCGGCGCCACTGCGACGATCGACATCGGTCAGGTCAGTGAAGACAACTACGCCCTCACCACCACCGTCGAAGACGGTGACGGTGACGGCGACGTGACGGTCCTGTTCAACAGCTACGCGGCTGGGGTCACCAACAACCCCGACGCCGTGATCAACGTTGTCAGTGAGGACGACAGCCGCGTCTCCCTCACTCAGGCAGGTCCGTTCACGACCCAGATCCAGAACGCTGGCGACAACCCGGCGGCGGGCACCCTCAGCAGCTCGCAGTACCAGCTGCTGGTTGCCCCCGGCGATCAGAGCGCCCGCACCAACAGTAACATCGACGAAACCGACGTCGCGACGCTGTCGCTGTCCGGTCGCTCGACCGACAGCATGACCACCTGGGTCGCTCCGCGCGGTACGGACGTGACGCAGGAGTTCATCTACGACAACGTCGGTGACGGCGGTAACCTGACGCAGACGAGCGTCGTCGCGGAAGGCGAGCTCGCTGTGCACCAGATCGGCATGAGTGGCATCGAAGGCATCCTGCGAGAGCAGATGTGGACGAGCGATGACGACGCCACGCAGGCTCTCGTCGACGAGATCAACGCCTACATCGGCAACAACTTCGACGGGACCGTCGGTTCCTTCGACGCGTTCCTCGAGCAGGAGAACCCCGGTCCGAACGCGAACCCGTACTTCGTCAACACGCAGGAGCTCTACGGTGCCTCCGAGCTCATCGTTGACGCTGAGAACAACACGTACTTCCTCGTCATCGACACTGGTGAACTCAACCAGAACCGCGTCGGTGACGAGCTCCGTGCGGAGTTCAACCTCAAAGACGACTCGCTGATCACGGACGACGCTGACGACAGCGCCGCCGACGGCGAGTTCGTCGACGACACTTGGACGCTGGAAGAGGCCGATGCCTCCCTCCAGACCAACTCCGACGGTGAGATCATCCTCCGTGCGCAGGCGGGTCAGACCATCCGTGGTTCGACCAACCTCGCGCCCGGTACGGAAGTGACGGTCCGCGTCAACAGCCAGTCCGACGACAGTCCGTTCGTGCGTCCGCTGACGACCACCGTCAACTCGGACCGCACGTTCTCGGTGACGACTGACTTCGACGACGTCGCTCCGAACACGAACTTCACCGCAACTGTCCGTCGCGGCGGTTCCGCGATCAGTGACACGTACGACGGTCAGCTGCGCCAGCAGCCGACGGCCTCGGTCACCTTCAACGACCAGACGGTCGGTGAAGCGGATCAGGTCGTCCGCGTCGCCTCCGCCACGCTCTCCGACGGTGGCTTCATCGCCATCCACGAGGGTAGTGCCAGCGGCGACGTGATCGGCGTGAGCAACCAGCTCAGCGACGGTACCCACTCCGACGTCCGCGTCCTCCTCGACGAGGACGTCGACGAGGGCACCACGCTGGTCGCCATGCCGCACCTGGACGACAACTCCAACAACAACTACGACTTCCCGAGCGCCGACGCGCCGTACACGTCCGGTGGCGCCCCGGTGACCGACTCGGGTGTCGTCTCCTTCCCGGCGACGCCGACTCCGACGCCGACGCCGGAGCCGACGCCGACGCCGACGGAAGAGCCGACTCCGACTCCGACGCCGACGCCGGAGCCGACTCCGACGCCGACGGAAGAGCCGACTCCGACGCCGACCGAGGAGCCGACTCCGACGCCGACCGAGGAGCCGACTCCGACGCCGACCGAGGAGCCGACTCCGACGCCGACTGACGAGCCGGACTCGCCGACGCCGACCGACGAGCCCGAAACCACGACCACGAGCGACAGTGGGCCTGGCTTCGGCATCGTCGCGGCGCTCATCGCGATGCTCGGTGCTGCGCTCCTCGCGGCGCGCCGCAACGAGTAACGCTGAATCACCGGAGTAACTTCCGGCCCTAGACGTTCACCATTTTTTTGCGCGCTACACCGACCAGCGGCCGCGCTGGTCGCGCACACACAACGGCAAGACATATACCGCTCATCGGCCTACACCGCGACAAGACGATGCTATCGGGGCTTCTGGACGCGCTGGAGTGGCTCACCGGCTTCTCCGACCCGCTCGCGTGGCTCGTTCTCGCGACGTTCGTGACCGGTGCGGTTCTGGAGTGGCGCGACCACGAGTGGGCGCGGCCAGCCGTCACCGCGGGGTGGGGGCTGTTCGGCGTGTTCTGGTTCACGCTCATCCACCACTTCACCGTCACACAGCGCAGTATCATCGAGGGGATCGGTAGCGTCGCCGCGGTACCGCTCTCACTGTACGCTGGGTATCTCCTCTGGAACGGTCGGGACTCACTGTTCGTCCTCTCGCGTGCCGTCGCGGTGATGGGACTGGTCTTCTTCCCGTTCGAAACGGTCCCGCTTCTCAAGCGGTTCCTCGTCGAACTGGTAACCGGACAGGTGGACTTCCTGGTCTCGCTGACCGGCGCCGAGTACACGCTCATCCGCGGCGACCACCCGGTCATCGATCTCGACAACACCTACCCCTACGAGAACACGTTCTACTTCCAGGACCCCGACATCACCTACTCGATCATCCTCGCGTGTACGGGGATCGGTAGCATGTCTATCTTCGCCGGACTGATCGTCGCGACGCCTGCGCCGCTTCGACGGAAGATTCGGGCGCTGGCGGTCTCGCTGCCGGTCATCTACGGTCTCAACCTCCTGCGAAACGTCGTCATCGCCGTCGGGTTCGGCGAGCAGCGCTTCCACATCTTCCCGAACGTCGTCATGAGCCTGTTCGCGATCGACGATCCGCTGAAAGTCTCGTACTACATCATCGACCGGATCGCTGCCCAGAGCCTCTCGGTCGTAGCGTTGCTGGGGATCACGTATCTGGTCGTTCGGGAGCTACCCGAGGTGCTCGTCATTATCGAGGATCTGCTGTACCTGGTCACCGGGACCGAGTACGACCTGCGATCGACGCTCGATGTCTCGGCGCCGACGGTCAGGGCCGACGGCGGTGACTGACGCCGCGTCCGGGACGGCGGTCGTCACTTCGTCTGACCGCGTCTGCTCCGGCTGGCGAGACGAGCGGTCACGACGCCGTGGTCGCTCTCAGAACGCGGATTCGGGTGCGTCGCAGAGATCAGTCAGGGCGTCGCGTTCGATGTGATGCAACTCGGCGGGGACGATCAGCAGGTGAAGCGGGTCGCCGAACGATTCCTCGGCGAGCGTCGAGAGTCGGTCCGCGCGGACGACCGGCGACGGACTCCCGGCGCGGGCGACGGCGACGCCGAGCGTGTCTTCGTAGGCGTCCGCGAGCATTCTCGCGGCAGTGCTGGCGCGCATGTACTCGCCGCCAGCCGCGTCGATATCCAGGAAGACGAGCGTGTGTAATCCGCGTTCGCGGTTCTCTTCGATGGTTTCGATCACGCTGTTCGGGACGCCGTCGCCCCCGTGGGACCGTTCGAAGGGAAGCGTCGTGGCCTTCCCGAACCGGTAGTTCTGGAGGCCGGTCAGTGAACTCGCAGCGGCCTGTGCGGTCGTGCCGTGGATCACACGCGTCTCGATCCCGCGGTCGTGAGCACGGAGGCGCAGGTCGACGTGTGTCGTCGAGATCATCGTGTCGCCCGCTGTCAGGAACGCGACGTCTCCGGCGGCGGCCGCGGCGAGTATCTCGTCCGGCGATTGCTCAACGCCTTCGCGGTCCCGGACGTCGATGTCGATATCGTGATACGATTCGAGGTCCTCGACGGTCGCCCCGGCGAGTTTGCTCGTGTAGAACTCGGCGAAGACGCGGTCGGCCTCGCGGAGTTCGTCCCGGCCCGCGACCGTGATCGAGCGCTCGTCGTAGAGACCGAGTCCGATAAACGTGAGCATACCACCGCTCCGAGCGGGACGGGATTAAGCCCCCCGACACGGACCCGCTCCGAAGCGTCAGCCTTACCGCTCGACGCGGGTGACTATCGAGTATGACTGTCCCCTGCGTCCGCGTCCCGCGCGAGGCGGGTGAACGGACCAGACAGCGCCTCGCGGACGCAGATCTCGTCGACGAGACTCGGGAGATCGAATTCGACGACGGCGCGCTCTACATCCCCGTCACCGATCCCACCGCGGTGCCCGACGACCTCGACGTGACGACGCGTGATCTCGCGGTTCGAGAGACCCAGACGATGCCCGCGGACCTGCTGGGGTTCGACCCGACCTACGAGCGACTCGGCGATATCGTCATCGTCGACGAGGACGACCCCGGCCGGGCGGCGGAGATCGCCGACGCGATCATGGACTCGTCGTTGCCGGTCCGGACCGTCGTCGACCGCGCCTCGAAGGTCAAGGGCCAACAACGGGTCCGCGACTGGACTGTCCTCGCCGGGGACGGCACCGAGACGGTCCACCGGGAACACGGCTGTGAGTTCGCGCTCGACATCGCGACGGTCTACTTCTCACCCCGTCTCGCCACGGAGCGCCACCGCGTCGCCGACCAGGTCTCGGCCGACGAACGGACGCTGGATATGTTCGCAGGCGTCGGGCCGTTCGCCGTCCCCTTTGCGGCCCGCGATGCGACGGCCGTCGGCGTCGACGTCAATCCCGACGCCGTGGCCTATCTGCGGGAGAACGCTCGCCGTAACGGCGTTGCAGAGCGCGTAACCGCGGTCTGTGGCGACGTTCGCGAGGTGGCCACCGTCCCGCCTGCGGGCGTCGATCCAGTCGAACGCGTCCCGACAGTCGCACAGGCGCCCGACGAGTCGCTCGACGCGACCGACGACCGTGTCGCGTTCGGCGACTGGGCGGACAGACTGGTGATGAATCTCCCGCACAGCGCCGACGAGTTCCTCGACACTGCGGTCGCGCTTGCGGGCGAGGAGTGTGTGCTCCACTACTACGACATCCAGCACGAGGACGATCCCTACGGCCCGGGTGAGCGAGCCATCAGGGCGGCCGCCGAACCGGCCTACGACGTGACCGTCGAGACGCGCCATACCGTCCGGTCGTACGCCCCCCACGAACTGAACGTCTGTCTCGACGTTCGCCTGACCAGAGAGTGACACGGCGGCGGTGTTTCGCAATTCTTATTGTCTCCATCGGCGGACAGAGAAGTGAAGCGCGCCGGTGTAGCTCAGACTGGCTAGAGCGAATCCTTCGTAAGGATTAGGTCGAGGGTTCAAATCCCTCCACCGGCTTTCTGTTGCGAACACGAGCAGCGAGGGTCCTGCTTTTGCCGTCGCCGCCCTGATCGCCAGTGACCGGTTCGTCGGCAGTTCGGTAACGTCTCGACATCTCACCGGGTGCCCCCGCGCGGGTCGATCTCGTCCCGTCGCTCGGTCGACGCGACAGCGGCGACTCGCTCGAGGGCGGTCTTACCATCCGGCGTCGCCGCCTGCCGGACCGCTTCGAGCGTCGGCATCGGGTCTCGGAGCGAGACGAACGTAGTGTCGGCGACGAGAGAGGCCCACAGCACGGACAGCGGCGTCGCGAGATTCCCGTCCCGGAGTTGATCGCGAAGGGGAGCGGTCCCCAGTACCGGCCGTTGACCTCGATGAGGTAGTGTTCGCCCGCGGGGCGTCTCCATGAACTCGACCATCGCCGGGCCGGTCCACGCGATGGCGTCGATCACTTCGGCGGCGTGTGCGAGCATCTGCGGGTCCTCGCGGGCCCGCAGGAGCGTCGAGTTCCCGCCCGAGGACGGATGTGTGCGAACGCGCTCCTCCTGGAAGTGCGTCCGGATCTTGCCGTCCGACGCGAGGACGACCGTCGCCGTGGTCGATCCGTCCACGTACTCCTGGACGAGCAGGTAGTGTCCCTCGGTCGCCAGAAACGGGTGCTGACCCAGCAGTTCCCGGTACGTCAGCCCCGGTGCGGCAGCGGCTACCTCCGAGACGGACGCGGGAGCGAGCGTCTCGGGGGTCGGCACCGACAGCGAGTCGGCGAGTGCGAACAGTCGGCCCTTGTCCCACACTTGCTCGGAGACGTCCCAGTCCACGTCGTGCGTGAGACAGAGGGCAAAGGAGTTCTCGCCCGGTATCGGTCCCATATCTCACTTTCCGTTCCGGTGTCGTCCGCTCTACCGACCAGCGCCAGCAGCGGCGCGGTTCGATCCGGTGATCGCGTCCCCACCGCGGGATCCGTCTGTTACTGCCTCGGACGAGTGACCGTACTCTGCGTATCGACAGCACACGGATTGCTATGGCTGAAATACCCGTGTTCCGCGGACCGAAAGTGGTTCCTTCTCCGGGACCAGTGCCCGCCAGCGAACCGACGTGACGACTACGGTACCGACTCGGATACCGATCGGATCCGTTCGACCTCCGGGAGCGACGATCAACCACCCGAAGACTGACCGGTAGCATCAAGGGCGCTCCGCGGGAGGGGTCGGACATGCGATCGGAAGCGGCGATCCGCGAGCGAATCGAACGCCTACAGGACGAGTACGACAGCCACGACCCGCCGTCCTCCGAACTAGAGGACGAGGCGGAGGTAGCGATCCTCCGCGCGCTCGAAGAACTGGAGTGGGTCCTCGAAGAACACGACGAACAGGACGGGTTCACCGTCTGATACGGATTATTGTAGATCATTTCCGGATAGGGCCAACCCCGAGGTTGGCGCGTCCCGGTAAATCGCTACAATAAACCGTCTGAGTCCGATTACGACGACTCCACGACGACCAGGGTCCACCCCACCTCGACGTCGTCCAGTCGATAGTCGTACTCGCCCGGCGTGTCGATCTGTGCGCCGTCGACGGCGTAGTACCCCTGGCCGCCGCCGGGGAGGTTGGCGGCTCCCGTCACGCCCGAGAGGGTCTGCCACTCCCCGTCCGGCGGTCTGGCGCTGATCGGCGAGACGACCGACGAGTCGCGGTCGCCCAGGTTCTCCATCCAGACCCGATAGCTGAACGTCGCTCCGGCCTCGATCGTGTCGGGCCCCTCGAACCGGACGGCCTGGACCTCCGGCGCCGACAGGGGTTCGACGAGGTCGAACGTCGTCGTCGCGCTCTGTGAGACGGCGTCGATCACCTCGTCGCGGACAAGCACCTCCGCACGATAGCTGCCCTCTCCCCACCCCTGGCTGTTGAACGGCACCATCCACTCGAACTGCTGGTAGCCGTCCTCGTCGGTCTCGATGTCGTCTTCCTCGACGTACCGGTCGACGAGGTCGTCGGTCTCGTCGAAAACCTCGACCTGGAGCGTGGTGGTCGTGGCGCCGCTCTCGGCGTAGGCGGAGTATCGCACCCCGACTTTCGCGACGCCGCCCGCGCCGAAGCTCTCGACCGCGACGTCGGCCACGTCGCCGAACTCGTTCCAGTGTGCCACCGGGTTCACCAGATCGATCCGCGGGTCCGATCGTTCCGGCGTCGGAGTAGGTGTCGGGGTCGGAGTAGGTGTCGGGGTCGGAGTAGGTGTCGGGGTCGGAGTAGCCGTCGGTGTCGGCGTCGGCGTCGCTGTCGGTGTCTGTGTGGTTGTCTCCGTCGGCGCAGCCGTCGACGTCGCCGTCTCGGTTTCGGTCGACCCGTCATCGGACCCACCGGAACAGCCGCTCAACCCGATGACTCCCGCCAGTCCGGTCGCTCGAACGAACTGTCGTCGGTCCATACGTTCACGATCAATAGACTGATTATTAAATACACGTCATATTTCAACACTGTTGCCTGAGCGGTTTCGGCAGTCGGCCCGCCGGAATTCTCTTTTCGCTGGGGGCCCGCGTTCCTCTGTGCAGCCGGTACGTCGCGACGCGACGATCGCCGGGATCTGTGGCCTCTGCGTTCTCGTCGGACTGTCCGTCCTCGGGGCCGGTCGGCTGCTGTGGCACCCGTTCCCGGTCGCAGTCGGTGTCTGCGGGGCGTTGCTGGTCGAAGCGGCCTTTCTGGCGGAGACACCGGTACGACGGCTCTGGGCGCGACCCGGCGTGCAGGCCGTGTGCGTGGTCGGACTGCTCGCCGGTGGGGCGGCGGCCGCGGCGGTCAGCGGACCGTGGGTCCTGGCGGCGGTCGGCTGGGGGATCGCGACGTACTACCTCCTGCTCGCGGTGACGGTGTTGTCGCGGCGACTCTCGACTGACGAGGCCCCCGTTCAGTGAGTCAACAGGAGGAGCTGTTCGTCCGTGCGGGCGAGACAGAACGGGCTGTCGGGTTTCCCGAACGTGTTGGTGCGTCGCTCCGAGACGAACAGGCGGTCGAAGGGCTTCCCGCACGCCGGACAGCGTACGCCTTCACGGTTGGCCAGGTGCATCGTCTCGCGCTCCTGTTTGAGGAGCTTGAGTTTGTCGCGGTAGTCGTGGACGTCGAACGACCCCGAGACGTCGATCTCGTCCATGCTGGTCGATAGGCGGAGACGCTATTGAAACTCGGGGGGAGCGGGAGGCCTCGCGAGCCGCGACGGACGTGACAGCCGGACGTTCAGAGGGCCGCCCCGGCGTAGAGGACGACGACGAGGAACACCCAGACCACGTCGACGAAGTGCCAGTACATCGACGCGGTGCTGACGGAGGTGTGTTTCTCCGCGGAGTACTGCCCGCGCAGCGAGCGGACGAACACGATACCGAGAAGGACCGCGCCCAGCGAGACGTGCAGACCGTGGAGGCCGGTCAGTCCGTAGAACCCGGAGGCGAAGGCCCCGGCGGTGAGCGTGAACCCTTCTTCGACGATGAACGTGTAGTATTCGAGGACCTGGCCACCGATGAAGACGATGCCGAGCAGGAGCGTCAGCCCGGTGAGCCTGATGAACCACGAGCGGTTGCCCTTCCGGAGCTGAACGTGTGCGAAATGAAGGGTGAAACTGCTGACGATCAGGATGCCGGTGTTGATCAACACGAGGCTACTCAGCAGGTGCGGGAGCTCGCCCGGGGGCCACGGGCCCACCCGGATGAAGAAGTAGTAGACGAAGCCAGCGCCGAAGGTCGCGATCTCGGAGCCCAGGAAGAGGTACATCGCGAGTCTGAGCGTGCGCGAACCGTGGTGGTCGGTCCCACTCTCCCAGAAGTTCACGATAAAGGCGTGGTAGAGCCAGCCGTACAGTCCGATCAGGAACAGGCCCGTGCTCGAAACGAAGGCGGCCGGGCCGTACACCGAGGGCAGGACGGCCTCTTCGCCACGCCCCAGGACGAACAGCGCGGCGGCGACGTAGATACCCGCCGCGCCGATGGCGGTAACGAAGGGCCACCAGCTCGCTTCCCCGAAGCCACGCGGCCAGTCCTCGATCGCCGGGAGGTGGTGCCCGCCGTGGTCACCGTGGTCGTCGGTCGTGTCGTCCGCGACAGTCATACGTCGCGATTACCACGCCGACGTAAAAACCCTCCCGAAACGTCGCCGTCCTTCTCTTATCGTCGCCATCGTTTGTGACAGATCTGGCCCGAACCGGTTCGGACCGGTGTCTTCGACGGCGAGCGGGCACGGAACTGCTTCGACAGGTTCAGGCCGACCGCGTCACAACCGCCGCCAATGCCATCCGGGTCCCGTCGTCGAGTCGACCGCCTGACGGTCGCGTCGGTCGCGGCCGCGCTCGCGCTCGTCGCTCTGACGCGGCCGGTGTTCGCACACGGCGGGTCGCTCGGACAGGCCGCGCGCGACTCGATCTCCGTCCCGACGTGGCTGGTGCTCCTGACCGGCGGCGCGGCCGTCGGCGCCTCGTTCCTGCTGGCCTCTTTCGCGACCGACCGGGCGTTCGTGGCGTCGCTCCACGAGGCCCGTCCGGTGTCGGTCCCCGGGCGGGACGCTGGTGCGACGCTGCTCGGCGTCGTCGGCGTCGCGGGGCTCGCCTTCGTCCTCGCTGTCGGGTTCGCGGGACCCCAGCGTCCGGCGATCTCCAACGCGGCCGTGACCGTGGTCTGGGCGGGATGGTGGGCCGGGTTCGCGATGAGCACCTACCTCGCCGGGAACGCCTGGCCCGCGCTCAACCCCTGGCGGACGCTAACGGAACTGCTCCCGCGGGTCGGACGGCGCTACGACTGGCGACTGGGCGCCTGGCCCAGCGTCGCGGGACTGCTCGCGCTGATCTGGCTGGAGGTGGTGAGTCCGCTCGCCGACCGGCCGCGCCTGCTCGCGACGACGGTACTGGCCTACTCGGTCGTGACCGTCGCCGGTGCTGTCGTCTACGGGCCGAGCCAGTGGTTCGAGCAGGCCGATCCGGTCGCGCGCGTCTTTCGGTACTACGGCGCGGTCGCGCCGGTGGGCGTCGTCGACGGTCGTCTCGTGGTCCGTCTCCCCGGCGCGGGACTGACCGACGACGTCGTCGACGGTTTCGACGAGGTGGCCTTCGTCGTCGCGCTGCTGTGGGTGACGACCTTCGACGGCCTCGTGACGACGCCCGCGTGGCGCGGCCTCGCCGACTGGTTCGTCGGCCGTGGTCTCCCGCCGGTCGTCCTGTACCCGCTCGCGCTGGCCGCCGGGTTCGCCTTCTTCCTCGCGGTGTACGTCGCCGCCGCGCGCCGCGCCCGCCGAACGGCGGAGTCGTACGTCACCGCCCTGACGCTGGCCCGGCGGTTCGCGCCCTCGCTGCTGGCCATCGCCGCGGGCTATCACGTCGCGCACTTCCTGGGCTACTTCTTGACGCTCTCGCCCGCGCTGGTCGCGACGGTGACCGCGCCCCTCAGCACGCTCTCGCCGTCGGTGATCGTCCTGCCGGAGTGGTTCGGACTGGTGGCCATCGCCGGGGTGCTGGGCGGGCACGTCGTCGCCATCGCGGCGGCACACGCCACCGCGTTCGACCTGTTTCCCGGCCGCCTGCAGGCGATCCGGAGCCAGTATCCGTTCATCGTCGCCATGATCTTCTACACCGTCGTCAGCCTGTGGGTCGTAACGCGACCGGAGGTGACGCCACCGTACATATGAGTCGGACCGACCTCCCGACAGACCACGACGGCGACCCGGCGGCGACCTGTGAGTACTGCGGCCGCCCGTTCACACACGAGCAGTATCTCGTGCTCCACCGCGGCGTCGCACACGACGGGGAGATCACCGACGAGGAACGCGAGGCGTACGAGCGCGCCAGCGAGCGTGAGGACGAGGCGCTCCGACGCTTCCGACTGAAGGCGCTGGCGGCGCTGGTGGCGCTGTACTTCGGCTTCCTGATGCTGTACGCCGTCGTCACCGGCTAGGGGTAGTCGACGTCCGTCGGAGCCAGCGCGGCGGCGAACGTAACTTTCATGCGCGCGAGGAGACTGCGTCTGAGTATGGAACTGCGGGTCATCGAGAACGAACCGACGGAGCTCTCTATCGAGATCGCTGGCGAGGACCACACCTTCATGAACGTGCTCAAGGGGACGCTCCTGGAGACGGAGGGCGTCCAGGCGGCGACCTACGACATGAACCCCGAGCAGTCGGGGGGACAGACCGATCCGGTCCTGACGATCAAGACCGACGAGGGGACCGACGCCCTCGACGCTCTCGAGGCGGGCGCCCAGCAGGTCATCGCGAAGACCGACGGCTTCGAGGACGCCTTCGAGGCCGCGGTCTGACGCGGTCGTCGGTCGGGGCGGCGCGGTTGCGGGCGGCCGGTAGGGTTTTTTGCTGGGGGTGTCTGTCGACTCGCATGGCCAGTGACGCGTCCGGGACGGACGACGCCGCGGACGGATCGGGCGCGGACGACGCGGCTGCCGGACCCGCCGGTGGTGGTCAAGCCGACGGGCCCGACAGCGGCGCCCCGGTCGACAGACCGGACATGGACGACGTCCTGGAGGATCTGGAGGACCTGGAGACGCTCGTCGACTCCGACGAGGAGCGCGAACGGGTCCGTGAGGCGATGCGGACCGCCCGGAAAGCGGATCGGTCCCGCGTCGTCGGCCGCATCCGTGACAGCTTCGACAGCAGGGACGTGGGTGAGGCGGTGGTCGGGAGTTTCATCTTCGGCATCCCGATGATCGTCGAGGGTGGCACCCTCGAAATCGGCGAGGCAATCGCCGGTTCGCCGGTCGCGCTCGCGCTGACGGCGCTGTTCGGTCTCGTCCTCGCCGTGGGCGTCCTCCACGCCGCACGCTTCGAGGAGGTCGAGGAGGACATGCTGCTGGGATTCGTCCCCGTCCGCCTCGTGAGCATCCTCGTCATCGCGGGCGCTCTCGCGACCGGACTGATGACGCTGTGGGCGCGAGTCGACTGGAGCGAACCGTCCGTCGCGTTCGCACAGACGCTCGTGACCGCCGTCGTGATGGTCGTCGGCGCGTCGCTGGGGGACGTCCTGCCCGAGTGATCCCACCGCCGGGACGAACGCACGGATTCCCCTCTCGGCCGTCCGTACGCGGAACTGTTCGACCAACCGGACACCGGGTTCCCGCCGGGACAGCCGCCGGTCTCATACGGTTTATCGTAGCGATTTACCGGGACGCGCCAACCCCGGGGTTGGCGCTATTCGGAAATAATCTACAATAATCCGTATCAGGCCGTCGATTCGCCGGGGGACTCCTCCGTCGGGAGCGCGTCGATCTCCTCTTCGGTCGAGGTGATACCGGTCGTGACGATCAGTCGCATCCCCTGACGGACGCTCATATCTGTGTCGTGGATCTGGCCGGACGGGACCATCACGAGCCGTCCGGCGGTCGGGTTCGGGCTGTTGGGCAGGAAGACGGCCTTGGCCTGCTCGCCCGCCACCTCGTCGATAGCCGCCTCGCCCTCGCTGGTGACGAATCCGATCGAGTAGACGCTCTCGCGGGGGTACTCCACGAGGACCGTCCGCTCGAACCGGGACTCGCGGTCGACCAGCGCCGTCGCGACCTGTCGGATCCCGGAATAGATGGTGCTGACCATCGGGACGATGTAGATGGCCCGACCCACGTTGTCGAAGAGGTGCTGGCCGATCGACCACTGCGCGAGCACGCCCAGTACGGTCACCACCGAGAGGATCAGCACCACGGCGAGCACCTGTGCCGCCACCTCGACGTTGCCTGTGTACTGGGCCAGTCCGACACTCGCCACGACCGGATCGACGAACTGTAACGACCAGTTGACCAGCAACCGCAGCACGTACACCGTCACCACCAGCGGCGCGATCAGTATCGCCCCCGCGGCGAAACTGCTCTTCAGATAGGCCAGAAGTCGCATATCACCGGGTTGGGCGGCCGCGACAAAAACCTGTGGCCGACTACTATAAACATAATAAAAATAGAAGTAAACCAATAACATATGAATTTTAGTAGATATAGCGAACATCCCCGCCGAGATCGGGATACCCGACAAAAACTGTCTCTGAGTGCTGAAGACGGTGGGAAAGTACGTGAAACGTTCGACTGGGGGCACCAACGCGAAATCGACCGCGATGATACATCGGGATCGGAGATACGGGTCTATCGATGGTGTATAATGCTCTTTAGAGCGACTGACCGACACTGTAGTTCCTCGACAGGTCGAAACAATCAAGAAATTATAGTAAAAAATAAATGCATTATTGTATTTTGTTGTGTAGCCGCAATGTGAACACGAGCGGTGGCGAGCAATGACGGGTCGGATCACCGGGTTCCCGACGAACGATCACCGGAGATCGTGGTATGGGATGGCGCTCCGTAACTGATTAGCCGACGGCAGCCTGGAGTACGAGTATGGATAGTCGAGTAACGGAATTCGAAGACGCACTCGCCCGCCACAACGGGACAGTCGTCCGGACGACGTCGGAGTCGTTCGCGGACGATCTCTCGGACGTGGTCGAGGCGCCGGCCGTCGGCGCACCGCTGGCGGACCCGCTGGAGTACGAAGGGACCGGTGTCGAGACGGACCCGTCGGTCGCTGCTATCGAGGCGGCGACGACGGGCGTCACGCCCTGTCGTCTCGGCATCGCCTCCTACGGGTCGCTCGTCGTCGAGTCGACCGACGGCGGGACGGAACCGATCAGCCTCTACGCGAACCACCACGTCGGTGTCCTCCGGGAGTCGGACCTGCTGGCCGATATGCCCTCGGCCATCGACCGCCTCGGCGAGGCCGTCCGGGATGATCGGACGGACAACATCATCGCGACCGGACCGAGCGCCACGGCGGACATGGGAGGACTCGTCTACGGCGCCCACGGGCCCGAGCGCGTGACCGCCATGTTCGTGGAGGGACTATGAGCGAGTCCAGAGCCGACAAGGCCGCGCGCATCCGTCACCTCCTGGAGACGGAGGGCGATGCAGTCTACGAGAACACGACCGGGTTCAACGAGGGTCGCTACGAGACGACCGGTCAGCTGGAGAACTACGAGGAGTTGAAAGACGAGGCCCGCGCCGTCAAGGAAGACGCCGTCGAGCGACTCCCGGACCTGATCGACCAGTTGCGCGAGACGGTCGAAGCGAACGGCGGGACGGTGTACATCGCCGACGACGCCGCCGACGCCAACGAGTACGTCGCGGAGGTGTGCGACGACGCCGACCGCCTCGTCAAGAGCAAGTCGATGACCTCCGAGGAGATCGAGGTCAACGAACACCTCGAAGCGCGCGGCGTCGACGTGCTGGAGACGGACCTGGGCGAGTACGTCCTCCAGGTCGCCGAGGAGGCCCCCAGCCACATCGTCGCACCGGGTATCCACAAGTCCCGCGAGTCCATCTCGCAGCTGTTCGAGGAACTGTTCGATCCCGACGGACCGCTCGAAACGGCGGAGGACCTGACGAAGTTCGCCCGCCACCACCTCGCGGAGAAACTCCGGGACGCCGACGTGGCGATGACCGGCGCGAACTTCCTCACCGCCGACACGGGGACGATGGCGCTGGTGACAAGCGAGGGCAACGCCCGCAAGTGCGTCGCCAGCACGGACACCCACATCGCCGTCGCGGGCGTCGAGAAGGTCATTCCCACGTTCGAGGACCTCCAGCCGTTCATCGAACTGATCGGCCGCTCCGGGACCGGACAGGACATCACCTCCTATATCTCCCTGCTGACCCCGCCGGTCGACACGCCGACGCTCGATTTCCCCGAGGGCGGCGAGATGGGCGACGGCGACGACCGGGAGTTCCACCTCGTGTTGATCGACAACGGCCGCTTCGAGATGCGCGACGACCCCCAACTCCGGGAGACGCTGTACTGCATCCGGTGTAGCGCCTGCCTGAACTCCTGTGCGAACTTCCAGCAGGTGGGCGGCCACGCCTTCGGCGGCGACACCTACTCCGGCGGTATCGGGACCGGGTGGGAGTACGCCACCCACGGCGAGGACAGCGCCGCGGAGTTCAACGACATGTGTACCGGCTGTTCCCGGTGTGTCAACCAGTGTCCGGTCAAGATCGACATCCCGTGGATCAACACGGTGATCCGCAACCGGATCAACCAGGGCGAGGACCCCTCCCAGTTCGAGAAACTCGTCGACGGTCTCGTCCCCGACGAGGAACCCGAGGGGACCGACCTCCGCAAGCGGGCCTTCGGCAACATCGACACGCTGGCGACGCTGGCAGGCGAGACGGCGCCCGTCTCCAACTGGCTGGCCGAGACCCCGCCTGCACGGTCGGTCATGGAGCGCGTACTGGGTATCGACACGCGGCGGGACCTCCCGGAGTTCAAACGCGAGACGCTCGTCAAGTGGGCGCAAGGCCGCGAGGGCCCCGCGGACCCCGATCGGACCGTCGTCCTCTACCCCGACCTCTACACGAACCGCGTCCTCGTCGAACGCGGGAAGGCCGCAGTCCGCGCGCTCGAAGCGCTGGGCATCGAGGTGGTCGTCCCCTCCGCTGGCGAGAGCGGACGCGCCCCGCTCTCACAGGGGATGATCGACACTGCGCAGGACCACGCCGAGGACACCTACGAGACCCTGGAGCCGTACCTCGACGTAGACCACGACGTGGTGGTCGTCGAACCGAGCGACCTCGCGATGTTCCGCAACGAGTACGAGAAACTCCTCCCCGAGGACGACTACGAGCGACTCCGATCGAACAGCTACGAGGTCGTGGCCTACATCGAGGCGTGGATCGATTACACCGCAGACCCCGACCCGCTCGCGGCCGGTGATGGCGAGGCCGTCGCCTATCACAGCCACTGCCAGCAGCGCACGATGGGCCTCGAAGGCCCGACGGTCGACCTCCTCGAGGACCTGGGCTACGACGTACTCACCTCCGACGTGGAGTGCTGTGGCATGGCCGGGAGCTTCGGCTACAAGTCCGAGTACTACGACCTCTCGATGGCCGTCGGCGAACCGCTCCAGGAGCAGTTCCAGACGGCGGAAGCCGCCGACCGGACCGTCGTCGCGAGCGGGACCTCCTGTACCGAACAACTGGGTGACCTCCTCGGACGCGAGCCGACCCATCCGGTCGAACTGATCGCCCCCGACGAGTAATCCGACTGCCCGGCTCTTCTCTGCCAGCGTCACCAAGATCTATTTCTCCGACGATACCGGATCACGCTAGTATATATCTCGACAGATCGCCGGAACTTGGGTTGCTCAACCCCTGTTAGAATATATAAGAGTTCCACCAATTCCGCTATTACCGAACCGATACCCGACCGAGTCGTCGTCCCGGTTGGTCCCGACTGACGCCGATCGTCGCGCGGCCGGGGCCGTCCGGGCCGCGACGACGGCACCGACCGATCGGTCAGTTCCGCTCGACAACGTTTCTTTCTGGGAAACAGATTCCCCGAACGACACCGCTGTCGACGGCCGAACGAGCTGTCGATTACACGTGTATGACTGTAATCCGAACACCGCACACGGCCGTCGAATCGGGGATATCGGTGCGTAGCGGCGTCCAGAATCGGAAACCACTCTCTGCCCGGCGTTCCCTTCCGTTCGCGCTCGGGTGTTTCTTATGACGAAACGCTACGGCTGAATCAGTCAGTTGATGGACCCGTGGCTTCAGCCGGTACGATACGAAAAAACCGGGGCTCCGATCGGAACTGGACTCAGCGACGGGGGACGACGAGGCGCGTCAGCGAGTACGGCGGGAGTTCCGTCGTGAGACGGCCGTCGTCGACAGCGACTGACTCCGTCTCGGGCGCGACGCGTTCGGGGTTCTCCGCCGTGTTCTCGGCGTACATTTCCTCCGCGGCCAGCGTCGTGATCGTCGCATCGTCGTTGAGGTCCAGCGCGCTCAGGTCGAGGGTGAGATCGAGGGCCGCGTCGCCGCTGCGACGGTTGATGAACGTGAGGACGCACGCGTCGTCGGTCTCGACGGCAATCGCGTCGACGACCGGGAGGCCCTCGATGGCGCTGATGTCGCCGAACGACTCGTCGGTGGTGACGGTGTCACAGGCGACGTCGAGACCGAGCGGCGTGCCGCCAGCCAGCGCCGAGAGCAACACGTGCCCGTAGTGTGCGGGGTCGGCCCACGTCCGTTCGCGGTGTTTTCGGAGCCCACCGCCGTGGTTGACAGTCGCCGAGTGGGTGAGGTGGTCGACGAACTCACCCATCCGGACGCACTCGTGGACGATCGTCGCGAGGTAGAGCGGTTCTGAGACGGTCTGTCGCGTCGGCATCGTCTCGGGGGTCAGCCCGCCCCCGTGGTGGTCGATCTCGCGGTTCTCCTCGAAGTGCGCGAACAGCTGGAGTTCCGTGATCGCCAGGCTCGGATCCTCGATGCTGGCCGCCCGCATCCGGTCGCGCAGGTCGCGGTAGGTCTCGCCGAGCTGGTCCGCGTAGCCCATGAACGCGTGGAACAGGTCGTCGGGGTCCGTCCCGGCGTCGACGGTGCCGCCAGCAAGCACGTGGTCGGTGATCGTCGACACCTCTGGGCCAGCAGCGCCCAGGAGCGCGTCGTCCCACCGGTCGCCGGGGGAGTTGCGGTTCCCGCAGGCCAGCAGTTCGATGTCGGGGTCGACCGCGAGCATCGCCTCGCGGAACTGCCGGTAGCGGTCGCCGTTGCCGGAGGGAGTGGTCCAGCCGACCTGCCAGGAGCCGAACAGTTCGTTGCCCACTTCCCAGTAGGGCACGTCGAACGGCTCCGGGTGGCCGTGTTCAGCACGCAGGGCGCCCATCTCGGTGTCGGTGTCGCCGTTACAGTACTCGACCCATCGGGCGGCTTCCTCGGGGGTGCCGCCGCCAGCGTTAACACAGATCATCGGCTCACAGCCCACCTCCCGGCAGAACGCGACGAACTCGGCGGTACCGAAGAGGGCGGGTTCCCCCCGTCCCCACGCGGGGTTGACCCGCGACCGGCGCTCGTCGACGGGCCCGACGCCGTCCTCCCAGCGGTAGCCAGAGACGAAGTTCCCGCCCGGCCACCGCAACACGGGCAGGTCCGCCTCCCGGAGTCGCTCGACGATCTCCGGGTCGGCCCCGCGCACGTGATCGTCCGGGTACAGCGTCAGGCGGTCGAGGACCAAGTCACGGTCGCCCTCGACGGTGACCGCGACCGTGTAGGCCGCGTCGTCGGGCGCGTCTGTCCCCTCCCCGTCGACGGTCAGGTCCGCCTCGTGGGTCGTCCACTCGCGGTCGGCGGTGACCGTCGTCGCCGCCAGCGGCGTCGCTTCGGTCGGATCCGCGCCGGGCGCGTAGACTCCGACCGTCACCGGCGTCGCCGTCGTCGCGCGCAGGCGGACCGCCAGTTCGAACCAGTCCGTGCGGTGCAGCGGGAGGTGCGTCCGCTGGAGGAGGCCGCCAGCCCCGTCGCGGACGTTGACGCGCTGTGCGCGGTCGCCCTCGGGCGATCGGTCCGGCGAGACGCGCGCCTCGCCGACGGTGGCCCACCCGAACGCGCCGCCCGCAAGGTAGGTGTCGGCGAGTGCGTCCGGGTTCGGAACGGCCCACGCCTCGCAGTAGTCCCGGATCGCTGCCCGGATCGCGTCCGGGTCGTGTTCGGGACGGATGCCGCCGTCGGGGTGGTCCGGGTCCGCCGGGAACTCCCACGGGCCGAACGTGGGGTTGACGAGCGTCTGTGCGCACATCCCCTTGTCCACGTTCCGACCGAGGTGTTCCGCGAACTTTCCGAAGAGCCGCTCGTCGACGGCCGCTCCGCGGCGTCCAGGGTCGACCGCGATCCGGACCTCGTCGCCCGGCGCGGACTCGTGACTGAAGAGCGTCTGCTGGCTGTCGCTGTCCATCGTGTCTCCGGCGACTGGATGTTCAGTATTAAACTTTTTGTCACGGGAGGGGTATGTGGGTCGTATGCAGCGACGGAGACTCCTGCGAGCGATGGGACTGTCGGCGGCAGCACTGACCGCCGGATGTTCGGGCGACGCCGACGACGGCGGCGGGCCCACCGAGACGGGAACGCCGACGCCGACGCCCACGGCGACGCCGACACCGACTCCCGAACCACTCGCTTACGAGAACCCCGTGTTCGAACCGATCCTCGCGGACCCGACGGCGATCAGGACAGACGACGGGACGTACTACGCCTACGGCACCCAGGACGACTGGGGCGACGGCGAGGGGTCCCGGATCGCGCCGATCGTCCGCTCCGAGAACCTCGTCGACTGGGAGTACGTCGGCGAGGCCTTCGAGGAGAAACCCGACTGGAAGGACGGAAACGTCTGGGCGCCCGCCGTCACGGTCGTCGACGGCGAGTGGATCCTCTACTACTCGCTGTCGGTCTGGGGCGACGAGGATCCCGGCATCGGCGTCGCGACGGCCGACTCCCCCGAAGGGCCGTTCACCGACCACGGGGAACTGATCCGGAGTTCGGACATCGGCGTGCCCAACTCCATCGACCCCTTCTACATCGAGGACGGTGGGACCCCGTACCTCTTCTGGGGCAGTTTCAATGGCATCTACGGCATCGAAATCGGCGCGGACCGGCGGTCGCTGGCAGGCGAGAAGTTCCTGATCGCGGGCGAGCGCTACGAGGGGACCTACATCGAGGAGGTCGACGGCACCTACTACTTCTTCGGGTCGTCCGGGTCCTGCTGTGAGGGGGCGTTCTCGACGTACCGCGTCGAGGTGGGCCGCTCCGCGTCGCTCGAGGGGCCGTACGTCAACGCGAACGGTGAGGACCTGCGGGAGCGCCCGGGCGAGGTCGTCGTCGACGACGGCGAGGCGTTCCACGCGCCCGGCCACAACTCTATGGTCACCGATGACGCAGGCCAGCGGTGGCTCCTCTACCACGCTTACGACACCGACCAGTTCTGGATCCGCAACACCCCGCGACGCCCGCTCTGCCTCGACCCCATCACCTGGGACGACGGGTGGCCGACGGTCCCCGGCCAGTCGCCCAGCACCTCCCGCGAGAGCGGCCCCGTCGTCGACACCGAGTGATCCGTCGCCTCTGCTCGCCGACACATTATCAACAATCATCCACAATATTTTTGTACCCTCATTCGCACCAGTGAATGTATGTCGGACCCTGGCGACAGCCACGGAGAGACAGGAGCGACTGGATCGTTCAACCGACGGCGGTTCGTTCGCGCCCTCGGCGCCTCGGGCGTCGTCGCCCTCGCCGGATGTTCGGGCGGCGGCGACGGTGGCGACGGGAGCAGCGACGGCGGGAGCAGTGACGGCGGTGATGGGAGCAGCGACGGGAGTAGTAATGACGGATCGGACGGGAGCAGCGACGGCGCGAGCGGCGACGGCGCCAGCACCGACACCGCGAGCAGCACGGCGGCCAGCGGTCGCGAGGTGACCTACTGGACGCTGTTCGGCGGCGGCGACGGCGAGACGATGCGGTCGATGGTCGAGAGCGTCAACGCGGAGACGGACCTGGCCGTCAACCGCCAGCGCGTCCCCTTCGGCGAGTACTACGACCGGCTGTACACCTCCCTGACCGGCGGCGAGGCGCCGGACGTGGCGGTCATGCACGCCGACCGCCTCGTCGAGTACGAGGACCTGGTGGTGCCGCTGACCGACCACATCTCGACGGACGCCTACGCCGACGGTATCCTCAATCGCGTCACCGTCGACGACCAACTGCTCGGCGCCCCCCTCGACACCCACCCGCAGGGCCTCTGGTACAACAAGGACATCTTCGCGGAGGCGGGCCTGGATCCCGAGAACCCGCCCCAGAGCCCCGAGGAGTTCGTCTCGGCCTGCGAGACCATCGCCTCCGAGACAGACTACAACGTGGGACAGATCCACGCTGGCGGCCTCTCGATGGGCTGGTTCCACATGAGCCTCCGCAGCCGCGGCACGCAGATCCTCGACGAGAACAACAGCCCCACGTTCAACAACGAGGACGGCGTCGCAGTCGCCGAGTTCTACGACCGGATGGTCAACGAGGAGGGGTGGATCCCCCAGAGCTCCGACGAGGGATGGAACGCGTGGAACAACGGCGAGGCCGCGTGGCTGGTCGACGGGACCTGGCATCTCAGCGTCGCCCGCGGCCTGGACTTCGACTTCGGCCTCGCCAAGCCGTACATGATGCCCGGCTCCGACGATCCGGTCACCTCCGGGAACAGCCACACGCTGGTCGTCCCGCGGAGTCAGAGTCGCGACGAGGAGACGCTGCAGGCCGCGGTCGACCTGATCCGGAACCTGACCCAGGACTACAACTTCCAGTGGGGCGCCAACGCGGGCCACCTGCCCGCCAGCCAGGCCGCCCTGGAGAGTGAGGAACTCCGCAACACCGACACCTGGGCGGACTCGCTGGGGACGTTCTACGAGATGACGACCAACGGCAACGTCGCGTACATGCCCCGAACTTCGAACAACGGGGAGTACACCACCCAGATCTGGCAGCGACTCAACGCCGTCCGCCAGGACGAGATGGAGCCACAGGAGGCCATCGAGGCCGCCGCACAGGGCGTCAATCAGGTCTTCCGGTAATCGATCGGCATGGCACGAGCAGACCACACCGTCGAATCGGACGCGGCACCGGTCCCCGGCCTGTCGGCCACACGGTCGACCATCCGCGAGTGGCTCGCGGGGGTCGGGTTCGCACTCCCGTACCTGCTGGTCGCGGGAGCCTTCCTGTTCGGGCCGCTCCTGCTGGGCCTGTACATGAGCTTCTACGACTGGAACGCCGTTTTCCCGGCCCAGTCCGAGTTCATCGGGCTGGAGAACTACCGGACCCTGATCAACGACCCGCGGTTCTGGAACGCCCTGTTCAACACTGTCTACTTCGTCGTACTGACGGTGCCGACTATCGTCGTCTGCTCGCTGTTGCTCGCGCTGGGCGTCAACCGCGAGGTGAAGGGTCGTTGGCTGCTGCGGACTATCTTCTTCAGTCCGTACGTGCTGACGGTCGCGGTCATCGGTCTGCTCTGGGAGGACCTGTTCAACGCGAACGGGCTGATCCCGTACCACTTCGGGACGGAGGGCTGGCTCACGTCGCCGGAACTCGCGATGCCAGCTGTCGCCATCGCGACGGTCTGGTGGACGCTGGCGTTCAACTTCGTGATCCTGCTGGCGGCCCGCCAGAACGTGCCCGACAGGCTCTACGAGGCGGCGAAACTCGACGGCGCAAGTAGCTGGCGGATGATGATCGACGTCACCGTCCCGCAGATGAAGAATCCGCTGATCTTCGTGATCATCACGACGTTCGTCGGGTCGTTCCAGGTGTTCGGCCAGCCCTTCATCATGACTCAGGGTGGCCCGTCGTTCTCGACGACGACGGTCGTGATGTATCTCTACAACACGGCCTTCAGCACCGGTGACTTCGGCTACGCCGCGGCCGTCGGGTACGTCCTCTTTATGATCCTCATCGTCGTCTCGGCGACGAACTTCTACGTCCTGGGAGGTGACGACTCGTGAGTACGCGGACGGAGTCTTTGCTGGACGGGACGGACCTGAGCGTCGAACAGGCCCGTTCGATCGCCGTCCACGCCGCCCTCTACGGTGCGGCCGCGCTGTTCGTGCTCCCGTACCTGTGGATGTTCGCGACGTCGATCAAACCGCGCGAGCAGATCTACTCGTCGGTGCCACACCTGCTGCCCAGCGGCGTCACGTTCCAGTGGTACCGGCAACTGCTGGCCAACTCCGAGATCGTCGGCTGGACGGTCAACACCGTGATCCTCGCCGGCAGCACCACGATCGCTGTGCTGATCGTCGACGCGATGATCGCCTACTCGCTGACTCGCCTGGAGTGGCCCGGCCGCCGGGTCGTGTTCTCGGTGATCGTGGCGAGTTTCATGGTCCCCGGGATCATCAACCTCGTCCCGGTGTTCATGATCGTCTCGGAACTGGGCCTGGTCAACAACTTGCTCGGCGTGGTGCTGCCGAGCGTCGCGAACCCGCTGGGCGTGTTCATGCTCTACCAGTTCTTCCGGGACATCCCCGACGAACTGGAGGAGGCGGCGCGCCTCGACGGGTTCTCACGGATCCGAATCTTCACGCACATCACGCTGCCGCTGATGCGGTCGGCGCTGGCCGCGCTTGGCCTGTTCATCTTCATCTGGACGTGGAACGCGTTCCTGTGGCCGCTTGTCATCCTGCAGGACTCGGCGATGTACACGCTGCCGATCGGACTCGTCACCGTCCAAGACACGATGGGCGTCACCGAACCCGGCATCGTGATGGCCTCTGCGGTCATCGCCTCGGTGCCCCTGCTGCTGTTGTTCCTCGTGTTGCAGCGCCACCTGGTCAAGGCCGTCGAGATGCAGGGGTCGGTCGGATGAGCGGACGCTATCCCGACACCGCGGGCGGCCCGGACCGACGCGACCACCCGTCCACGGCGAGCGGCGATCCGGCCCGGACGGCCGACGTTACGACCGCCGGGGCGGGGACCGACGGGTCGACTGACCCGGTCTACGGGGCCGCTCGCGACGCGGCGCGACTGGTCTGGGACTACCCCCTGGCCGTCGTCGCGATCAGCGTCGCGTGGGCTTTCGCGGCCGTTCCAATCGTGACTCTCGGCCCGGCGACGGTCGGTGCCTACGCCGCCGTCGACTCGCTGTCCGAGCGCGGTCGCGTCGATCGGAGCGCGGTCCTCGACACCGTCCGCGCGCAGGCGCTCCACGCCGTCTCGCTGTCGCTACTGCCCGGCGCCGTCGGCCTGATTGCTGTCAACTACGGGCTGGCGTACCTCGCGACCGGGGCCACGATGGCGGGCCTGCTCGCGCTGGCGGGCGGGTACGCCGCGCTCTACCTGCTGCTCGTCGCGTGTCCGACCTTCGTCGGACTGGCCCGCGGCGAGGGCGCGACCGACGCGCTGGTCGAGGGCTACCTCTGGACCGCGCGCCACCCGATCGGCGCCGTCGCGATGGGCGTCGTGACCGGCCTGTTGTTGCTCGTGACCGGCCTGCTGACGGTCGCGGCCGTCCTCCTGTTCGGGGGGACGGCGGCCACGTTCCACGTGGCCTTCGTCGACCGGACGACATCGCCCGAACGCCAGGAGACACCACCATGAGATCGACAGACGACACACCGCGAGGCACCGACTCCCCGGCGACGGGCGAACCGAATCACCGACCGCCGACCTGGAGGACCGAGCCGTGATCGGGTCGGACGGCTCGGCCGCGGACATCGAGTTCGACGGCGTCCGGAAGGTCTACGACGGCGGCGAGGTCGCCGTCGAGGGGTTCGACGCCACCGTCGAGGACGGCGAGTTCGTCACTATCGTTGGCCCCTCCGGATCCGGGAAGTCGACCCTGCTGCGGATGATCGCCGGCCTCGAAGAGATCACGGACGGCGACATCCGCATCGACGGGGAGAGCGTCCGCGGGGTCGCCCCGCAGCGCCGGGGCATCGCGATGGTGTTCCAGGAGTACGCGCTGTACCCCCACATGACCGTCCGGAAGAACATGGCCTACGGCCTGAAACTGACGACGGACCTCTCGGCCGACGAGATCGACGAGCGCGTCGAGGAGACGGCCGCGATGATGGGCATCGAGGACCTGCTGGACGACAAGCCCGCGCAACTCTCGGGCGGCCAGCAACAGCGCGTGGCCACCGGGCGCGCCATCGTGCGCGACCCGCAGATCTTCCTGATGGACGAGCCGCTGTCGAACTTAGACGCCAAACTCAAGGTGCATATGCGGACGGAACTCCAGCGCCTCCAGGAGGACCTGGGGACGACGACCATCTACGTCACCCACGATCAGGAGGAGGCGCTGACCATGTCCGACCGGATCGTCGTCCTCAACGAGGGGGAACTCCAGCAGTTCGGCACTCCCGAGGACATCTACGAGCGTCCGGCCAACGAGTTCGTCGCCGACTTCATCGGAAGCCCGGCGATGAACTTCTTCGACGTGGAACTGGACGGCGCGACGCTGACCGGCGAGGGGATCGCCCTCGACGTGCCGGGCGGGGTCGCCGACCGCGTCCGTAGCGAGGCCTCCGCCAGCACGCTCCGCCTCGGTATCCGCCCCGAGGACATCGACGTCGTCGACCCCGGGGACGGCGTCGCCACCGCGACGGTCGACGTCGTCGAGAACGCCGGGAGCGACAACTACCTCTATCTCGACCTCGCGGGCGCGGAGTGTCGCGTCCGCGTCCCCAGCGGCGTCAAACCGGCGCTGGACGCCGAGGTCGGGGTCGACTTCGCCGCGAGCGACATCCACCTCTTCGACGACGCGACCGGCCACAACCTCCTGCTCACCGACGACGGCCGCCACCTCGTCGGCGAGCGTGAACAGCCAGCCTGACACGGAAAACCTATTTGCGACACTGAGACACAGTAACACATGATCGACACGCCGACTGGAGACGCGGACCGCGACGAGCGGTCCAGGCGCGGGGTGATCCGCGCGTGACCGACGGAGACAGCACAGCACCGCCCGCCGAGGGCCTGGAACCGAACCTCGACGACCGGTCGATCGAACCGGCCGTCCTCGACCGCGACCCCGCGGTCGAACTGACTGGAGAGTGGCAGTTCCGCACCGACCCCGACGACGAGGGGCGGGCCGCCGGGTGGTACGACCCCGACGCCGACTGGGACGACGCGACTACCGTCTCTGTCCCCCACTCCTGGCAGGAGCGTGACGAGTGGCGCGACTACACCGGGACGGCGTGGTACCGCCGGACCGTCACCGTCGAGGACCCCGGCGACGACCGGGCCGTCCTCGCCTTCGGCGCGGTCGACCACGAGACGGACGTGTGGGTCGACGGCGAGCACGCCGGCCACAACGAGGGCGGGTATCTGCCTTTCACCGTCGACGCGATGGACGCGCTCGAACCCGGCGAGCACACCGTCGTCCTCCGCGTCCACGACCCCGAGGACATGAGTGAGATCCTCCACGGCAAGCAGGGCGACCCCTGGTACACCCGCGTCAGCGGCCCGTGGCAGCGGATCGACCTCGTGACCGTCCCCGAGACGCGCGTCGAACGCGCGGCGGTCACGCCTGACCTCGACGACGACACCGCGACGGTCGACGTCGCCGTCGGGACCGGTGCGGTCAGTGAGGACGGCGATGGGCCGGACACGCTAGCTGCGACCGTCACCGTCGCGCGCGAGGGCCGAACGGTCGCGGAGACGACCGTCCCGGTCGAAGCGGGGACGGCCTCGGCGACGCTGTCGATCCCCGATCCCGAGTACTGGACCCCCGAGACCCCCGCGCTGTACGACGTGACTGTCGCGCTGACCGACGACGCGACCGAGGTCGACACGTACGAGACGTACTTCGGGATGCGCAGCGTCGATGTCGTCGACGGGGAGACGCGCCTCAACGGCGAACCCTTCGAGATGCGCGGCGCCCTCGACCAGGCGTTCTACCCCGACACGTTCTACCGGCCAGCCGATCTGGCGACGTTCGAGGACGAGATCCGCGCGGCGAAGGAACTGAACCTGAATCTGCTGCGCAAGCACATCAAGCCGGCCCACCCCCGGTTCGTCGAACTCGCCGACCGCATGGGCATCCTCGTCTGGCAGGAACCGGCCAACCCCAAGCGCTACACCGAGGCGTCGAAGCGGCGCCTGCGCGAGCAGCTCCGTGGGCTGATCGAGCGCGACTACAACAGCCCCAGTACGATCGCGTGGTCCATCTACAACGAGGAGTGGGGGATCGGCTCCGGCGAGGACGAGGAACCGCTGTGGACCGATCCGGACAAGCAGGACTTCCTCGAAGCGTGTTACGAGGAGACCCGGCGGTGGGACCCGACGCGCCTGCTCTGTGACAACTCCGGGTGGGCCCACGTCGCGACCGACCTCAACGACTACCACGAGTACTTCGTCGCCCCCGACCGGGTCGACGCGTGGCGTGACCGCCTCGACGAGATGGTCGCCGACCCCGGCGGCAACTACGGCGACGCGCGCACCGACCCCGAGGCGGCGCCGCTGCTCGTCTCGGAGTTCGGGACGTGGGGCCTCTCGTCGGTCTCGCGGCTGATCGACCACTACGACGGCGACCCACACTGGTTCGACCACCCGTTCCTCGACGGCCTGAAGCGGCCCGGGGACGTCCGGGCGCGATTCGAAGAGGACCCCGTCTCCGGGGCGTTCGACTCGCTGGACGACCTCGCGACGGCCTGGCAGCGCCGCGAGTTCGAGTCCGTCGAGCGGATCATCGCCGATATGCGCGCCCACGAGGGCGTCGACGGCTACGTCATCACCGAACTCACCGACATCGAGTGGGAGTTCAACGGGATCCTCGACTACCTCCGCGAGGAGAAGTCCTTCCACGACGAGTTCGCCCGCGTGAACGCCCCGGTCAGCGTCGACCTGGCGCTTGACAGCCACGTCGCCTGGAGTGGGGACGCGGTCACCGGCGACGTCGTCGCCGTCAACGACACCGCCGAGCGCGTCGAGACGACCGTCTCCTGGCGCGCTGGCGAGACCGGTGGCGAGGTCGACCTGTCGGTTCCCGCCCACGGTATCGCCCACGCCGAGGGTGCCGTCTCGTTCGACGCGCCCGCAGTCGACGACCTGGCGGCAATCGAGGTCAGCGTGGCCACGGCCGAGTGGACGACCACCGAGACGGTGTACGTCGCGCCGCGCGACGGTCCCGCCGCCGACGGCGGGACGCCACCGGAAACCGTCTACGCCGCTGAGGCCGACCTCCGGGACGCGCTGGCTGCCCGCGGCCACACTGTGGTTTCAGACTCCGACGCGGCCGCCGTCTCGGTCGTCACCGACCTCGCGGCCGTCGACGGGCCGACGCTGGTCGTCCCTGACCGCGACGGCGCGATGGAACCGAGCGAGCGCGTCGAGTACCGCGACCTCCCCGAGCGGGAGAGCTGGAACCTCTGTGCCTCGTTCCTCTACCAGACGCTCCTGGAGTCGGTCGACCGCGTGCCCGGGTGGGCCTTCGAGGACCTCTACCCCTATGGCTACGTGACCGACCTCGACGACGCAGACGACGTGGGGGTCGGCTACACGGAGGGATGGCTGGAGAACTCCGGCGCCGTCGTCACCCTCCGCGACGGTGGGTCGACCGGGATCTGTACGCTCCGGGTGACCGACCAGTACGGCGAGCACCCGGTGGCGTCGGTCGTCGTCGACAGACTGCTGTCGGCGCTGTCCTGACCGCGTCCGGACTCACCGCTCTCGTCGTTCGTCCGACTGGAGCACTGCCGTCTCGACCGAGCGGCCGGCGTCGACGACGAGGCCAGCGATCTCCTCTTCGAGGCGACGACCGTAGAGGCTCGACTCCGCGCCGCTGACCTCGATGGCGGCGATAGCGCGGTCCTCTGCGTCGCGGATCGGCACCGCGAGGCTGTGGAGGTTCCGGTACGGTTCGTCGTGGCCGACGACGTGGCGGTGGCCCTCGAATGCACCGGCGCTGGACGCGCCCTGGAGCGGGTCGTCGCGCTCGATCACGAGGCGCTGGTCGCGCAACTCCCGCAGTTCCGCGACGATCCGATCGGTCTCGGCGTCGACGTCCATCGCCGCGAGTCGCTCCCGGACCTCCGACTCCGGACGGTACGAGTAGATGGCTTTCCCCCCGACCGACAGCGGTGTGGGGATCCGCTCTCCCTCGCCGACCGGCGCGACCGGCTCCTCGGCACTGGTCTGGTAGAGGTACACCGCCTCGCCGTCCTCTTCGACGACCAGCGACGCCGTCTCGCCAGCGCGGGACGCCAGGCGGTCCACTTCCGGTTTCGCGGCCCGGTAGACCGCGCTCCGGTCGCGGACGCCCCGCCCCGCCTCGAACCACCGCAGCGAGAGCGCGTACTCCTCGCCTTCCTTCCTGACGTAGCCCAGTCGTCGGAGCGTATCGAGGTGTTTGTAGACGGAACTCTTCGCGATGCCGGTCTCCTGTGCGATGGCCGTGACGCCCATCCGACCGGACCGGTCCAGCGCGTCGACGATACGGAAGGCCGTATCGACCGCGTCGACGTGGTGGTCCGGCGACGACATACGCCGTTGTACTCGACTGAGCCATATATGTGTTCGCGTCACCCGCGAAAGGTTTTCACTGCCCGGCGACGAATGGCGATCGATGGACCGACGCGACGACCGCGCACTGCCGGGGACGACCCCAGCGCCGGGGAAGCGATGAGCGGGTCGTTCCGGACGTCGCTCTCGCTCGACGGCGAGTGGGCGTTCGTCACCGACCCGGAGTCCGTCGGCACGGACCGCGGGTGGGAGCGTCCCGGCGCGCAGTGGCCAGACCGGGTACGGACTGTCTCGGTCCCGATGGCCTGGGAGGAACTCGACGCTTACCGCGACTACACGGGGACGGCGTGGTACCGCCGGACCGTCACGGTCGCGGAGTCCGACCTGGACGGCCGGGACGCGCTCTTGCGGTTCGGTGCGGTCGATTACGGGACCGACGTCTGGGTCAACGGCGAGCACGTCGGTCACAACGAGGGGGGCTATCTCCCCTTCGAGTTCGACGCCACCGACGCGCTCGACGCCGGTGAGAACGCAGTCGTCGTCAGGGTGACCGACCCCGCGGACCTCTCGGAGATTCCCCACGGCAAGCAGGGCGACCCGTGGTACACCCGCGTCAGCGGTATCTGGCAGTCCGTCACCCTCCGTCTGTGCCCGCCCACTCGCGTCGAACGCGTCGAGGCGACGCCGGACTGCCAGGCCGACACCGCCAGCGTCGACGTCGCTGTCCGTGCGGGGCCGGCCGACCGCGCGGCGCTGTCCTGTCGTGTCGCGGCCCGCCG